>Ga0068713_1004091_pt1 | contig 11785 bp, 10 predicted proteins | sample MTBAKSrepl2MetaG_FD_62223 | JGI IMG/M metagenome (GOLD analysis project Ga0068713, IMG submission 62223) | Enrichment culture microbial communities om Arthur Kill intertidal strait, New Jersey, USA, that are MTBE-degrading - MTBE-AKS2 (Arthur... | ecosystem: Environmental > Aquatic > Marine >...
ACCTGCCGGTGTTTCTGCGCGAAGAGGCAGACGCTTCTGTCTGGCTGATTGGCGTGGTGGCTGCGTTCTACTATGTCGGGACGTTCACCTGTTCGGCCCCGTTCGGCCGACTCAGCGATTCCATTGGCCGCAAGCCCGTCATTGTGGCCGGCGTTGGGTTGTATGCGATATCCACGTTGTTGTTCATCTCGACCACGCACCCGGGCTGGTTCATCGTCTTTCGGCTGCTCGAGGGGGTGGGAGCCGCCGCGGTGACGCCGGCGAGTCAGGCGCTCGTGGCTGAACTCACCACCGAGAAGACACGCAGCCGCGCGTACGGCTGGTTGACTACATCGCAGTTTGGCGGACTCGTGGCAGGACCGGTCATCGCGTGGCCCCTTTACAGCCTTGGCGGTGGCGAGGGAATCTGGGCGTTCTACACCATCTTCCTGTTCGGCAGCGCACTGTCTGCCATCACCGCGATCGTTCTTCTGATCGTCATTCGAGAACCCGAGCATGCCAAGCGAGGTCGCGCCGTCAAGGTCAAGCGCCCTTCGTACAGGCAGCTGGTCACGAAGCCGATCTTTGCCTTTCTGGTCGTCGCCGCTACGGGTAACTTCGCCATGGGCGTCTTCGAGGTTCTCTGGAGCATCTGGTTGCGGCACCTGGGTGCATCGGTCCGCTTCGTTGGTCTCACATGGATTGCCTTCAGTGCGCCGATGGTCCTGGCTTGGGTGGGCGGGTATCTGGCGGATCGCTTCAGCCGGTGGGTTCTGATGTTCTCCGGATACACTGTGTCGGCTCTAGCTTGGATACTGTACGGAACCGCTGACAATCTTACCCTCTTCCTCATCGTGAGTGTTATCGAGGGTTTTGCCGTCGCGTGGTCATATCCGGCAAAGCAGGGTTTTTTCATTCAAACCATACCGCGCCGTTGGGTGGGGAGTGTGCAGGGCCTGGAACAGACGAGCGTCCAGGTGGCGGCCCTCGTGGGAACGCTGCTGGCACCTGTTCTCTACGAGCATATCTCCGGATTCATCATCAGCGCGGCCGGTGTCGTCTCTCTTCTCGGACTCGTCTATGCGGGTCCCATTCTCTACAAGGAGTGTAATCGCCTCAATAGTGTGGAAGATAGCTACTCAGATGGCGCCGCCGCCCTTCCCGACGCGCAGAACGACGGTTACAATCACTAACGGGAGATTGCACACATTCTGGGGAGAAATGGATGCCTCGGGAGTCTCTATCCTTTGGCGATAGGTCATCAGGCGACCGCCGAAGAACTGACCGCCGGACCCGGCGTCTCTGTATCGTGGCCCACGAACGACGCAGCGGCTTCGATCGGAGATCTCGGGGGCGCGGAGGGGGGATAATCACCACTGCCGACAGCGTTTTCGCCGCGATCCGCGATCAGCCGAGTGCGATGAGGTTCATGCTGGTGGCCATCAACGTTCTCAACCTGTGCGACTTTGGCCTGACGCTCAATGTTATTGCGGAGGGAGGCGGAGAAGCCAATCCGCTCATGGCCACGTTGTTTGCCGCCGGGCCCCTCTATGCCGCTTTGTTCAAGTTTACCGCGATATTGCTGACGACATGGCTGCTGTGGCGCTGCCGCCGGTTCAAGCGGGCGATTCAGGCGGGGTTGTTGATGACGGGCGTGTTCGCCGCGGTCTTCGCCTACCACATCGTGGGGCTGCTGGTCTTCCTGTAAGAAGAGGCTCGAGGGCTATCAGTGTCTGGCTACCTGCTCACTGAGACAGGGCGGCGGGCACCGAATACGGCCTGGCGGTCAACTGGAGCGACCGCAGCTCGGCGTCGTTGTCCAGGATGGCGATCAGTGCGTCCACGACCGCGGGATCGAATTGCCGGCCGCTGCATCGGCGCAGCTCAGAGGTGGCTTCCTGATGGGTTCTTCCCGATCGATAAGGTCGGTCGGACCGAATGGCATGGTATGCGTCCGCGGCCGCGATGATGCGGGCCCCCAGCGGTATTTGATCGCCCCGCAGGCGCTCCGGGTATCCAGAGCCGTCGTAGTGCTCCTGGTGATGAAGGACCAACGGCACGACATCTGTAAGCTCTGGCGCCTGCTCGATAATCTGTTTGCCTAGGGTCGGATGCTCGCGAATGCTGGCCCACTCCTCGCGCGAGAGATTGCCCTCCTTTGTCAGGATGGCGTCCGGCACCCCGATCTTTCCCACATCATGAAGAAGGGCGCCCACACCGATACGGGCAACGTCGGGCGCCGGCAGGCCGATCTGCCGGGCGATGGCCGATGAGAGCTCCGAGACAAGATGGGAGTGCGTGTGGGTGTAGCCGTCGCGCATGTCGACGGCGGCGGCTAGGCTCCTCACAATGGCGCCACGACCCGAATGCGGGAGGGGAACCACGTTTCCGCCAAGCTCGGTGCCCGGCAGATCGCCGGCGAGTTGAACCTGGTTGCCGCCCATTGCCTTTGCAAACCGGAGTGCGTTCTGGGCCGCTTCGACCAACTCGGGGGCGCTCGACCCGTCCTCCGGGTAGCAGCAGGCGGCAACTGTAGCCGTCAATCTGACGTCCATTCCTTCCTTGACGGGAAACACCCACGCGGCCACGTTCTGACGCAGTCGCTCAGAAACGTCCCTGCCTCCGGACTCGAACGTGTGGGGGAGGATCATCGCGAATTGATCTCCACCGAACCGGGCCACGAGGTCGATCTCCCGCATCTGGGTGCGGAGCCGGCGGGCGACCTCAACCAATATCTTGTCCCCCGCCCGATGACCGTGTCGGTTGTTGACGGGATGGAAGTCATCGAGATCGAGCATGAGAAGGACAAAGGTGTCTCCAAATCTGTAGGCCCGCTCGCACTCGTGTGCCAAACGGTCCTGGAAAACGCGATGGCTCGCAATTCGCGTGAGGGCGTCCACCGTGGCGGCATCGGTCACCTGCGCAGGCTCAGCGGCAAGATGAGTTCTGAGCCATAGCGCCGAAGAGAACGCAGAGGCCGAGACCAGGATCAACACAAGCTGATGGACGGGGAAGCCGGTTGTTGCCGAAGGGCGCCAAGCGAACATGAGTGCCAGTGCAGCGAGAAGCAGGGCTGCCAATAGGGCGGCGAATGGCTTCCGTACCCGCCCTTGAGAAGTCTTCCCGCCGGCGAGAGCCAGCAGTACGAAGGTGGCCAGCAGGAACCCGGCCGCGGGTACGGCAAGTCCCAAACGAAGGAGTGCTTGTGGCTCGATCTTGGTATTCCTTTCTCCTGGGCACAGACATTCGACGGTTTGGCTTTGTATCCTTTCGAAGAACGCAGGATTGGAGTGGGATGATGAGGCGATTACAGAGCGTGGCTCTCACCTTGTTGATGCTGGTCTCTGTCTCGGCAGCGGGATGCTCCATAGGAGAAGAGCCGTCGACAACCGTCTCTTCGCTGCCCAGCACCACCAAGTCCGCTTCGTCGACTACCACGATCGCCCCGACCAGCACTGTCCCCGCCCCGTCAAGTACCCTCACGACAGGGCCCCCGACCACGGCGAAACCCTCCACCACAACGACGAAGACGTCTCCGGGCACCACCACCACCGCGAAACCGGCCAAGGATTACACGATCATTCCGACGGACGAGAAGGTAGTCGCTCTGACCTTCGACGCGGCCTACGATCCCGCACCGCTCGAGAAGATCCTCTCGGCGCTCGACACGTACGACGCGGAAGCCACGTTCTTTCTCACAGGCGAGTTTGTCCGCGATTTCCCTCAGTGGACGAAGAGAATCGTCAGCGGTGGCTATCCAATCGGAAACCACTCCTATTCACACCCGGACTTCACGACTCTCAGCGATAGCGCGATGCGGAACGAACTGCGAAAGACCGCCAACGCACTCGAGGAGATAGGTGCGAACGACCCAAGGCCGCTCTTTCGCGCCCCTTACGGCGCCCTCAACAAGCGTGTTCTTTCGGTTGTCGGCGCGGAGGGTTACGTGAGCGTGTTCTGGACCATCGACACGCTCGACTGGAAACCCGAGAGGACCACTGCGCAGATCAAGACGGCGGTCCTGCAGAAACTGAAGCCGGGGGCCATCATTCTCATGCACGTGGGGAGCAAACAGACGGGGGAGATCCTTCCCGAACTGCTGGCTGAGATACAGGCTCGTGGTTACAGATTCGTGAATCTGCGCGATGCCCTTCCCGAGGGTTAGCGCTCAGGGCCGGCTCTCCGGCAAGACGAAGAGGCCGTCCGAGATGGGCGGCCTCTTCGCAGTACATCACTCAAATAATCGTCTCGGCACAGAGACGCGGCGCTCTATTCGATGCTGATAGCGCCTTCGGGGCATTCGTCGGCTGCTTCTTCGCAGCAACCTGCGTCTTCGCACGCGTTCGGGTCGATCACGTGAGATAGGCCGTCATCGCCGATCTCGAAAACATCCGGGCAAATATCTTCACAGATACCGCACCCGGTGCAAAGATCGGGATCGACTTTGGGAACACCCATGACTTTTTCCTCCTTTGGGGCTTTCGAGCGAGCCAATATAAGCAAAGCTCATGGTTCAGCGCAAGCCCGGAAAACCGATGCGTTCCCCGCCGGTCAACGCGCCGCGTGAACTCGGCGCAGTTCCTCCAACGCGCTTGTCGCTATCTTCTCCATCATCCGGGGCATGTGCGGATCGGGCAGGGCCCGATAGGCCGGACCGGGATCATCGAGCAACCGAAGGGGAGGCTGCCCACCGGCCCTACGGCAGGCCTCTCTCCATTCCTCGGGAAGTACGGCTGCATTGACGTCCTGCCCGAGCACCGCGCCGAGAAACGCGGTCCAGGCTCGTGGCGTGAAATCGGCCGGATCGTACCCCCCCCCGCCGACGATGAGCCATCTTCCCTCGCAAATCTCGTGGACGATGGCATGAAGGTGTTCGGCCACCGTCGGAAACACGGCCAACGTCGCTGTGAGATCGGTGAGGGGATCACTGTGGTGGCTGTCGGCTCCAGTCTGCGTGACCAGTATGTCCGGGCTGAATGCCCGCAGCGCAGGCTCGACGACTGTCTCCAGGGCTCGGATGATCTCTTCGTCTCCGCCCATGGCCGAGAGCGGAACGTTGATCGAGGTACCTCGGCCTTCACCTGTTCCGATCTCGTGGATCTCTCCGGTGCCTGGAAATAGGAATCGCCCAGACTCGTGAATCGAAATGGTTAGCACCCTGGGATCGCTGTAGAAGGCGGCCTGCACCCCATCGCCGTGGTGAGCGTCGATATCCACGTAAGCCACACGACGTCCTTCGTCGAGGGCCTTGGTGATTGCGACCGCGCAATCGTTGTAGACGCAGAATCCCGAGGCGCGGGCCTTCATGGCGTGGTGGAGGCCGCCGGCTGGGTTGTATGCATGTAGGGCACGACCCTCGAGAATGGCGGTCATCGCGTGGATAGTCGCGCCCACGCAAAGCGCCGAGGCGTCATGAATTGCTTCAAAGAGCGGATTGTCTCCCGTCCCGAGGCCGTAGAAGGTCAAATCGACCGGCTCGCTCCGTCCTTGTGCGATCTGTTGTGCCTGCTGCACGGCCTGCACGTAAGGATACGAATGAACGGTGAGCAGCTCCGAGAGTGTCGCGGGCTCCGGCGCTTCGATCTCAACCCCCGGTGCTTTGAGCCAGCCCAAACTCTCAAGGAGCGACATCGTGAGTACGTAGCGTCCCGGCTGAAGCGGATGATCTTCGCTGAACGCGTACTCAGAGAGCTCCCGACCATAAACGACAATAATGCGCTCATCCTCACGCGACCCAGATGGTGGCATGCCTAACCCTCACCTCCGGATTCCTGACCACTTAGGGCTCGTGTACAATACCAGCACCCCCCCCAAAAAGACCAGGAGCAGACGCCGGTGGCGTTTGGCAAAGAAGGATCCGTCCGCAACGAAACCTCTCTATCCGGCAGAGTCCGCCGCCTTGCCCTGCGCGAAGGCCTGTTCTCTCCGGGGGCGAGAATCCTTGTCATGGTCTCAGGGGGTCAGGATTCTCTGGCGCTCCTGCACCTGCTGGCCACGGGGACCGTCGCTCTGCCGTCCGGTTGCTCGCTCCATGCACTCCACGTCAACCATCACTTGAGGGGCGCCGAGAGCCTCGCCGATCAGGCGCTCGTGGAGAAGTTCTGTCACGAGTTGGGGATCGAGCTCATCGTCGTCGACCGATCGGTCAAAAAATCCCTCGGGAACGTGCAAGAGGTAGCCAGGCTCGGAAGACGGGAGGCCGCTCTCGATGTGGCTACGCAGACGGGGAGTTCCCGCATCGCCCTCGGCCACACCGCCGATGACCAGGTGGAGACGATGCTCTACCGGTTGGGTCGCTACGGTGGCCTCGCGGCCTTCAGGGCTATGCTGCCCCTCGATCCACCCTGGGTACGTCCTCTGATGGATTGCAGACGGGCCGACACGGAGCGTTACTGCCGGGAACACGGTCTCGTCTTCGCACGCGACCGTGGGAACGAATACCCGGGATACGCCCGCACCCACCTGCGTTCGCGCGTGCTTCCCGAATTGGAGAGCGCTTTGCCGGGAGCGGTGGAGGCAGCCGGAAGGGCGGCGGAGGTGGCGGCCGAACTGGAGGCAGCCGTCCAACACGTAGTCGATGAGCGATACCCGGGCGCCGCCGATCGGCCTGACCTGAGCGCTTCTCGGCTGCTGGGGTTGCCTGGACCATTGCGCCGGGTGCTGCTGCATGATTGGGTGGAGCGGCGGACCGGCAAAGGGGGGTCACGAGCTTCGATCCTCGCCGTAGAATCCATGCTACCGGCCTCGGGATCGGGGGACCGTTCGCTCGCGGGTGGCTGGCTAATTCGCAAGGAATATGATCGCCTGAGCGTGGAGCGTCACACAGAAGCGGGTGGACCGGCCGCAGGTGTTCTCGGACTCGGCACCATGTCGGGCGAGAGCGAGATCGAGCTCCCCGTCCCCGGCGAAGTCACGTGGGGACGGTTTCGATTGGCGGCTGAGCGCCCCGAAAGACTGAGGGCGTTCGATCCCAGGCGGGAGGCATATCTTGACATGCGCCGCGTGAGCGATATCCCGCTCCTGTTGCGGGTACGGGGCATCAGGCCCGGTGACAGAATGACACCCCTCGGATCAGCCGGGAGCAGAAAGCTGCAGGATATCCTCGTGGATCGCCGCGTGCCCGCGAGGTTGAGGCCGCGGATTCCCGTGGTCGAAGCCGCGGGGACCATCCTGTGGCTGTGTGGATTGGTAGTGAGCGAGGCGGGTAGAATAGGTCCGGACACTGAGTCGCTGCTGCATCTCTCAATCGGCGCTGTCGACGATGATCCCCCGAGCAACCCTGAGGAGGGCGTTCGCACTTGAGGATTCTGATCGGCCAGGATGAGCTTCAAAAACGAATAGACGAGCTTGCGCTCGCCATCAGCGCGGACTATGCAGACAAGTGCCCCATCCTGGTGGGAGTCCTCAAGGGTGCCGTCTTCTTCATGGCCGACTTGGTACGCCGTCTGCCCTTCGAATTGGAGATGGAGTTCATGGCGGTTTCGAGCTACGGCTCGTCCACGGACAGCTCGGGTGTCGTCAGAATACTCAAAGACCTGGACAGCAACATCGACGGCCGGCACGTTCTGATCGTCGAGGACATCATCGATTCCGGTCTCACTCTCCAGTACCTCACGAACAACCTCAATTCGCGGAACCCCCTCAGTCTCGAGGTGGTGACCTTGCTGAGCAAGCCAAGCCGGCGTACCGCGGATCTCGTCTGTCGCTACACCGGATTCGAGATTCCAAATGAGTATGTGGTCGGTTACGGTCTGGACCACGCGGAGAAGTATCGGAATCTCCCGTATCTAGGCGTGTTGGACGATAGCCAGTAGCGGCCTGTGCTAGTATCTCTAACCTTTATTCAACGAGCGGTGGAGTCCACGTGAGCAGGTTCTTCAAGAGCGCCGCCTTTCCGATTCTTCTGGTCATATTGCTGGCTTTCTTTGTCCAGAATCTCTTCTACGGTTCGCGGGGAGCCGAGGAGCTGACGTTCAACAAGTTCCAGACGGCCGTCGAGAGCGGCGAAGTCAAGAGCCCGGTCATCCTGAAGACCAAGGACCTGGTGGTCGAGGGCACGCTGAATGACGGGACGAAGTTCCAGGTCGGTTTCACCCAAGCCTACAATATGGAGGAATACCTCTTAGCAAATAACGTCGAATTCAACACCGACATTCAGAAGAGCTCGGTGTGGATTACGTTGCTGGGCACGCTTGCGCCCATTCTCCTCATGGTGGTCTTCTTCATCTTCCTGATGAATCAGATGCAGGGAGGCGGAAGCAAAGTGATGAGCTTCGGCAAGTCGCGCGCCAAGCGGCTGGCCGTCGATCAGCCCAAGATAACGTTCAAGGATGTTGCGGGGGTCGACGAAGCGGTCGAAGAACTCGACGAGATCAAGGAATTCCTCGAGAACCCGAAGCGCTTTCAGAGCCTGGGAGCGCGCATTCCCAAGGGTGTTCTGCTCTTCGGCCCTCCGGGGACCGGCAAGACGCTGCTCGCCCGCGCCGTCGCGGGAGAGGCGGGGGTGCCTTTCTTCAGCATCTCGGGCTCAGACTTCGTCGAGATGTTTGTCGGGGTGGGTGCGAGCCGGGTGCGCGATCTCTTCGAGCAGGCCAAGCAGAACCAGCCGTGCATCATCTTCATCGATGAGATCGACGCCGTAGGTCGCCATCGCGGCGCCGGGTTGGGAGGCGGTCACGATGAACGCGAGCAAACCCTCAACCAGTTGCTCGTCGAGATGGACGGATTTGAAGCCAACGAGAGCATCATCATCATGGCCGCGACCAACAGGCCCGATATCCTCGACCCCGCTCTGCTTCGACCGGGTCGTTTCGACCGGCAGATCGTAGTTGACCGCCCCGACCGCGAGGGACGCAAGGCGATTCTCGCGGTGCATGCGCGGGGCAAGCCACTGGCGGCCGGTGTGGACATCGAGGTCCTCGCGGCTCAGACTCCGGGTTTTACCGGGGCCGACCTAGCCAACTTGGTCAACGAAGCGGCGCTTCTCGCCGCCCGCAGGCACAAGAAGGTCGTCGAGATGGAGGAATTTGAAGAGGCGGTTCTCCGTGTCATCGCCGGGCCGGAGAAGAAGTCACGCCTGCTTTCAGAGGAAGAGAAACTCATCACCGCGTATCACGAGACGGGACACGCGCTGGTGGCACACTATCTGCCCAACGCAGACCCGGTTCACAAGATTTCCATTATCAGCCGCGGTCAGGCCCTCGGCTACACTATTACCCTGCCGACCGAAGACAAGTTTATGGTCAAGAAGAAGGAGATCATCGACAAGCTCTCGCACATGCTTGCGGGCAGAGTTGCGGAGGAGATCCGGTTCGACGACATCACCACCGGGGCGTCAAACGACCTGCAGCGTGCGACCGAAACGGCGCGCCGCATGATCACGCAGTACGGCATGAGCGAGAATCTGGGCCCTCTGACGTTTGGCCACGATCCGGCGCAACCTTTCGTCGGTCGCGATTACGGTATGGGCCAAGAGTATTCGGACGTGACTGCGCAAAAGATCGATGCCGAAATCCGCAGGGTGGTCGATGAGGCCTACGACACGGCCAGCCGCATTCTCACCGAGCATCGGGACGAGTTGGATATGATCTCGCACCTCTTGATCGACAAGGAGACCATCGACCGCGAAGAGTTCGAAGCACTTGTCTCGGGGAAAGATCCCGAAGAGGTGTTCAGGGAACGCGACGAAAGCCGAGCCCGTAAGGCGGCCCAGGCCAAGAGGGCTCAGAGGCAGCGGAGGACACGCGAGCAGGAACTGCCCGAGCCTGACGGTCACGAGAGGGTGGCCACCGGCGGCGTCACTCCCATGGTCTCTCATCAGCCGCTCTAGATCGCGGGCCGATCGGTGGACAAGCATAAGATCGAGCAGGGGATTCGCCTCGTCCTCGAGGGCATGGGCGAGGACCCCTTACGTGAGGGCCTAGTTAACACGCCTGCACGGGTTGCAGAGATGTACGAGGACATCCTGATCGAAGGTCCGGGTGACCTCTCCTCGATCGTAGTGCCCATTGGATCCGACACGCACCAAGAGATGATTCTCGTGCGTGACATCACGTTTCATTCTCTCTGCGAGCATCACCTTACCCCCTTCTTCGGCGTGGCCCACGTGGCGTACATCCCATCCAAGAACGGCAGCATAACCGGGCTCTCGAAGATCATCCGGCTGGTCCGTACAGTGGCAGCGCGCCTGCAGCTTCAGGAGCGCCTCACCAGCACCATCGCGGACACGTTGGTGGAGTCGCTCGACCCGGTGGGGGTCCTCGTGTTGGTGAATGCCGAGCATCTCTGCATGTCGATGAGGGGGGTGCGGGCACCGGGCTCGAAAGTCATCACTTCCGCCGTTCGCGGTGTCTTCAGAACCAACGCTGCTACGAGAGCCGAGGTTCTCGCACTCATCGAAGCACCAGGTAACTGATCCCGGCGGGTCATGATTCCCCGCGACGGCTGTCCGCAGGTGATGCCCCTCGATAACCTCACCGAGGTAAGGCGCACTCTGCTCGAGGGTCGAGTCTCGCGAGAGGGCGCAGAAATCATGAGCAAGAAGGCCTTGTTCAGGGTGATTCGAGTGCGTGGTCTTGACGTGCGCGCGGCCAATATCTTGAAGCAAGAAATGCTCGCGCGTGGTGGGGAGGTCGCGATCTCGAGGGAAGTCTTCGAACTGGAGGGCAAGGCCGCCGATTGTCTCATCATGGGAACCGTCGGCCAGTTCGAACGGCTGTTGCCGAAGCTCAGCCTCCAGCCGTTCCGGTTACCCGCGCTTGCCATATCGCTGGCAGCGGCTCTGGACAACTACGACCTGTCAGTACCTCGCGGCCCCGCGGGCCTGGATCTGTCGCTCGGGCCGCTGATAATGGGCATTCTCAACGTGACTCCGGATTCGTTTTCCGACGGGGGGCACTTTCCCGACCGGCAGGCGGCGATCGAACACGGATTGACGATGATAGCGGAGGGGGCGGCCTTGATTGACATTGGAGGAGAATCGACGAGACCGGGGGCGCTGCCGATTTCCGCGGACGTGGAACTCAGACGCGTGCTCCCGATTGTGAGAGAACTTGGAAAGTCGCTTCCCGGCAGAGTCTCCGTCGATACGTCGAAGGCCCGAGTTGCCGCTGAGTGCCTCAACGAGGGAGCCTACATGGTGAACGATGTCTCGGGGCTCCGCGCGGATCCCGAGATGGTTGCCGTGGTAAGAGACGCTGATTGCCCGGTGGTGCTCATGCACATGCGCGGTTGTCCCGCCGACATGCAGGAAGACCCTCATTACGAGAGTGTGGTGGAGGACGTTTACGGTTTCTTCGTTGACCGGCTCAACTGGGCGGTCGACGCCGGGCTCAGAGAAGAAAACCTGCTGATCGATCCGGGTCTGGGTTTCGGCAAGACCACCATTCACAATCTTGAGCTTATGCGCAACCTATGCACGTTCCGCTCGCTCGGGCGGCCAATCCTGGTTGGCGCTTCGCGCAAGAACTTCCTGGGTGAGATCTTGGGGATTGGGCGGCCCGCCGAGAGGGACTTGGCGAGCGCCTTCGCGACGACCCTGGCCGTGCGGGCGGGAGCGCATGTCGTCCGAGTTCATGAGATCCGCCAGAACCGAGCGGCCCTTCGACTTGCAGGTGCAGTTGCGGGCCTCGGCGAGTGGAAAGACCGAGCTCATGACACAGGGGAGGATGGTATGCCATGGATATCCTGATTCATGGACTCGAAGTCTACGGCAAGCACGGCGTGGCCCCCGAGGAGAAGATCTTGGGGCAACGACTCTTATACGACGTCCGCCTGACGATGAACGATTGTCCGGCTGCCGAGACCG
>Ga0068713_1004097_pt1 | contig 11777 bp, 9 predicted proteins | sample MTBAKSrepl2MetaG_FD_62223 | JGI IMG/M metagenome (GOLD analysis project Ga0068713, IMG submission 62223) | Enrichment culture microbial communities om Arthur Kill intertidal strait, New Jersey, USA, that are MTBE-degrading - MTBE-AKS2 (Arthur... | ecosystem: Environmental > Aquatic > Marine >...
TCGCCGGACGAGCTCACCTGGTGCTTGTGGTCGAAAGGCCGATCGCTGAACATGACCTGGGCCGCCGAAGAGGCCTTGCGATACACCTCGATCAGCGTGAAGATCTCGACCCCCCAGTTGGTGGCGAAGCGCATCCGCTTGAGCAGATCGGAGTGGAAGGCCACCTCGCCCGAAAGCTGGTATTTGAAGGCCAGGAGGAAATCGATCAGCCGGAGCATCTTCTCTTCCCGGCTTTCCGTGAATTTCCGTTTCAGCGCCAGGAGCAGCGGGTCGAGGAGCAGCCGTTTGACCCGTCCATAGATCTGCTTGTTCATCAACCTGGCGTAGTAGGCCTTCGAGAAATCGTAGTTGAGGGCGACCACCGGATAGAGCAGGCGGTCGAGCTGAATCCGCTTGAAGGTGCGGATGTCGGCATCGATCAGCCCGATGGAGTGCGCGCCCAGAGCCAGCGCGATCCCGAAGCTCAGGAACATGTTCTTGCCCTTCCCGGGCTCGCTGATATCGAATCCGGCCTCGTTCAAACGGGCATAGATCCCGCTGAAACCCGGGCCGTCGTTCCACTGGATCAAGGCGTTGCGGATCCCCGCCTCCTCGATGAGCCGCCTGAGGTGAAAGGCGTCCTCTTCGCCGGCGCGGTCGAGACCGAAAATGATGGTCGAAAGATAGACGATACTGCGAAGCTGGTTCAGGATGTTCCTGAACACAGGCAGGTTGTCGGGATCCGTGAATTCAGAGGCGAGGCACGGGATGATGAGGACGGTCTTCTTCCATCGCGAATGAAGGCGCAGCTGGGTCTTCAGGTGGTTCCGGTCCGTCTGCAGGATGTGAAAGGTCGTGATCTGCCCGCTGTGCTGGGAGAAATCGCTCATCGCTACCCCCTTGGCGCCCCCGATTCCGCCCGCAGGACGTGACGAGGACGAAAACGGGCCCTTGGGCGATACACCGCCCCGCCGGGGCGCGGCCTCATGGCAAAATAGGCCGTCCGCGCGGCGGCCCCAAGGGTCGCATGTAAAAATGGCTCGATCCTATCCGGTTTCTTGATGGAACCTAGCGAATTTACCCCTCGATGTCAATGCCGTTCGGGGCAACGCCCTTCCCGGGCTACAAGCGCCTGCCCGTTTTTCAAGCCCCCTGCCGGTCAGGGGCCTTGGGGCCTTCTTCGGCTGGAAAGGGATTGCTGCAGCCCCGATTGTGGGCCACCTGGAGCGGATGAGGGAGGAAGGGTCCCGTTTTTCAGGGAGCGCCCGGCCGCCGAAACCGTTTGCCCGCCGGTGCGCACCGGCTTGCATGACGTCCCAAAAAGCTGTAGGCTCCTTCCCATCCGGAAATGATTTCCCGGTAGAACCCGGTTTCCAATCCGGAAATGAGGATTTTTGGCCAATATCAAGGAAATCAAGCCTTTGCGCGGAAGCGACCTGCAGGTCGCCGCACAAGCAAACGTGCAGATTGGCGCCGAGATGGGCCAAAAAGACCATTTCCGGATGGAATTTAGGCTCATCAGGACCCGGAGGCACCGATCCCGGACGCCCTTCCCTCCACGGGTGGCGTCGCCGCCGAAAGGGCGGACTGGAATAGTCGGTGTCCCTGGTGCCCTGACCGTCCGCGGCCAGAGGACTTCCGGCCGAAAACGTCCGTTTGCGGGTTGAAAACAGAAAGGAAAAAGACCATTTTATACGGATACGCTCATGCGTCCCGGCTGCGGTGAAAGATCGCCGTCGGCAAACACGAAACCCTGCCGCCCCGGATCGTCCTTCCTGGAGAGGCTGGGGTTTGCAGAATGCCCTGAAAGGACGCATGCCATCATCCCGCCCACTCGGAGCGGACGCCGGCGGGCCCCTTTCGACGTTCCTTTAGCGAGGGTGAGAGCCGGAAAGAGAGCACCATGATTCCAAGCTATGAAACATGTCTGGAGGCCTGGGACCGGTACAGAATGCTGGACAACATCCGGGCCCACAGCCTGATCGTCGCGCGCGTGGCTCATTTTCTAGCGGAGACTCTGCTGGCCCAGGGGATCCCGGTGTCCGTCGCCAAGACCACAGCGGGGGCCCTCATGCACGACATCGCCAAGACTCCGTCGCTCCAGTCGGGCGAAGACCACTCCGAACTGGGGCGCCGGATCTGCCTTCAACACCACTTCGACGAGATCGCGGACATCGTCGCCGAACACGTGAGGCTGCGGAGCTTCGATCTGAACGGCGTATACTCCGAAAAGGAACTCGTATACTATGCCGACAAACGGGTGAACCACGACCGGATCGTCAGCCTCGATCGAAGGCTGGACTATATCATCGAACGCTACGGCGCCGGCGACCCGGACAGGTGCTCCGCCATCCGCCTGAACTTCGGCCGTTGCCGATTGATCGAAGGGAAGATATTCAGTAAACTCGCTTTCGGACCGGAGGCCCTGAAACACCATGTCTTGAAGGGACCTGAAGAACCGGTCTTCACCACGTCCTAGAGGTCCGTCCATGTCCATCAAGCTGATAGCGAGAGACCTGTACCGGATGAAAACCGAGGTTGCACGGCTCGAAAAGGAGATCGAGCGCGCCCCGCGCGACCGGCAGGATGCCCTCATCGAGGCGCTGCGCAGGGCGCGGGCGGACCTCGGCCGGCTGGAGCGCATGCTCGACGGCGCCAAGACCCCGCCGGATTACCGGCAGCCCCGCTGAAGGCCGACCGCCGGCGCTGCGGACATCACCGGCCATACCGGAAAACCCGCGGCATCACCTCGAAACCCATCCGGGACGTCCCATGAAAACCGACCACACACCCTCCCGAAAACCGGGCCGGCCCGTGCAGAAGACCTTTCTGCGGCTCCTTCTGCCGGCTTTCTTTTTCATCGCCTGTGCCATATCCGCGCCCCCTTCCTGGGGCGCCACGGCCTCCATCGAGGCGGTCCAGCCGGAGAAAGGCTTCCCGGCCGGCGGCGCCTATCTTCTGCGCTTCACGGTCACCGTCAGCGAATCCTGGTTCATCCACGGACTGGAAGAATCGGAAGGGATGCTCGCCACCCGCCTGGACTTCCCGGGAGAGGATCCCGTCCGGATCTCCCAGATCCGCTTCCCGCCGCCGAAGAAGGTCCGCTTCCCGTACCTCGACCAGCCGATCGAGGTGTATGACGGCGGCTTCACCGTGTCGGCCGCCCTCGAGGTGCCCGGTGATGCGAAGCCCGGTCGATACCGGATCGAAGGGGTCTTTTTCTTCCAGGCCTGTTCGGAGGCAACCTGCCGCCCGCCCGAGGAAGTGCGCTTCCCTCTCGAGATCGAGGTCCTGCCGCCTGGCGCCGTTGCAGGCGGGGTGGAACCCCCGCCGGCCGATGCAGACGCCGCAGCGGGCGACGCGGCCGCCAAACCCGGAGACGGACGGTGGAGCGGCTTTTGGTGGACCATCCTCGGCATCTTTCTGGGGGGCCTCGCCCTCAATCTGACCCCCTGCATCTATCCGCTGATCCCCATCACGGTCTCTTACTTCGGAGGGAAAGGCGGCACCCTGGGAGGACATCCGCTTCTGCACGGCCTCTTCTACATCATGGGCCTGGCCGCCACCAACGCCGCCCTCGGAGCCGCCGCCAGCCTGTCCGGGGGGCTCCTCGGCGCCGTCCTGCAAAGCGCCTGGGTCCTCTCCGGGATCGCCCTGGTGCTGGTCCTCCTCGCCCTGAGCTTCTTCGGGCTCTGGGACCTGCGGTTGCCCCCTCAACTCACCCGCCTGGCCGCAAAAAACTACAGCGGCTATTTCGGCACGCTCTTCATGGGCCTGACGCTCGGCATCGTGGCCGCACCGTGCCTTGGGCCGTTCATCCTCGGGCTTCTTACGGTCGTCGGGCAAAAGGGCGATCCCGTCCTCGGGATCCTGTATTTCACCGCCCTCAGCATCGGCATGGGACTGCCGCTGACGATCCTCGGGATCTTTTCGGGCGGGCTGAACCGGCTGCCCATGTCAGGGGACTGGATGGTCTGGGTGCGCAAGCTGCTCGGCTGGGTGCTGATCGGGATGGCGGCCTACATGGTCTTTCCTCTGATGCCGGGCAGCCAGGCTCGAGCCGCGCTCGTCGCCGCCATCCTCATCGCGGCGGGGCTGCACCTCGGTTGGATCGACCGCAGCGGCAAAGGGACCGGGGCCTTCAACATCGCCAAGAAGACCCTCGGCCTGGTCGGCATCCTCGCCGCCCTCGTCTATCTTTACACCGGATTTCAGTCCCGCCCCGGCGTCCCGTGGGTCCCCTACGAGCCCGCCAGGCTCGAAGAGGCTGCATCCAGGCGCATGCCGGTGATCCTCGATTTCTATGCCGACTGGTGCACTCCCTGCCGCCAGATGGATGCTACGGTCTTCAGGGATCCGGAGGTCGTCCGCCTGGCGGAGGGATTCGTTCCGCTGAAGATCGACCTGACCAGACGCCACCCCCGGCAGGACGAACTGCAGCAGCGCTACGGGCTCAAAGGGGTTCCGACCATCATCTTCATCGGCCCGGACGGGAATGAATTGGAGGAGCTGAGGATCGAATCCTACACGGACAAGGCGGGAGTGCTGGAACGGATGAAAAGGGCCCTTGGACCGCCCCAATGAGGAGAGGCATCGATCCGGAGGATCCTCGCGCCCAAAGAGGCGGCGGGCCTTTAAAAGCTTGATCCCACGCGAGAATCGGGCTTTCGAATCCTGAACCTGCATGCGCGACGGGGCGGCGTTTCTGGATCTCAGCCAGCACCTTTTCGTTCGCCTGAAGCTGCATGCGCGACGGGGCGGCTCTTTTTGCGTGGAAAAGGGCATTCATGCCGTGCCGCCGACGCTCGAAGAGCAGGAGGAGAGCCCCGGCGCAAAAGGAGGCGAGAGTCGCCCCAGCGCCGTCAGAGGCCTTCGATGAAGGCCTGCACCGCTCGATTGAGGATCGTGGGCGACTCGACCATCACCATGTGCCCCGCCCGCGGGATAAACTGGACCGAGGCGCGCTGCAGGAGCCTTCCCAGTTCTTCGGACAGCTTAGGGGGGGTCAGGCGGTCCGCCTCCCCGCAAAGGACAAGGGCCGGGCAGGCGATGCGGCCAGCGCTCTCCCGGCAGTCGAACCGGCTGCAGGCCTCGAAATCGCCGGACACGACGGACATCCCCGAATCCTTCATCATGCGCGCCCCTTCTTTCAGCAGCTCCTCAGGGGCCCCCGGCGCATAGGCATAGCCCACGATGGCCTCGACCGTTTCCTCGAAGCGCTCCCTGAGGCCCTTCAGAAAATCGGGGGCGACGTGCAGCCGGGCGCCCGTACCGACCAGGATCAAGGCCTGGATGTTCATGGCCCCCCGCAGGGCCGCCTCGAGCGCGACGGCCCCTCCCATGGAATGGCCCATCAGGACGACGCCGGATTCGAAGGCCGGGGCGACCACCCCCTCGAGCCACGCCGCATAGTCGGCGATCTCGCTGGGGGCCGGGCCCGCGGTGCCGCCGTGCCCCGGCAGATCCACCGCGACCGTGTTCAGGGTCCGCCCGAGCGGACCGGTCTGATTGAGCCAGCGCGCGCCCCGCCCGCCGGCGCCGTGCACCATCAGAAGGGTCGGCCGGTCCGGGAAGAACCGGTTCGATCCCGCCTCGAAGCCCACGCCCGCCCTTGTGAGGACGGTGTAAGGCGTATGATTCCCATCGGTTCCTGCTTACCTTTTTTCCACGATCAGCTCCTCTCATCCGGACCTTCCCGCAGAAAACGCTCCATCAGAACGGCCTTCCGGACCTTCCCGAGCGATGTGCGGGGAAACTCTTCGAAAAACGTGACTCGCTTCGGGATCTTGTAACGGGCCAGTCGTCCATCGAGGTAGGACAGCGCCTCTTCCTCCGTCAGGCTTTGGCCCGCGCGCAAGACGATGCAGGCATGGCCCGCCTCGCCCCACTCCGGATCGGGGACCCCCAGCACAGCGACATCTTCGACCTTGGGATGCGCCCGCAGCTCCCGTTCGACCTCGGCGGGGTAGACATTCTCACCGCCGGAGATGTACATGTCCCTGGCGCGGTCCACCAGATAGAAATAGCCGTCCTCGTCCTGGTAGGCCAGATCCCCCGTGTGCAGCCACCCGTTGCGGATGGTCGTCTCGGTCTGAACCGGGTCCTGCCAGTACTCCTTCATCATGACGGAGCCCCGCACGACGATCTCCCCGATCTGGCCCGGGGCGACCTCCCTTCCCTCGCGGTCGAACAGCGCCACCTCCGCATGGAAGACCGGGCGCCCGACCGTCCCCGGCTTCCGGAGGGAATCCTCCTCGGAGGCCCAGAGCAGAATAGACGTCTCGGTCTGCCCCATGATCTGCCGCGCCCAGAATCCCGCTTCCTTGCAGGCGGCCAGGAGCTCCGGGGTCACCTTCTCCCCGCCGACGGCGCAGACTCGGAGGGAGGACAGCTGATGCTCCGGTTTCGGACCGGTCTTCAAAAGGGCGCGGTACACCGTCGGGACCCCGAGAAACTTGGTCACGCGGTAGGCGGCGATATCCGCATAGGTCTTGAGGGGATCGAAGCGCGGATGGATCACCATGGTCGCCCCCTTGTAGAGGATCGGCGATGCCTGGATGAAAAGGCCCCCGGAGTGGAACATGGGCAGGATGACGAGCATGACGTCGTCGAAATGGAGTTTGAAAAAGATGTCCGCATTGAGGCAGTTGAAAAAGGTCTTTCGGAAGGAGAGCACGGCGCCTTTCGGCCGGCCCGTCGTGCCGGAGGTGTACATGATCACCTGGGGCTCTTCCGGATCGGCCGGCGCGAGGGATCGAGTCAGGAAGGGGCGGCATCCTTTGAACTCCGCCCGCTCTTTGAGGTAGTCGAGGCAGCCGGCCGGTGCCCCTTGCGCCGCTACACAGGCAAGCAGCATGGGAGGGCGTGAGCGGGCGAGGTCCTCGATGCCGATCCTCCCCGCGGCCCGCTTGCCGAAGACGAACAACCGAGGCCTGGCATTGGCCAGCAGGTAGCGCAGTTCATGAACCGTCAACCTGAAATTGAGCGGCACGAAGATGGCGCCCAGGCGTGCGCACGCCAGATAGAGCTCGAGAAACTCGAGGCCGTTGTGAAGCATCACCGCGACCCGGTCGCCCTTCTCGATCCCCACCGACTGCAACCAGCATCCGCACTGGCTCACCCTCTCGTGGAGCTCCGCATAGCTGACGGAGGCCCCTTCGAAGAACACGGCGGTCTTCCTGGGATGCAGTTCGCTCCAGCGCTGCACCCACCAGGCGATATTCATCGATTCAATCATCTGGCGCGTCCGTCCGGAAAGAGAATCGTCCAACAGGACCAGGTTTTCAACACCAAAAAGCCATGCCCGCCGAAGCAGCGCCACCGTCAATGCCCGCTCGTTCGGCGGTCGTCAGGCCGCTCCGCTCACTGGGGGGCCGGCTGAACACCCCCAGCGCATCGGGATCGTCGACGAAGGGCAAATCGGCATGGTGCGGCAGACCTGAAGGGGCAGGCCTCGGAGCGCCCGCTCCAGAGCGGGACGAGGCGGGTAAAAGGAAGCCGGATCCCATGGTGTGGGCTCACGCGCGTTTTGGTGCGGACGCACCGGGATCAGGAGACTCTTCGGCGCCGGCTGCGGGGCGCCCGGCATCGTGCAGCGCCTCCTCGAAAAAGCGGCCTCAGGCGGACGCCCACCGGACGAGGGCACTCCCCCAGGTCAATCCGCCCCCGAAGACCGGCAGGCACACCAGGTCTCCATCCCTGATGCTGCCGTCCCGCACGGCCTCGTCGAAGGCAATGGCACAGGATGCCGAAGAAATATTCCCGTATTTATGAAGCGTTACGTAAAATCGTTCCATCGGAACATCCAGAAATTTCGCGATGGATTGAAACATTCGCAGATTGGCCTGATGGGGGATGAACCACGAGACGTCCTCCACACGCAAGCCGTTGAAATCGAGGGCCTCTCGGATCGACTCGATGAAGTGGCGCACCGCCACCCGGAAACTGGCGTTGGCCTCGATCATATTGAGCGTGTGGAGCCCTTTGTCGACGCTTTCGTGGGAGATGGGCGTCGTTTTGGACCCCCCGCCCGGCATGAGCAGGTCGCGGCCGTTGGCCCCATCCGTGTGGATGTGAGTCGAGAGGATCTCCGGCCCGGCATCCCCGGTCCTCAGGACAGCCGCGCCCGAACCGTCGCCCCAAAGGATGCAGGTCGAACGGTCCTTCCAGTTGAGCGTACGGGTCATCACCTCGGCCCCGACGACCAGGATCGTTCGGTAGACCCCGTTCTTGAGGTACTGCTCGGCCACGTTCAGACCGAAGATAAAGCCCGAACACGCGGCGCTCACATCGAAGGAGGCCGCCTGAGGGGCGTCCAGATGGGCCTGAAGCCAGTTGGCGGCCGAAGGGCAGCAGGTGTCCGGCGTGATCGTCCCCACGATGATCAGGTCCAGGTCCCGGGCGGTCAACCCCGCCATCTCGAGGGCGCGCATAGAGGCCTGGTAGGCGAGATCGGACGTCGCGACATCAGGATCGGCGATCCTCCGCTCGCTGACCCCGGTTCGCTTGACGATCCACTCATCGGTCGTATCCAGGCCCATGGCCTGGAGATCGAAATTCGTCAACACCCTGGGCGGGACGTAGGACCCGGTCCCGAGAATCCGTATGTTTCCCATGCGCTGTCAGTTCTCCACCTTGATCCCGAGGGCCTTTTCCTTTTTCGCGACCAGAAGCCTCGTCCGTATTACGGTGTCCGGTATAAGGCTCATGGAATCGATCCCGCATTCCACCAGGAACTCCGCGAATTCAGGAAAATCGCTCGGCGCCTGCCCGCAGATCCCGATCTTCCGCTTTTTTTCCTTGGCCGTCTTGATCACCTGGGCGATCAGACGCTTGACGGCATCGTTGCGCTCGTTGTAAAGGTGCGAAACCAGCGATGAGTCGCGATCGAGGCCGAGGGTCAGCTGGGTGAGATCGTTGGACCCGATCGAGAAGCCGTCGAAGATCTCCGCGAATTGATCCGCGCAGATCACATTGCTCGGGATCTCGCACATGACATAGATCTCGAGGCCGTCCTCCCCCTGCGTCAGCCCGAACTCCTTCATCAGGTCGACCACCCGCCTGCCCTCCTCCGGCGTGCGGCAGAAGGGCACCATGACCTTGATGTTGTTCAGCCCGACCTCGCTGCGCGCCTTATGCAGCGCCAGGCACTCCAGTTCGAAGGCACGCATGAAGTTCTTGTCGTAATAACGCGAGGCCCCGCGCCAGCCGATCATGGGATTGCTTTCCTGCGGTTCGTAGAGGTAGCCCCCCAGCAGATTCTCATACTCGTTCGTCTTGAAATCGGAGAGTCTGACGATCACATCGTTCGGATAGAAGCCGGCGGCGATGCGGCTCACCCCCTCGGCCAGCTTGTCGATGAAGAACAGTCGCTTGTCGTCGTAGACCGAAGTGATCTGGTCGATCTTGTAGACCACCCCCGCGATCTTCTGATCCGACTGGGCCCGCTCCTTCAGCTCCGTATAGTCCAGGAGGGCCAGCGGGTGGATCCCGATGTGCGAGTTGATGATGAATTCCTCGCGCGCCAGCCCGACCCCGTCGTTCGGGATCATCCCCTGGGCGAAGGCCTTTTCTGGGATGCCGACGTTCATCATCACCATGGTCCTGGTCTTGGGGACGTCTTCGAGGTCGATCTTTTCCACCTCGTATTTGAGGATCCCCTTGTATACGTTGCCGGTCTCGCCTTCACAGCAGGAGACGGTCACCTGCATGCCCGGCTTGATCACTTCATCGCCCTTTCCGGTCCCGATCACGCAGGGGATGCCGAGCTCCCGGGAGACGATCGCGGCGTGGCACGTCCGCCCGCCCTTGTTGGTCACGATCGCGGAGGCGATCTTCATGATCGGCTCCCAGTCCGGGTCCGTCATGCTCGTCACCAGTACCTGCCCCTTTTTGAACTTGCCCATATCTATCGTCGAGTGGATGACGTTGGCCTCCCCCTGGCCGATCTTGGTTCCCACCGCCGTTCCGCTGACCAGCACCTCGCCGTCCTCGACCAGAAAGTAGTTTTCGTAGGTCTTCAGATCCTTGCGGCTGTGGATGGTTTCGGGACGGGCCTGCACGATGAAGAGCTTCCCGGTTCCCACGTTGACGCCGTCCCCGTCCTTGGCCCACTCGATGTCCATCGGCTTGAAGTAGCCGGCCTCCTTGGAATAGTGCTCCTCGATGATGCAGGCCCATTCGGCCAGCTGCAGGATCTCGTCGTCGGTCAGAACGTAGCGGTGCCGCTCGGGCAGCGTGATCGGAACGTTCTTGACCGTGGCGTCGTCCTCCATCGAATAGGCCATCTTGATGTCGCGGTCGCCCACCTTCCGGCTGACGATGGCGCGCTTGCCCTGCTTCAGCGTCGGTTTGAACACATAGTACTCATCGGGGTTGACCACGCCCTGGACCACGTTTTCACCCAGGCCGTAGGCGCCCGTGATGAAGACCGCATCCTTGAAACCCGTCTCCGTGTCGATCGAAAAAATGACGCCCGAATAGGCCGAATCGCTCCGGACCATCTTCTGGACCGCAATGGAAAGCGAGACGTCGAATTGTCCGAAGCCCTTGTCGTGGCGGTAGCTGATCGCCCGGTTGGTAAAAAGGCTGGCGAAGCACTTGCGGCAGGCGTCGAGGACGCTCATCCTCCCGCGAATATTGAGATAAGTGTCCTGCTGGCCGGCGAAAGAGGCGTCCGGCAGGTCTTCGGCCGTCGCCGATGACCGGATGGCCACGTCGACCGCATCCTGTCCCTGAAGGGCGAACTCCTCCGCCAGTTTGTCGTAGTTCGTGTAGATCGCCTGGGTGAGATCGGGGGGAAACTCGGCGTGCACGATGGTCTCGCGGACCTCCCGGCCCTTGCGCATGAGGCTTTCGATATTGCTCGTATCCAGGTTCTTGAGGATCTTCTTGATCTCGTCCTCGATGCCGGCGTACTTCAGGAAGTAACGATAGGCATAAGCCGTGATGGCGAAACCGTTCGGGACCTGGATTCCCCGGCTGTGCAGTTTCTGGTACATTTCTCCGAGCGAGGCATTCTTGCCCCCGACGAGGGGGACGTCTCGTATGCCGATCTCGTTGAACCAGAGTATAAACTTCTTCTCATTCTCTTTTGCCATCGACTCTCTCCTCTTCCCAAGCAAACTGGTTTCCATCCGGAAATGGTCGTTTTTGCCAATCTCGGCGCCAATCTACACGCTTGCCCGTGCGGCCATCCAGAGACCGCCTCCGCGGAAGTGCTCGATGTCCTGGATTTCGGAAAACCAGGACCCGCCGCGAAGCGGCGTGTCTGTGCACGCTCAGCGTAAAAAGAAAAAATCCTCGTTTCAGGGTTGGCAACCGGGTTGCACCGCAACATCCTTTCCGGATGGAAACAAACGATCATTTCCGGATCGGAAACCCGGTCATGCCGAATCGCATCTCCCGGATGGGCACCAGCGGGCGCCTTCGTCCGGGAACAGGCCTGCTCACCTGCCTCCGCGCCGATCCACAGATCTCACCCCACGCGGCCCGGCGGGTGCCCCGGACATGGGGTTCCGGGTTTTCCGCTGCCGCCGGGATCGGGGACTCCAGGACGATGCAACCCCTCGACGGTGCGGCGGAAGAGCGGATTTTCCCTCTCGAACGGGCGGAGCGGCCGGCTCCGAGGACCGTCCTGTGTGCACCGGCAACAGCCACCAAATGCAAACAGGCATCTGCTGAAGCCGATGCCCGTCCAGAAACGACATCCGGGCACGATCCCCCTCTGCACCGCCGGTCGGCGGCGATCCAGCCCGTGCAAGCACGGTTTAGACCTACCATCAATGGAATTTGTTGTC
>Ga0068713_1004107_pt1 | contig 11761 bp, 9 predicted proteins | sample MTBAKSrepl2MetaG_FD_62223 | JGI IMG/M metagenome (GOLD analysis project Ga0068713, IMG submission 62223) | Enrichment culture microbial communities om Arthur Kill intertidal strait, New Jersey, USA, that are MTBE-degrading - MTBE-AKS2 (Arthur... | ecosystem: Environmental > Aquatic > Marine >...
ATAGTATTCAGGTAATCATACCAGTTTGTTAAGTTCATCAATGGGTAGGGTAAGAAGTTATTCTGTGAAATGTCTTAAACCATGATTACAATGATTTTGAGATGGACTGTGAAAAAAACAGAAACGCAATTTACATCATGAAGTAAAAAATCACAGCAGTTGGCAACAACAGACGCGGGCCAATAAATAGAATTTAAAATCATAGTATTCAGGTAATCATACCAATCATAGTAAAGACAAGGGGTGAAAATGATCAACCCGCAATACCCACACTCCGAACTGACCGGAAAGATCATCGGCTGCGCGATGGAAGTGCACCGGATCCTGGGCAACGGCTTTCAGGAAGTGATCTACCAACGAGCCCTGGCGATTGAAATGGCGCAGCAGGGGCTGCACTTCAGCCGGGAATTTGAAATGCCCATCTTTTACAAAGGGGAACAGATCGGCACCCGGCGGGTAGATTTCTTTGTAGAAGAGATCATCATGGTTGAACTGAAAGCCGTCATCCAACTGGAAGATGTGCACCTGGCGCAGGCCATTAATTATCTTGAAGCGTATAAAATGGAAGTGGGGTTGTTGATCAACTTTGGCAGCCGCAGCCTTCAATTCAAGCGGGTGATGAAACCCGGCGGCAACCGGTACGACCCGGCAGCCAACCAGACTTAAGAAGCAAAGATTATCGACATGTCCAAAACCACTGAAAACCTGTTAGAGCAAACCGTCCTCGGATGGCTGGCCGAGCTGGGCTACCAGACCGCCAGCGCCCCCGAGTTCGCGCCGGGCACGCCGCGCAGCGAGCGCGACGACTACCGCCAGGTCGTCCTCACCGGTCGCCTGCGGGACGCGCTGTGGCGGATCAACCCGGAAGCCCCGCCCGCGGCCATCGAAGAAGCCGTGCGCAAGGTCATCCTGCACCCCACCCCCGACCTGCTGGCCAATAACCGCGCCTTCCACCGCCTGCTGACCGACGGAGTGGATGTGGAAGTGCCCGCCGAAAGCGGCTACGGCACCCGCCATATCAAGGTCTGGCTGCTCGACCTGGATGAGATCGACCGCAACGACTGGCTGGCCGCCAACCAGTTCACTGTGCTGGAGAACCACCATAACCGCCGGGCCGATGTGGTGGTGTTCGTCAACGGCATGCCCCTGGCGGTGATCGAACTCAAGAACCCCGCCGACCCCAAAGCCGATACCCGGGCCGCCTTCCGCCAGCTGCAAACCTACAAGGCCGAGATCCCGGCCCTGTTCACCGCCAATGAAATCCTGGTGGCCTCCGATGGGGTGGTGGCCCGGGTGGGCAGCATCAGCGCGGGCTGGGACCGCTTTATGCCGTGGCGCACCATTGACGGCACGGCGGTTTTCCCCAAAGGCAGCATGGAGCTGGAAGTGCTCCTGCGCGGCATGTTCGAGAAGCGCCGCTTTCTGGATTACATCCTCAACTTTGTGGTGTTTGAAGACAACGGCGCGATTGTCAAGAAGAACGCCGCCTACCACCAGTACTGGGCGGTCAACAAAGCGCTGGCCTGCACCTTCAGCGCCTGCGGCATCCAGGCCGACGCCGACCGGCTGCTGGGGCGCTTCCCCACCTTTGAAGAGCCGGACTTCCCCGGCCTGCGCGAGGGTGGGGCGAGCTACGAGCCGCGCCGGTTTGGCGACCGGCGGATCGGGGTCATCTGGCATACCCAGGGCAGCGGCAAGAGCCTGAGCATGGCGTTCTACGCCGGCAAGGTCATCCGCCACCCGGATATGGGCAACCCCACCCTGATGGTGCTGACCGACCGCAATGACCTGGATGACCAGCTCTTTGGCACCTTTGCCGGCTGCAAGGATTTGCTGCGCCAGACCCCGGTGCAGGCCGACAGCAGGGCCGACCTGCGCGCCCTGCTGCAGGTGGCCTCGGGCGGGGTGATCTTCACCACCATCCAGAAATTCCTGCCCGACCAGAAAGGCGACAGCCACCCCATGCTGAGCGACCGCCGCAACATTGTGGTGATCGCCGACGAAGCCCACCGCAGCCAGTACGACTTCATCGACGGCTTCGCCCGCCACCTGCACGACGCCCTGCCAAATGCCTCGTTCATCGGCTTCACCGGCACCCCGGTGGAACTGACCGATCGCAGCACCCCGGCGGTGTTTGGCAACTACATCGACACCTACGACATCCTGCGGGCTGTGGAAGATGAGACCACCGTCCCCATCTACTACGAGAGCCGCCTGGCGCGGATCGAGCTCGAAGAGACCGAGAAACCGCGCATCGACCCGGCCTTTGAGGAGATCACCGAGGGCGAAGAAGAGAGCGAAAAGCAGCGCCTGCGGGCCAAATGGGCCGCCCTGGAAGCGATGGTGGGGGCCGAGAAGCGGGTGCGGCTGGTGGCTGAGGACCTGGTGCGCCACTTTGAGCAGCGCCTGGAAGTGATGGACGGCAAAGCGATGGTGGTGTGCATGAGCCGCCGCATCTGCGTGGCGGTGTACGAGGCCGTCCGCGCCCTGCGTCCCGAATGGCACAGCGCGGACGACAAAACCGGGCAGATCAAGATCGTCATGTCCGGCTCGGCCTCCGATAAGCTGGACTGGCAGCCCCACATCCGTCCCAAGAGCGCCCGCGAAGACCTGGCCAAACGGTTTAAAGACCCGCAGGATGAACTGAAGATCGTCATCGTGCGGGATATGTGGCTGACCGGCTTTGACTGCCCCAGCCTGCACACCATGTACATCGACAAACCGATGAGCGGGCACAATCTGATGCAGGCTATCGCCCGGGTCAACCGGGTCTTCCGCGACAAGCCCGGCGGGCTGGTGGTGGATTATATCGGCATTGCCGAACCCCTCCGGCGGGCGTTGATGAACTACACCGCCAGCGGCGGGCAGGGCGACCCGACCCTCAACCAGGAGCAGGCCGTCACCGTGCTGCTGGAGAAATATGAGATCGTGCGCGATATCCTGCACGGCTTTGATGTTCAGGCTGTCATCCGGGCGCGTGGGGAACAGCGGCTGCGGGGCTGCACCCTGGCGATGGAGCACATCCTGGCCCAACAGGACGGGCGCAAGCGCTACCTGAACGCGGTCTCGCTGCTCTCCAAAGCGTTTGCCCTGGCGGTACCCCACGAGCGGGCCATCGCCATCCGCGATGAGGTCGGCTTCTTTCAGGAAGTGCGCGCCTTCATCGTCAAATCAACCGCCGGGGAGGGCAACGGCCAGACTCCGGATATGCTCGACGCGGCTGTCCGGCAGCTGGTCTCGCGGGCGGTGGCCTCCACCGAGGTGGTCGATATCTTCAAAGCGGTCGGCATCGACCGGCCGGACATTTCCATCCTCTCGGAGGAGTTCCTGGAAGAGGTCAAACGCCTGCCGCACAAGAACCTGGCCTTTGAGCTGCTGCGCAAGCTGATCAACGACGAGATCCAGGCCCGCGCTCGAAAAAATGTGGTCCAGGCGCGCTCCTTCTCGCAGATGCTGGAGGAGGCCGTCAAGAAGTACCAGAACCGGGCCATCGAAGCCGCGGAGGTGATCCAGGAGCTGATCGACATCGCCCATGAGATCAAGCAGGCCCGCAGCCGCGGCGAGAATTTGCGGCTCAATGAGGATGAGCTGGCGTTCTACGACGCGCTGGCGCAGAACCGCACCGCGGTGGAGGTGATGGGGGACCAGCAGTTGTGCGTCATCGCCCAGGAGCTGCTCGATAAAGTGAAGCAGAATGTGAGCATCGATTGGGCGCTGCGGGAGAACGCCCGCGCCCAGATCCGGGTGATGGTCAAGCGCATCCTGCGGCGGTACGGCTACCCGCCCGACCTGGAACGGCGGGCCACCGAGCTGGTGCTGGAGCAGACCGAGGTGCTGTGCAACGAGTGGGCGCTGGCCTGAGCGGGGTTTTCTTTCAAGATGTAAAATGATCTGCGATGTGTTCTGGGCTGTGGATGAGGTGAAGCATCTCTGGGAAACCGGTGGGCGGGGTCTGGTGGAGCAAGTTCAGATTCTTGGGAAGGGACGTTGAGATTTCTACCCTTCGGGCACGATGTCCTCCCTGCGGTCGTCGAAGTGAAATGGGTGGTCCATGAGGGCGCGACAGGGCAACCCACCCGCCGGCGCTCTTGTTTTTGGGGGTAATTTTCTGTAAGATGTAACAGATCACCACATCGAAATCTCATTACAGCGCATCACTGCAATTCAGGCCCGCTTTACCGGGCGCGTTTCCCGGTTTGGGCAGGATGATCGGGCTGTGGCAGGTGGGGTTTCTTTGGGATGGGAACAGGTTTTGCCTTTCGTATAGGCGTTTGTAAGTCAGAGGCGGCCGGGAGGTTGATCCGGGCTGGCGTATCGTTCTACGTGGGTTGTGCAGACGGGTGTTTTTGCCTGTACAATAAGGATATTAGGAAAGGAGTGCGATATGAGTAAAAAGATCCTGGTGGCGTATGCCAGCCGGGCTGGTTCAACAGCAGAAGTGGCAGAAGAAGTTGGGCGGGTTCTGCGCGAGTCCGGCGCGGTGGTGGATGTGCGGCCCTGCAAGGAAGTCAGAGACACAAAGGGGTATGACGCGGTGGTGATCGGCACGGCGGTGCGGATGGGGAAACTGCTGCCGGAGGCGGTCAAATTTACCAATAAGTATAGTGAGGATCTTGAGAAGGTCCCTACGGCGTACTTTACCCTCGGTCTGGCAATGAAAGAAGATACCCCGGAAAACCGTGAGAAGGCCTACGGTTTCCTGAAGCCTTTGGAGGAAATCCACGAAGCCTTTGATAAAGAGGTGTTCGGTGGGACGATGGACCACAGCAAGCTTTCGCCGATGCTGCGTTTTATGGCGAAACGGGATAAGGATGGCATCCTGGCGGAGGGGGATTACCGCAACTGGGAAGCGATCCGCGTCTGGGCCGCTTCACTGGCCGAAAAGCTGGGCGAGTGAATGGAACATGAGAGAAATGATCAAAAATGACGGGTCTGGCGCCCGCCATTTTTTTGTGACTCCGCTGAATTTAACGCGCACGCGCGGGGCTGCAAAGATGTACAGGTTTTGTGCGGTTTGGGCGGCAGAAACTCACTGAACTCGTGTTATTATTCGGCTTGTAGCGTGGGCGCAGGGACGCGAGGGCTTGTTAGAAAACGCCGGGCGAGTGATCGATACGTTCATCTGAATTGGAAATTTCTGTACACCAACGGACTTGCCATGAACCGCAAAGGTCGGTATAGTTTAAGTAAGGCCTATAAGATGTGTTTCCTGAAAAAGGGTCGCTTCCGGAGAGCGGGTACGGGGCTCTTCAGACGACAGCAATTGTGTAGTTTCAATCTATTGGAATCAGGAGGATAGGATGGCTGTTCTTACCATATCAAGAGAGTCAGGCAGCGAAGGCAGCATTGTCGGCAAACAGGTTGCCAGGACCCTGGGATATCATTTCCTGGACAAAGAGGATATTGGGGAAGTGATGAGCCTGGTGGGCCTGGCGGAATTCGACCGAGAGTATGATTCAACCCTCAGTTTTTGGAACCAGTTTGATGTGCGCCGCATGGGCCGCCGCGAAGAGATGGTCAATACCCTCAACCAGGTCATGCTGGCCCTCGCGCGGCACGGCAACACGGTCATTACGGGACGGTGTGGGTTTGTGGTCCTGCAGGACTATGCCGATGTGCTCAACGTGCGCTTCCAGGCACCTTTCTCTCTCAGGGTAAAGCGGATGATGGGCCACCACAATATCAATGATCCGTTCGAGGCTGAAGAGTTTGTCCGCAAGCGGGACCGCGTCCGGGCGGATTTTGTGGAATCGTTCTATGGCGAGCAGTGGATCGCGCCGCGTTACTTCGATTTGATCATCGACACCGGCAAAGTACCTCTGGAGATGGCCGCGGATTGGCTCTCGGGGGCGCTGCGGCATCTCGATACGCGCGATCTGACAGGCGCGCAGACGACCGCGGATATCCGGGTGGATGAACGCTACCGGGAGGCAGTGTGTGAAGTGCTGGACTGTCATCAGGAACACCATGGGTAGTCTGGTGTAGTCCCGGCATCCATCTGGTTATGCCAGGAAAATTTCCACCTCTGCCCCTTTCCGTTCCGGAGAGGGGTTTTTTGCATGGGAAGCGCGTTCTTTTTCGACGGAACGCGGCTGCTGAAAAGGGAATATAATTCACAAGCCACGCGAAAAAACACAGGCAGCAAAGGAGAGCAAAATGCGTTTTGAAGACATGAACTGGATGCAGGTGGAGGAATATCTCAAACGGGACGACCGGGTAATCCTGGTGCTGGGGGCCTGCGAGCAGCACGGTTATCTCAGCCTGCTGACCGATATCCGCATTCCGCTGGCTCTGGCGGAGGCTGCCAGCGAGGAAACGGGGGTGGTTGTCGCGCCGCCGCTCAACTTTGGCGTCTCGCCCTATTTCCTGGCATATCCCGGCACCATTTCGCTGCGCCTGTCCACCTTCATCCAGGTGGTGGAAGATATGGTGCGCAGCCTGTACGGCCAGGGCTTCCGGCGGTTCCTGGTGCTGAACGGGCATGGCGGCAATGACAGCGCCCGCGCCCGCCTGACAGAGCTTTCCAACGAACTGGACGGCCTGACGACCGCCTGGTACGCCTGGTGGACCACCCCAACCGTGGCCCGCTTCGCGGAAGCGCGCGGGCTGCTCCCGGAGCATGCCAGCTGGATGGAAGCCTTCTCCTTTACCCGCGTGGCCCTGCTGCCCGAAGGCGAAAAAGCCCCCGCGCCGCCAACCGCCCGGCTGTTAAACGCCGTCCAGACCCGCCAGCGCAATGGCGATGGGATGTTCGGTGGGGCTTACCAGACAGATCTGAAATGGATGGACGAGTTGTTCGGGCTGTGCCTGGCGGATGTTTTGCCTTTGCTGGTGTTCCAGTCCTGATCCACCGGGGTGGGCAGGCCGCGCTTCAGGATTTTTGTCCCTGTATCCGGCGCAGTTCAGCGATCACCGCCTGGCCGCTGAAGTAGAGCGGGGTCAGGGGGTGGTCTTCTCGTTCCAGCTCAATCACACTGGCGTCGCTGGTAAACACCCCCTCATAGGTCAGCAGGTAGAAGCGGGCCCGGCCAGGCTCCGGCAGCGGGTTGGTGTCGGTGCGGTTCATCCGCTCCAGGTTGATTTCCGCGCTTTCCACAAAAGACCGCGAGGCTTCGGCAACCGCGGTGTGCTGGCCGCCGCCCACCATGCCGCCCCCACTGCTGAACACCAGGCTGGTGGTGCCATCCGCGAAACTGATCAGGGTTGCCACCGTTTGAGGATATCCCAGCTCCATCAAAGCGCCCCAGGCCAGCGGATATTCCACTGAGCGTGCCAACCCGAAAGCCTCTGGCGGAGTTTGAAAGACCAGGTTGCGCAGGTGGGTGAAGACCGGCGCCGGCGCGTTCTCAGAGCCTGGTTCAGCAGGGGTTATTGGGGATGGGTCTTGCATAAGCTGCCTCCATGCTGCATTTGATTACCCTTTAATTATACCTGAGGCATAAAGCGGAAAGGTGTTCTTCGCCCCACAGCCTGCCAGCCGCCTTTCCACTCGTGTCGTTGCGAGGAGGGCACAGCCCCGACGAAGCAACCTCCAACCCGCAAAAATGGGGGGGGCCAAGATTTCGCGCGCAGCGCGAAATGACAATCAAGAATGTTGCTCGACGACCGTTCTCCCTGAGCGACCATCCCCCCAATTGTCATTCTGACGACCGAAGGGAGGAAGAATCTCTGTCTTGCTTCCCGGCAGCCGCACCTGCTCCGCCATACTCACCGCCCGCCTCACCCAAGATTTCTCACTGCGTTCGAAATGACAGGAGAAGCGCTCAAAATGACAGAATCGGCAGGGTGGGTGCAGAGAGGTGAGATAAGGAGTTCCACAAAAGCCGCCCTCATCCCGTTGCCCACCAAGTCGCCCCTGCTACGCCGTGCAGCCATTCCTGCTAAAACCGCGCGCCCCCCTTCCACCAGGGAAGAGGGGCGCATCGCTGTGTTGTGACAGCACAATCGGTTAGAAAATACCCTAAAGCGTCTCGGTGACCTTCTTCAAGCCCCGCGGCGACTCGGTATCCAGCCCCTTGCTGCGGGTCAGATAATAGGCAAACAGCTGGGCCGGCACGATGCTGACCACCGGCGAAAGCCATTCCGGAATGCCCGCCGGGAGCTGGACGAACGACGTGGCAAAATCCGCCAGCTCGGGGTTGTCGGAAATCGCCAGCACATCGGCCCGGGTCTCCTCATGCAGTTTGCGGGTCAGTGCTTTCAGGTCGTCGTACATCACTCCGCTGGGCGCGATCACCATCACCGGGAAACCCCGCTCCACCACAGCGATTGGCCCGTGCAGGAAATCGGCCGTGGAATACGGGTCTGCCACCACATAGGCCATCTCCTTCATCTTGAGTGCCCATTCAAAAGCGCTGCCGTAGTTGTAGCCCCGCGAGACCACCGCGCAGGTGTCCATATAGGTGTAGCGTTGGGCCAGTTGGGCGATCTGGGCGTCCTTCTCCAGCACTTCTTCGATCCAACCGGGGACTTTCTCCAGCGCGGCCCCCATCTCCGGGCTTCCGCGCAGGGCTGCCGAGAGCATGGCCACCGCCATCACCTGCGCCTGGTAAGATTTGGTGGCCGCCACCGCCTTCTCCTCGCCCGCGCACACATCCACCACCCGGTCAGCATGCCGGGCCAGCGGCGAATCCGGCGCGTTGGTGATGACCACCGTTGGGCAGCCCTGCGAACGGGCCTCCTTGAGCACGGTCACAATATCGGGCGACTGGCCGGATTGGGAGATGCCCACCACCAGCGTGCCCGCCAGAGAGGGCGGCATGTGGTACATGGTAAACAGGGACGGCGCCGCCAGCGAGACCAGCAGCCCGTTCATCGAGCCCCACAGGTACTTGGCGTACCGCCCGGCGTTATCCGAAGTGCCGCGGGCCACGATCAGCACGTGGTTGCAGCCCTTCTCCTGGATGAAACGCGCCGTCTCGGCGATGCTCTCCCGCTGTTCTGCCAGCAGGCGGCGGGCCACCCGCGGCTGTTCAAAAATATCAGAATAGATCGTCATTCGCTTACCTCCAAAACCATCATCATGAATAAAAAAACCTGAAGCGTCGCGCTCAGGATAACTTTCGCACCACATAAAAATCGGACGTGTTGTGCAACAGGTTGATCACCGCGCCCATCACCGCCGCCCGCCGCCCCAGGGTGGAAGCCACCAGCATGGGCATTGCGGGCACCTTGCCGGCCACCCGCTCCAGGATGCGCTCCACCGGGCGGTCAAAAGCGGGAGCCAGCTCGCCGCCCAGCACCACCACCTCCGGGTCGAAGAATGCGCTCACCGAAGCCACCGCCAGCGTCAGGTAATCCAGAGTCTCTTCCACGATCCCCGCCGCCCAGGCCTCGCCCCGGCGGCTGGCTTCCAGCACATCGGCCGCGGCCAGCGCCTTGCGGGCCGCCTTGGGCAGCGCGCCTTTGGCTTCCTTTTGCGCCCGGCGGGTCATTCCCGCTCCGGCCGCCAGGTGTTCCAGCGCGCCGAAATCGGTGTAGTCCTGTTTCAGGAACTCCCGCCCCGGCAGCAGGTAGCCGATCTCCCCGGCGGTCTGGTTCGTGCCGCGGAACAGCACCCCGTCCAGCACGATCCCGGCCCCGATCCCATTGCCGATCGAGATCAGCACCAGGTTGCGGGCATCCTGGCCGGCCCCGAACCACATCTCTCCCAGCGCCGCCAGGTTGACATCGTTCTCCACGATCACCGGCAGGTCAAAGTCGGCTCGCAGCCGCTCGCGCAGCGGGAAGTCGCGCCACGCCAATCCCGGCGCCCAACGCACCACGCCCTCCTCGTGCAGAGTCACCCCCGGCGCCCCGGCCCCAATCCCGCGCACCGCCCGCCCGGTCGTGCGGGCGAAAGCAAGCAGGTCAACCGCCAGCGCCGCCGCGCGGGCGTAAGCCGCTTCCCCTCGCGCGCCCTCCAGCGGGAGGGTCTGCTCGTACAGCACCTTTCCACCCAGGTCGGCCACCGCGCCGTAGAACGCGCTCCCGCCCAGGTCCAGGCCCAGGGTCAGGTGCCGGGTGGCGTTCAGCGCCAGCAGTGGTCGGCGGCGTCCCCCGCTCCATTCCGACTCGCCCGTCTCGCGCACCAGCTCCTCGGCCACCAGCTCCTCCATCACCCGCATCACCGTTGGCAGGCTGATGTTGAGCGCGTGGGCGATATCCGAACGGGCCACCGGCCCGCTCCGCCGGATCACCTCCAGCACAGCCGTGCGGTTGATATTGCGCATCTCATTCGCGGTGATCGTCGCCGGAAACCTCACAAACTTCTCCTGATGATATTTATTAATTTTCTGATCCAAAATCTGCCAGCTTAAACAAAGTCTAGAGCCTTAGATTCAGGACATCTGTCATTCTGAGCGCAGCGAAGAATCTCTGGTAAACCGGAAAGCAGCGTAGAGATTCTTACCCTTCGGGCACGATGTCACCCCATTGGGTTTTAGAATGACACCCTGAAGAGTCAGTTGGGTAGGGTGGGCGCAGGGGTGAAGAGGAGGCGCTTCCCATCCACAGCCAACCACCCCGAACCCCACCGGCAGCCTTTTCCCAGCAAGCCCATCTTGATGCGAGCGCACCAGAAACTCGGTTTTTTTAAAAAACCGAGTTTCTTAATCCCTTGAGCCGCTCGGATGCTCCTGCCTTCATCTTTCAATTTAAATGATCAATTTCTTACACTGTGTAATACTTATTTACACCATGTTAATAACAGTTTACACAAAACGACCCACACTGTCAAGCAACCTCCAACCCTGAGATCAAATCCGGATTTCCGACCATTTATTATGAAACCTAATCCCAATGCAAATCAGCAAAGCGCGCATAACAAGCATAAAATCGCTATAATATTTTCATACTTGGATATGCCTGGAGGGCACGAACATGTCAAAAGTAATTCTAGGAGCGACCCTGTCTCTGGATGGCTATCTCCATGACCGTAACGGCAGCATGGCCGCGCTGTATCCTGATCTCGAGCAGTGGCGCAGCTCGCAGTTGGGGCGTGAATCGATCCAAACCACCGGCGCTGTGATCATGGGACGCAACTCATACGCCCTGGCGGAAGATCCGGACTTATACGCGGATAACTACGAGTATCAGGCACCGATCTTCGTGCTGACCCACCACCCACCCACAAAGAAACCCAAAGAGAATGACCGCCTGACTTTCACCTTCGTGACCGAGGGGATAGAAAGCGCCGTGGCGCAGGCCAAAGCCGCGGCTGGGGAAAAAGATGTCAACATCATCGGTTCCGCAAATATTGCCCGGCAGGTCCTCAAAGCGGGGCTGGCCGACGAGCTGCACATCGACATCATGCCGGTGCTGCTGTGCGGCGGCCTGCGGCTGTTCGCCGAAATGGAGGAAATGGAACCGGTTTCCCTCGAGCGGATGAGGGTCGTGGAATTCCCCGGCGGGCGCACGCACCTGTGCTTTCGGATCGTCAAAGGGGAATCATAAATCAGAACGCGCTGCCAACGCACCAAAGGCGTGAAAGCACTATAATATTTTGATGATTGGGGAGGTGGTGCGGTCTACGATTGGGTGAGATAAAGGGTAAACAGCAATGAATTCAAGATACCTACTTCGACATAAAAAAGTCTTTTGGAGCATGGTCTTGCTCCTGTATCTTTGTGGCTGCACGACAGGGGTTGCTATCCCAACAGAACCAACAGAAACCGAAGCGCCGCCTCCAACCCCAACCATCACGGTTGAACTGCCTACCCGTACACTCCCGGCACCCACAGTGACGCCCACCCTTTCCGGTGTGCCCGGAAATATCCAGGCG
>Ga0068713_1004116_pt1 | contig 11740 bp, 3 predicted proteins | sample MTBAKSrepl2MetaG_FD_62223 | JGI IMG/M metagenome (GOLD analysis project Ga0068713, IMG submission 62223) | Enrichment culture microbial communities om Arthur Kill intertidal strait, New Jersey, USA, that are MTBE-degrading - MTBE-AKS2 (Arthur... | ecosystem: Environmental > Aquatic > Marine >...
GAAACCTGATTTTCGGCCGGTGCGGAACTCCTCCGGGCAGTATTGACACTTCCGGACAGATTACGGTCGACATTGTATGCACGGCGTGTGACGCTGTCATAGCGTGATCTGCGAGCCGATACGGATGATGAAGATTCGGCCGATTCCGCAGCCGATGCGGAAACGTTTTCACCGCGTTTCGCTGAACCGTAATAATCGCCACGGCGTGTAACAGAGCCGTATACGGAATATTGGCGTCTTTCCGTAGATGTCAGTGCTCTCGGTGTGCTGTTTCTGCGGGCGGATTTCGTGACTGTTCCGTCTGTCGCACCGTTTTCCGGGAACGCGGCGGAACCGACATCGAGATTGCCTGGTCTGTTGCGTCGTTTAAGAGTATCCGCGGTCAATCCGGCGGTATTGAGTTTCGAGGATTCGCCTCCGCCGGAAGCTATTCCGCCTCGCCTGCTGTTGATACCGAACTGACTCAGTCTGTCATCACGGAACTTCCTGGGCCTATCTGCAACATCATAACCGCCTCCCCCCCCGCCGCCGCCGTGATGATAATACCCGTCATACCAATAAGTGTGATATCCGTGCCAGTAATTAGCGCCATAAGCGTAATTATAAGGTGCATACCACGGTGAATACCAGTACGCTCTGCTCCAATACCAGGGATTATGGTAATACGAATCCCACCAGAACGGATCGTAGGCCATGTAAAGACGTGGATAATATGTTACCCGCGGCCAGAAGCAGTAATCCCAGTATGGATCATAGAACCATGTCCAACTGGTACTCCATCGAGGCGGATAGTAGTAATCCGGATAACTGTAATAATGATTATGGACAATATATCCGTCATCGTCATATTCGCCTCTGTATTGATCTTCATACACTATTCCATTGTCGTAACCATAATCGCGGTAGACCTCCTTATCTACCCCGTTTTCTTCCGGTATATAATCTTCCGGAGTGTTTTCTTCATAGCGATTATAATTTTCTGTTTCCGGGATTACTCGTTCGGTGACGGTGACTTCCCGGACGACACGCTTCGCCCTTCGACTGTTGTATGCGTTCTGATTTACAACCGTATAACAGCCGGAAAAGAGAAACACAGCAGCCATGACGAAGAGTGCGTAAATGAGAGACCTTCCCTTGGCTGACATGATTGCCACCCCCCTTTGGGTTCAGTTTCAGGGTTGTCTGTTAGTATTCAATATCCCTCTTGCTTGATATTAATTTACCGGATTTCAATAAAAAATACAACCGTCGGGATTTCACCCGAAAAATTTTAGATGAAAATATTTCTTCCGTATCGCACCGGAAAATTAATTTTCAAGGTTATTTATATCTGCAACATTGTTCCCTTCATATATCTCTTCGACATCGTCATCAGGATCGATAACCAAGCGAAAGGCACCGGTTCGGTCAATACCCCGAAACCGTAATTCAACAGGTTTGGGCACAAAATCACCGGAACCGGGTATGGATTCAACCTGTTGTGAAGTTATCCGTTCTCCTTCGGCATCGAAAAGCGCTGCTTCAAAAGAACCGGTTGGGGCTATGCCAATGTTATAAACAGTGGCGACGATATCACTGCCATCCCGCCTTACATAATAATCCGACACCGCAAGGTCGGGAAGATCACCGGGGAGCGGATACGCCATTTTTTGCCTGATATCGAGGATAACAGGCACCTGAGGCGGAACATCGAAAGATAGTGTATCGAATCTTCGAATCGAAAGAGTACGTTCATATACACTGGTCTGAAATACACCGTCCCCGTCGCTGTCAGCGCGAAGCACAAAGGTATATTCACCCGGCAAAAGCCGGTAAAGACGGATGGTAACCGGGCGGTCGAGCGTATCGAACGAATACATGCTTACCGTCAGACGGTTGTTGCCCGAATATTCCACGAGGCGGGCAAGATCGGGACCACCTCCTTCCGGCCAGCCCACACCTACACTGAACACCGCCATCGTATCATCGCCGCGCGGATTCTGATCGTAGCGGGTAAAAATCTCTCCGATACCGCCGTTGACCACATCGAACATGATCGTACCTCCGAGAGGATACTGATCATCGGTATGACACCACGCGTCGGTATATCGCCAGAATGTGGTGTCGTTATGGACGTATGCCGCCTGTTTTAGCTGATCGATCAGGGTTTTACGGTCTTTCGGTTTATATGGCTCCTCGACACGGCGCTTGTTCCAGTACCATTCGAGGACATTCTTTCCGAAAAGGAACGCACTGCCGTCACCGTAATTATACGGTGTCCTGTCCGGTTTACCCCAGTGCCACGCTTCCTCCATCGCCCAGACAGCACTCCGCGGGTCGCCGAGATTGTATATGAGGGATTTCGACCTGTTACGGACAAAATCACCGTTATGCAGCTGATCGATCGGCCGTACACGGCAGAAACCGTCCCTGAAATAACCCGTTCGGTCAAATCCGTCGAACACATTATTATACAGCGCAAGCGCTTCGCGGTTCCCGTCGAGCGGCAGATCCCCGTAACTGTAACGCCAGCCGAAAATGAGTGTATCGTCGTTCCAGCCGCCGCCGACCTGACCGTCGGAACGCTGATGATACCTCCACCAGTCGATGATGTCGTACCGGAATGACTGGAAAGCACGAAAACAGACAGCCCATTCCGGCGCATTTTCCGGGGCAGGGAAGCGACGCGGTTTAACCGAATCGAGATCGGTCGGGTATCTGCCGCGGCTGAACTCGTTCGTACCGAACGCTTTGTAAATATTAGCGATACGGTCACAGGGATCGATCCTTAAAACCGCCTGCCAGGGATACGCGGTATCGAATGGTCCGCCGAAACACACCGGCTCGTCGATATCAGGCAGAGGATACCCGTAATCCCACGGAATAAACTCGAACATGCGGCTCCATGTGAGAATATTCGGTCTGAGCGCCTTGAATGAGTATGCTTTTTCTGAGGCGAAACGGTCAGCGACGGGGCGAAGAATTACAGTGGATTCAACTTTTCCGTCCGTGTGAATCGTCAGCCCTTCTGTTGCAGTGATTTCGATCCAGAGGCGGTCGTTGCCAATGAGAAACAGCGGGTCGAACCTGAGCGCCAGTTTCAGCCGTCCGGGTGCGCCGGTGAATCCTTCAAGGCGAACTTCGGCATGAGTCCATATTTGAGATGGCATTGCCGGGTTACGGAGCCTGACAAGAAGCACGTTATTATCTGACGGCGAGGTGACAGCGAGATCTAAGATGACATGGTCGATGCCGATTTTACTGTAAACCGGCTCCGAAAAGAGATTCAGGGATGTCATGGGCGAACAGTCGATGGTTTGGTTAGCCGTGCCGGGGTTTGTCTTAAAAAGTCCGGCGGCATTTCTGTCACGGACTGTTAAAAGTGATTCGAGAGCCTTCAGATACCGGCGGTAGTCAAGAACCGGAGGTTCAGGTGAGAGATGAAGCAATCGGTCACCCGGCATCGGTGAAAGCGGACTGCTGTACACATCGAACATGCCAAACTCGTGCAGGCGAAGATCGCCCGAAAGCGGAAGTTTCAGCACCTCGCTTTCGAAATATTCGGGAACACCGTACTCTTTTGTGAATGGTATGGTCAGTTCTCCGTCGCTGCGGCCATCGATCATGGAACCGTAAAAGAAACCGTCGGTTACGGGCACTTGGAGCACCGTCTGTTCCGCCGCTGAATTACTGCCGTCTTTTGCGGTTACGGCGACACCGTCGAGGTTTCCTTCGAAAGTCAGGTAGTTGATCGACGCGCCTGACGGAGGCAGAATCTGCGCTTTTTCTGCATGGAAATCCACATCGCCGGGAATGACGGTGAATATGGTATATTCGTGGGGCCACGCGCATTCATAGCGGCCGTCGGCAATCCACCAGCCCTGCACACCCTCGTCATGGATACGTACCGGCGTGATATCGCGGATGACAAGAGCCGTATTCGCGTCGGCACGGGCGACAGGGAGAGATGAGGTATCAGTCGAAAACGCCAGTCTGAGCCGCTCGGCGGCCGGTGAATCGAGCCGTGTATACTGTGAGGACCCGGCGGGGGGCACGTTGCGGCGATACAGACCCGCGATTTCCCCGCCGGTAAGCGTGCGGTCGAACGTATAGAATTCGTCGTATACGGCGTTCGGCAATGCGAGATGGAACAACCCCACGTTCTGGTTCTCCCACCATGCATCAGAACCCATCGACGATGCGATCCGTTCGCCGTTCAGCCATAATTCGAGACCCGATGCTCTGTCCCACATGAACAGAACATGGTTCCAGCCGCCACTGTCCCAGACGGGCTCGCTTTCGATGACATGCTGAACGTACCGTGCGTCCTCGACAAACGCCCGCAGAGAACCGTCGCCGTGGAGCGCAATTTCGATGAGCTGTTTTTCCGTCCGCCCCCAGGAACTGGTGGCTTGTTCGAAAAGTATGCCGTCCGCAGCCGGTGTCTTCACCCAAAACGCGACAGTGCCGAGTCCCGGATGTATTCTGCCTGTCCCGTAAAAGCACGGCTCCCTGAATCGTATGTTCTTGAACTCGGCATTGAAATAATTGTCTATGACAACTGCGGTGAAAAGATCCAGATCGTTTCCGCTGGTGCTGACAGTATCTTCGTCGCCTCGTGTGGCGCCGTGACTGATGGCATTTCCGAAACGTCCCTCGACTATGGACAGCCCGCGGCTTTCCACCGTCTGTTTTCCCGCATTGTGAACGAAATCGTCGCTAAGAAAATCGAGCGATTCAAATGCAAAATGACAGGTGACAGGTCTTTCCTGTGCTTCCGAAGCAGGTATGAGGGGAGAGAGAAATAATATGATAAGCGCAAAAATAACCGGCATAGACATCTCCTGAGTATAATAACGTTACATCCGTTTGTATCAGTATACGCCGATTTGAGATGCGATGCAATGGAGATTGAAGGAAATAAAGAAAAATACCAGTTTTAGGCTGTATGTGGCAATATCCCGAAAAAACAGGTCTTTATTCGTGCCTGCCTGTCAGGGCAGACTGTTTTAATCGAACAAAAACGATTTACGGCTGAAAATTTTGTAGCACAGACATTCCTGTCTGTGCTTCAATTGCACCATTGTCAGACAGGAATGTCTGGCCTACCTTTTTTTATAATCTTCTCAGCCGTTGGTTTCAACTCACTTCACCATCGTCATGAGCCGCGTCGCCGTGTTCGCGCCGTTACGGAGACGAACGATATAAACGCCCGAAGCGGCGGCGACACCATGCTCGTCCGTACCGTCCCAGACGGCAGTATGAGCACCCGCATGGAAAAAGCCATCAGCGATTGTCGCCACCCTCTGACCGGTGATATTGTATACGCTCAGTGTTATTTGTCCTGGCGATGCGAGTGTGAACGGGACGGTCGCAGCGGCATTGAACGGATTTGGCCGGGCGTGTCCGAGTGAGATTTCCGCGGGCGCAGTTATATGTGTATCAATCCCCGTGTCGCTCGTATCGAGCGCAAACGCTCCATCATCACTGCACAGCCATTTGATGTTGTCGTGATCGACAGCAACCCAGTTCACAGAGCGATATCTATTACTGATTGTGAACGGTATACCTTCGAACAACTCAATTGTTTCCCCGTCGAACCTGACCAGTTCCTTGCGACATGCGGCCCAGATTATACCGTCGGAGTCCAGCGCCATGTTAATGAAACCTCTGGTTTTATCAGTAAAATACGGTGTCCATGTCTCACCGTCGAAACGTAAAAAGCCATCACGATCACCGCCCCAGAATATGTTGTCAGGTGTGAATACGATGGACTCTAAAGAGAATTCATAAAGGGGAGGATCGTATTTGAACGAATAGCGTGTCCATGCCATGCCATCAAAACGGGATACCGTGGATGTGATGCCTGACCATTTCACGTTGTACCGGTCCACGGCGATAGTGTTTGCGTATTGATCGAATATTTCGATATTACCATCTTCATAACGGCATACCTTTCCCCCGGACCTGTTTCCAAGCCACTTCGCGTTGTCATGATCGACTGCAATACAGGTAAATCTCATGCCGTTCAATTCTTCGACATAGTCGAACCGGGAACCGTCGAACGTTATCGTGGAACCTCTCCCCCCGATCCACAGGACATTGTCGTTATCCACCGCCATGCTGCGAACATCATTCCAGATAAAATCATCAGGGCCGTAATATGATGTCCATGTCTCGCCGTCGAACTTCTTGAGACCGTACCGGCATGAAAACCACTTCACGTTGTCATGGTCGACAACAACGAATTCCGGGTGAAAATCGGTCAGCGGCGATGTGAAATATCGTTTCGATTCCGTTCCGTCGATACGGAACAACCCGTGAATTGTTCCGCTCCAGATTACGTTATTCTCATCGAAAACAAATGGACCGAATCCATACGGCGGGCAGGCATCGGCTGCGATCTCATCGCTCCAAACCGTCCCGTCGAACCGCCTGATGCCGTCGTCATCGGACGTTTTCATCCATACCGCGCCGTTTTTATCGAGCACAAAACTCATGATATAATCATGGGGAACATTCTGCTCCTCAGTATGGATCGCATATTCGCCGTTCCTGTAATTCATTACAATACTATCGCGATCACTATGCTTGTTTATCACTATCCATATCTTGTCGTCATGATCGATAACGATACGTCTTACATCATAATCCGTATCCAATCCGATATCATGCGGATGCCACATGCCGTCATAACTGAGCAGATGTCCATACAATGATCCGCACCACACCGTACCACCGCTGTCGATATCGATAGAAGCGATTTCCTCTGAAGGCAAACCGTCATCGGCACCGAACCGTTCCCATTTCTCGTTTTGGAACCGGTATACGCCCTTGTTTGTAGCGAACCACATAACACCAGAATTGTCACATGCCATATCGCGTATCCAGAATTCCATCGGATCATCGATCCGGTACACGTTAAACTCTCCGTCACTGAATTTAACGATATTGTATTGCCCTTCATTTTGACCGTAGGTATTCCAGACCGATCCGTCAATGTCTGTAATCATCGGTAAACACCTACCACGAAACACTTCAGGCAGAGTGAATGAAGCATATGTGCTGTCCACGGTATTCCACCGCACGAGGGTCGTGTTTGTCAGAGCCCAGATACAGTCATGTCCCGCTGCGACATTAATAACACCGTGTTCATTGTCTGTTTTTTCATAGTAGGTGATCTCGTAGGCTGTTGCGAATGACGAGAGAAGAATAACTGCAAGAAAAATCGTTGCAATAGACAATACGTTTCTTTGCATCATCGCCTCCGTATCAACACATTCATCTATTGTACTTATTGCCCGTATGCAGGTAATTATTTACGCATTTTAAATGTTACAATAAGATTCAATTGTATATACTATAAAGCCAATTCACTGCGAATACAAGATTAAATTTTATTTTAATAATTAAACCCAAACTAAATCATATATCTCTGAATCCAAAGATCATCTGCAAGTGATTTCGAGTATAGTATTCATTCACATAGAACTTGGCTCAGATTTCTTCGGCACATGACAAATCTATGAATTTGTTTCAATTTTATTGAAGGAGTTATTAATACAGAGGAACAGCCAAGATTGTGCTGGTCAAGTGACAGCACATGAGATATACCCAAATGCCGGGATTCGGCTGACTAACTTCTAAAAAGAAACCGCCTCTCCCGTTGTAAAATGAGAGGCGGTTTCAATTTCAGGGATTGTCAAAAAGGAGGATAAAAAACAGAATCAGAAGAATCAGGATATGCAGTCAGGCAACTCTGTATCAACAGACACCTTCCTCACCCTTTGACCTCCTTCTTCCAGCCAAGCTGCCAGTCGATGTTTTCATGCAGTTTGTAGCGGATGACATGATTACGGATATCGGGGCCGTCGATCTCGATTCTGTCGATGTCACCACAGCCGAAACCGGCGTTCGAGCACCACTGGAGGTAGCCGACATCCTCGTAAGCGATCCCCATGAGTTCGATACCTATTCTGTCCACCGCGACGACATCCGGACTCGCGAGCGCGACGCCGTGTTCGACAGGAGTGCCCTGACTCGGACCGTTGCCTTCCATTCCAACGACGCCGTCGATAACCGAGAACTGCGGCCGCACCTTATGCGAGATAAGGAACATGTTGTAGTTTATGCCCTGAATACCGCCCTGATGCATCTTCGCTTTCTCGTACTGATTGCGAACGAAATCGGCGTGATCTTCCGGCACATTGACCGGCGATGCCATCACGATATTCTTCATCGCGAGGGTCGCCACGACACAATTGTGGGTCTTCATTCTCGCCAGAGAGATGATATATGTGTCAGGATCGAGGAAGGTGTCAATGATTCGTATGGAATTCGGGCAGCCGTTGTCGCCAAGAATCCATTCGGTTGCTGCCGATTCAAGATTGAGATCGACAAGCCTGACATTGCGGTACTCTTTTTCGAGGGGCAGATAGCCGTACTGTTCGAACGTGAAGGACGTCCCCTTAGGTGATGCCGTGGATTCGCCGATGACGATCTCCCTGTCAGTCAACGGTCTCAGGAAATCGAGCGCACCGCGTATCGCATCGGGATCGGTCGCACAGAGCGGACGGTCGTGCCAGACGTTGTTTGGCTTGATGACGATGCGTTTGCCCTGAATGCCACGCTCTATTTCACGCCTGAACGGTTTCATGCTATCGTAAATCATCTGCCTGCGATCGGTTCCCGTTACAAAGGACACGCGCGCTCCGCCGTTCTCGGCACGTGCTTTGCTGCCCGTTAATCCTCCGGATAAAACCAATCCGCCCGCAAGTTTTGAAGCGGAAGTGATAAAAGCTCTTCTGCCGAACTGCATGTCTCATCTCCCGTAATATATTCTCGTAATGATATTTGTGTGTTATGGAATTGTATCAATTCGACTTCAAGTAAATATACCCGTCAGGCACACATGTCCTTACCCGTATTATACGCATCAATCAAAACGAGGTTCACAATCCGGCAAGATACCGGTCGACATTTTCCGCGGCGTTCCTGCCCTGACTGATTGCCCTGATCACGAGTGATGCGCCGGTGACACTATCTCCCGCGGCGAACACACCGGGAACCGATGTCATGAACCGGTCGTCGATGGCGATGTTTCCACGGTTATCCGTTCCGAGACCGAAATCATCGACAAGAGGGCTGTGATCGACATGGACGAATCCGGTTGCGAGCAGCACAAGTCCGGCATCGACCTCGAATTCCGAGCCTTCGATCTCACGGAATCCGGCTTTCGTGCCGTTGCCGTTCCATTCGATCCTGACGAAACGCACTTTTTCAACGGAGCCGTTCGAACCCAGATACTCCTTCGCGAGTACGCTCCAGATGCGTTCGCAACCTTCTTCCTGAGACGATGACGTCCGCATGGTCTGCGGCCAGTAGGGCCATGGATTGTATGACGGCCTCGATTGGGGCGGTTTCGGGAGAATTTCCACCTGACGGATGTTCAGGGCGCCCTGACGGCGGCTTGTTCCGACGCAGTCCGAGCCGGTGTCCCCTCCGCCGATGACGAGAACGTTTCTTCCCGCCGCGGAAATGCGAATATCAGAGCCGACCATATCTCCAGCATTTATCCTGTTCTGCTGTGTAAGGAAATCCATGGCGTAATGTATACCGGACAGTGTCCGCCCCGGCAGATCGAGATCACGCGGCTGCCGTGCCCCCGCGGCAATAAGGACGGCATCAAATGTTCTCGTGAGATATCCGGCCGAGAGATCGACTCCCGCAGTGACATTCGTCTCGAACACGACTCCCTCAGCACGCATCTGATCGAGACGACGGTCGATCACATGTTTATCCAGCTTGAAGTCCGGAATACCGTACCTGAGCATACCTCCGATGCGGTCGTCTTTCTCGAATACGGTGACGGAATGACCTTTTCTGGCAAGTTCCTGAGCGGCGGCGAGTCCTGTCGGCCCGGAACCGATGACCGCGATTTTCTTGCCTGTCATTCTGAGCGGCTTTTTCGGCTTGATCCAGCTCTTTTCCCATCCGCGCTCGACAATGCTGAGTTCGATATTCCGAATGGTGACCGCGGGCATATTGATCGAAAGCGTGCACGCCGCCTCGCAGGGAGCGGGACAGACCCGGCCGGTTATCTCCGGGAAATTGTTGCAGAGATGGAGAATATCGAGCGCCTGTTTCCATGACCCGCCGGTAACGAGCAGATTGAAATCGGGTATTCTGTTCCCGACCGGACAGCCGAAACTGTGGCAGTAGGGTATTCCGCAGTCCCTGCATCGCGAAGCCTGAATTTCCACCTGACTTTTCGTAAGCCTTTTTTCTATTTCGGCGAAATCACGGATACGCTCCTTCACCGGACGCTTCGGCGGCTCCTTGCGGCGATGCTCCATATAACCGGGAAGGAAAACCTCCTCGGTCGCGGACAATGTCTCTTTTTCCGTATCCTGTTCATACTGCATGCGCTGTAGAGACAAACGGTAATCGATCGGCATGACCTTCGCGAAGAGAGGCAGTGAAGAATCCCATTCGTCGAGTATTTTCTTCGCCCGCTCGCTCCGGGTATAGGAGTAATAACGCTCGATCAAGCGGCGCAGCACCGATTCATCTTCGACAGTGGTGACACTTTCGATATCGACCATATCGAGATTGCAGCGCGTCTCGAATATCTCGGTTTCATTGAATACATACGCGATACCCCCGCTCATACCGGCCGCAAAATTATATCCTGTCTCACCGAGCACCACGACGATGCCGCCGGTCATGTATTCGCAACCGTGATCGCCGACACCCTCGACAACAGCTATCGCACCGCTGTTGCGTACGGCGAACCTCTCGCCGGCAGTCCCGTACAGAAATACTTCACCTCCCGTGGCACCATACAGAACGGTATTGCCCGCTATGACATTCTCCCAGGGACGGAAAGAAGCATTTTTCGGCGGAACCGCAATTATCCGGCCGCCGGACATGCTCTTTCCGAGATAATCGTTGACAGTTCCTTCGAGCCGTAATGTCACGCCGGGAGCGAGAAACGCGCCGAAGCTCTGCCCGGCGGTGCCTTTCAGGTCGATCGAGACTGTGTCGTCCGGCAGACCCTTCGCTCCGTGTTTACGGACAATTTGCCCGCTCAGGGCTGATCCCGCCGCGCGATGCACGTTTCTGATCGCCGATGAAAATCTCACCCGTTCGCCGTGTTCGACTGCGGGAGAAGCGGCTTTCAGTATTTCTTTTTCAAGAGACGAGATATCGATTTTCACGATACCCCCGTCGCCCTTGTATCCCCCGAATCCGGTTTCGCCGGGAGATGCGAACACCGGGGAAAAATTTAGTGCACGCGCTTTAGTATTCTCAATGTCGGATTTCACATCGAGCAGTTCGGTATGCCCGATCATTTCATCCACCGTCCTGAATCCGAGTTCCGCCATGTGTTCGCGGAGGTCCTCGGCAAGAAAGCGCATCATATTGATGGCATGTTCCGGTTTTCCGACGAAATTCTCTCTCAGCTTCGGATCCTGAGTCGCTATACCCACCGAACAGGCATTGAGATGGCACTTCCTGAGAAGGACGCATCCGATCGAAACCAACGCCATTGTTCCGAATCCGAATTCGTCCGCTCCCAGAAGCGCCGCAATCGCCAGATCGCGTCCCGTCCTGAGCTGACCGTCGACATGGATGCGTATGTTGCCGCGAAGACCGTTCAAAACGAGCGTCTGATGCGTCTCGGAGAGTCCGAGTTCCCACGGGAGCCCGGCATATTTGATGGACGTAAGGGGCGATGCTCCCGTACCGCCGTCATGAC
>Ga0068713_1004126_pt1 | contig 11714 bp, 12 predicted proteins | sample MTBAKSrepl2MetaG_FD_62223 | JGI IMG/M metagenome (GOLD analysis project Ga0068713, IMG submission 62223) | Enrichment culture microbial communities om Arthur Kill intertidal strait, New Jersey, USA, that are MTBE-degrading - MTBE-AKS2 (Arthur... | ecosystem: Environmental > Aquatic > Marine >...
CACGTGAAGGACAAGATCATCGAGATGAACCATCTGAACGAGACCCTTTATTGCGGCTGTCTCGCCTGCGCCTCGGAAGGGAATCGGGAGCAGAGCGGGACCTATTGTGTGGACATCCTGCTCGCCAATGTGCACAAGCAAAACGTGACCCGGTTCCCGTATGAAATCGCGCGACTTGCGCAGGACATTGCAGGGGGGCTCATGGTGACCATGCCTTCTGAGAAGGATCTGCGTTCCCCAAAAACAGGCATACTCATAGAAAAGTACCTGAGAGCGAAGAGCGATGTCCCGACCGAACACCGGCTGCGGATTTTGAGATTGATCGAGAATCTGACGCTCGGGTCTGCCGCAGTGGGATATCTGACAGAATCGATGCATGGCGCAGGCTCTCCTCAGGCACAGCGGATCATGATCTCACGAATGGCCGACTTGGAAGAGAAACAAAGGGCGGCCAAACGGTTGGTCGGCCTGGGGGATGAGTCGCCTGTGAAGTGATTAAGCGCAAAGGAGTCTCTCATGAATTGGCAGGAGATTTACAAGCAGAAACTCACCACAGCTGATTCGGCAGTAAAACAGATCCGGTCAGGGCAGAGGGTCGTTGTGGGGCATGCCTGCGGTTCCCCCGAGGTTTTGATCAAGGCCATGCTCGCCCAGAAAGAAGCCTACCGGAATGTCGAAATCGTCCATATGGTATCCATGGGACCCTCCGAGTACTGTCTGCCGGAGAACTCATCTCAGTTCATTCACAACTCCATCTTCGCGGGGCCAACCACCAGGGAAGCCATCAACCTGGGGAGGGCTATCTTTACACCCTGTCACTTCAGCCTGATCCCCAGATTGTTCACCGAAAACATCCTTCCGGTGGATGTAGTCCTCTGTATGCTTTCGACCCCGGATGAACATGGATTCTGCTCTTTCGGGGTATCCGTGGATTACACCAAGCCTGCCGCCGAATGCGCCAAAGTGGTCATCGCCGAGGTGACTCCGTACATGCCCAGGACCCTTGGAAACTCTTTTATCCATGTTTCAAAGATCGACTCCATCGTCGAATGCAACTCCATGCCCATCAATCTTCCCTCTCCCCGGATCACGTCCCTCGATGAGGCTGTCGGCCGCAATTGTGCGGAATTGATCCGGGATGGAGATTGCCTCCAACTTGGGATTGGCGCCACGCCTGATGCCATTTTGAGATTCCTGAAGAACAAGAAGCATCTCGGGATCCATACAGAGATGTTCTCGGACGGAGTGGTCGACCTGGTTCGTGACGGGGTTATCGATTGTTCAAAGAAAAACTTCCATCCCGGAAAGATGGTTGCCACCTTTTTCATGGGGACCGAAAAGCTCTACCGGTTTGTCCATAACAATCCGATGGTAGAGATGTTCAGTGTCGACTACACCAACAACCCCGCCGTCATTGCAAGGAACAACAATATGGTATCCATCAACTCGGCACTGGAGGTCGATTTCAGCGGACAGGTTGTTGCGGATACCATCGGCTATAAGCAGTACAGCGGCACGGGCGGGCAGGCGGATTTTGTCCGAGGAGCCGCCTGGTCGAAGGGGGGCCGGTCCATCATCGCATTTCACTCCACGGCGGCGGGAGGAAAGGTTTCCCGGATCCGCTCCCACATCGAAGAGGGAGCGGCAGTCGTCACGAACCGAGCGGATGTCCACTTCATCGTGACGGAGTATGGTATCGCCGACCTTCGGGGGAAATCGGTCGTGGAAAGGGCAAAGAGTTTGATCAACATTGCCCATCCGGACTTTAGAAATGAGCTCTCACAGGAGTTTCAGCGAATATTTCACAGACAGTGAGAAAGGGGGCCCCTGAAACTTCGGGTGCCCCCGATAGGGGGATGGGATGGTTGCGGTGCCAGGCATAAAGCATCCACTCACTAAACCTCCCACCTCTGGTCCAGTCTTTGCCCATCTCAGATGTGTCTTTGCCTTTGTGCCAGGGCAGGGGATAGTCTTCTCCGAAAAGGGCACGATTTCGAAATCATTGCTTGGTCCGTTCAGGGCCGCTCCTTTTTCAGCAAGTCCCGAATTTCGGTCAGGAGTTCCTGCTCCTTTGTAATAAGGGGCGGCGGTGGGGGTGGGGCGGCTTCCGCGGCCCTTTCCTTCATGATCCATCCCAGGAACTTGACGATGAAGAGGAAAAGCGCCAGGGCGACAATGAGGAAATTCAAAACCTCGCCTATGAAGAGACCGTACGGGATCTCCTTGCCGTTCACCACGAATTTCCAGGCCGCATACCCTTTCTCGCCCGGCACAACGAGGCTGATGAGCGGCATGAGGAGGTGTTTTACGAGCGAATCGATGATTTTTCCAAATGCCGCGCCGATAATCACACCGACCGCCAGATCGATCACGTTTCCCTTGAAAGCGAACTGTTTGAACTCCTCAAAAAGTGAAAATGCCTTTTTACCGGGATTCACGGAAGCCGTTCTCTGTGAGACATTGAAACCCATGAGACACCTCCTTAATGTCAGTGGAAAGTTTTTTTTCGCGAAACAGCAGCGGGAATACAGCCGCAACTCATTTCGCGAAAACCTTTTTCAAGAGATCTGTGACCCTTGCCGCAGGATTGGTCCGTATTTTCTTCTCTTCCTCTCCCACCATCGTGAAGAGGCCGTCAAGAGCCTTGTTGGTCACATAGTGATCGAGATCCATGCTCTCCTTGGAAGCAAAAGGCAGGGATTGATAGGGTGTCACCATGTCCTTGTAGGCCTTTGCGACCCCAACCTTGTTCATGCTCGAGGTGACAACCGGCTTGAACTGATCGTAGAGCTTTTTTGAAGTTTTCCCCTTGAAAAAGTCGGTTGCGGCCGTTTCGCCGCCCTGGAGAATTCTCCGGGCATCGTCGAAGGACATTTCCTTTATTGCCTTGGTAAAGAGAGGTACGGCTTTTGGAGCGGCTGTTTCGGCTGCCCTGTTCATCGCCAGGACCAGCTGGTCCACCTGCTGCTGGTAGCCAAGCTTTCCGATGACGTCGGCGACCTTCTGTAATTTCTCGGGAAGAAGAATCTTGATCAGCTCATTTCCAAAGTACCCGTCCATTTTTGAAACCGATCCGACGGCGTTTCTAGTGCCTATGGACAGGGCCTCCTTAAGCCCTGAAATGGTGGTTTTCTGATCTGGTGCATGGAGTCCCCCGGAAGTCTCCGCTGATCCAGGCGACTGCACTCCCTTGAGAACATCGTCCAATGAAATAGCGCAGGCTGATGAAGAGGTGAGGACAAAGAATCCGATGACGCTGACCAGAAGGGTTTTCATGCGGGCCTCCGACGAGATTGTTCAGGGCAAGAAGGAATTTGATTTTCCATTCCGACATACGAGATTCACCCTTTTGTGTCAAGGATGAAGCAGGTGTTCATGCTTAATGGTACCAGGTCGATAATATCAGAAAAAAGTATTAGATGATAGTATTAGATTGACATATTTAAGCAGATTGGAGTAGAAACTACTTAGTCTCCTGCGGTTCATGGCTGATTGGAATTGAATCAGGTAATGGTTGCCCTTTGGTGCGTAGTTTCTCTTTTTTCCTGCTGTTCACAATGGAGGTGCGTTTTTCCCTGCCGCTTACAAAGGAGGTGCTCTATGAAAACCAGGTTAATGTGCTGTTTCTGTACGATTTCTTTTCTTTTGGTTCTGGGATGCGCCGGGTCGCATTTCGGCGTCCAGGACAAGAGCGTAACGGTTCCAGACCAGTTCAGCGAGACCGAGGCTGCAATTGCGAACGCTGAGAAATCGGCCGGTGCAAAGTACTGCCCTGATAAGATCGCAAAGGCCAAAGATCTCGCGAGAAAGGGCGTAGAGACGTACTGGGCGTGCCGAACCGCCGAGGGGATGGCCATGCTCGCCGAAGCAAGAAAACTCGCCGCCGAAGCCGAGGGGTGCCAACCACCGCCAAGGGCGGTCGCGCCCCCACCACGCGTTGCCCCGCCTGCTCCGCAGCCTCCGCCGCCGCCAAAAGTAATCAGCCTCAACTGGGTCTACTTTGACACCGACAAGGCTGACCTCAAGCCGCAGGCAATCGCCACACTTGATGAGAATATCAGGGTTCTCAAGGAAAATCCCAATCTCATGATCGAACTTGCGGGGCACACGGACGCCACAGGGCCGGACTCATACAACAAAATGCTCTCACAAAAAAGGGTTCAGAAGGTGCAACAGTATCTGACTTCGAAGGGCATCCCGGCGAGCCGTCTGAGAACCGTAGCTTTTGGGAAGGAAAAACCGGTTGCAGAAAACAAAACGAAAGAAGGCAGGGCGAAAAATCGCCGAGTGGAGATAAAAGTGATCCAGTAGGTTTTTACCCGGCCGCTCAACCCGAGTCCGCAGGGTCAGGAAAAAGAGCCCCTCTCAGTGAATGGAGGGGCTCTTTTTTCCCGTGCGTTGTCTTGTTATGTCCAGAGGTGGGTGAGCTCTCGGGGCGGAGCTGTCGGATTTCCCTTGTCGTCCTCTCCGTAGTTGCATTGGGACAGAAGCTTCAAATCCGCAAGACACCTCTTGTCTCCTTCAAAAAGCACTGTCTTATAACCTTTTCTGGCGATCAGGCCGGCTGCCATGGTGATGCTCAACACATTGCTCGCATCGTATTCCTTTCCATCCACGATGAGGGAGAGCTTGGTTCCATAATGCCTGGCCAGCTTCACGATCAAGCTGGCGGGCCTCAAATGAAAACCGAGTTTCTCCGGGACCCTCAGCTCGCAGGTATCGATTTCAGTATACTTCCCCAGGAATTCGCAAGCCAGATTCCTGCCGGCCTGCAAATACCTGTTGGCGTGAAACAGCGCGAAATTGACCAAAACATCCAGCACCTTCGGGCCATCTACGATGAATGTTATTCCTTCTCTGCCCTTTTCGCGTCGCGCAGTGAGGATATGTCTCTCGTACAAATGAGAAAGCCAGTTGACAATGCTCAGCAGATGCATGGGCATGGAGATGAAGCTTCTAAACCGTTTTAGGTTTTCATCCTGCATCTCCAATGGGGTGCGTCTGATATGATGGTCGTAGGTCGATTGCAGATTGTGGATGAGGGCGTTGACTTCTCTCGACCTCTCCTCGTCGACTTTGACGGGTACGACGCACATGAGACGATCGGAATGGTTCTTTCCGTTATTCCAACCGAAATGCTCCACCTTGCTGATGACGCCGAGGTACTGCGAGGCCAACTTGGCGAGTACCCGTCTTGCATCCGACTCCTCTTCTTCATTGATGTTATACGGGAGGCGCTTCTGGGGATAGTACTCCCCGAAAGAATCTTCATACAAAGTCCCGTCGGGAAATGTCATGCCCAATCTCAACGCTTCCTTTTTTACCTCTTCAAAAAGGGAGAAGATCGTATCGTCTATGAAGATCGACACCTTTTGGGCATCTTCCAGAAAGTGGTTGGATTCGTCTCCCTGGAAATCGTAAGCATGATACCTTTTCAGGATATGCCCAAGAATGAAGGCGGCCTTGGCCAGGTTCCTGATACATGCGACCAGCTCACAGAAAAAGTGCCAGGTCTTATTGTCTCTTGCACAATGATCATCCAGAAAACTCTCGAACTCCTCGGATTCGACAACAAGATGGGAGTAGAATTTTCTGGTGTGGGCCCTGCGTTCGTTTAAAAGGAAGGTGTGAATCTTTAGAAAATTTCGGGAGTGATCCTGAGCTAACTCAAGAAATTCATCCTCTGGAATGATCTCGGTTAATGACGCGTTCATGATAAAAAGCCTTTGGATGGGCTTGGTCTGTGGTCCTCACTGAAAGGCGAGGCAAAAAAGCTACATTTTGAGAATAGGGCCTTTTGATCTCGTGTCAAGATAAATTTGCCCAGGAATTCACTACACGGGACCATTGAGGCAGACATGTCAATTCTTTTCTCAGTGCCCCGTGTAGCAGTCTTGGTAGCGTGGGGTATAACCCGTTACTCCTCCCCCGATTGTGTACCAACGAGCGGCGGCCGCCGGGCCGTCTCCCCATCAGGGGAAGCGCCAGGCGGCCGCCCATTCGCATCATTTCTTCCTGGTGTAGGTGATCTCCATCATCTTCTCTTCTTTGCCGCTCTGGTCGCTGCTGTACATCTCGAACAGGTGAGTGTTTTGATCTACGAACCTAGTCACCGTGCGCCACTTCATGGGTCCTTTGACCGGATCGTCGTAGCTGCACTCCTGTGTAATGATCTTTCCATCCGCCCCGGCGGTCCCCTCGAAAAAGAGGATGGCCGTGCCCATGGAATCCATCCAGGTCGAGACGTACTTCCTGGTATGGTTATCGTATCCGGTAAAGCCGATACCGGTGAACGGGACTCCCATCATATCGCCGGTGAATTCCTGCTGCAGAAAACGTCCGCCGAGGATCATCTTGTCCTCAGATGTGCCGTTTGACTCCATGGGTGGCTTGTCGGGTTCCATCCAGGACCTGACTTTAGCGTCCCATCTTCCAGCCATAGTCGCCAGCAGGTTGTGGGGATCACCCGGAGTCGCCAGCTTCTTGTATACTTCCATCATCTCCTGCATATCTATTTTGCTTTCTTTCTTCTTTGCTTGGGCCACGGTAAGCCTCCTTCTGATGTGTCATGCGGTGCCGCCGCCGAGCGAGAACAACACATACGGTTACATATTGTGCACTTTCTCTTCAGGCACAATGGCGGCCTTTGAATGCAGTCCTATGAGCCGAACCTGCGAACCTTGCGAGCGTGTGCCTTGGAGGCGACAACCTCACGATCCTTCGCAGGTGCGGTGGTGACAAGGGCGTGCAGCAAATTCGAGGACGCCCGTGCGACTTCGTCGACAGCCCGGTTGAACACCTTTTCGTTTGCAGAGGATGGTTTTGCGAATCCGCTGATCTTTCTTACAAACTGCAGAGCAGCCGCCCGAATCTCCTCGTCCGTTGCTGGGGGCTCGAAGTTGTACAGGGTCTTGATGTTCCTACACACGCTACTTACCTCGCGTCATCGGCTGCATACCGCTGCTGCCTTCCTCGTGGATAATGGATGCTTGTCTTGCGTCCTTGTATCGCGCAGGATGCTTTGCGTTGGTATTGAACTGCCTCAGATTCAAATTAGGACTTATTCTGAAAAATTCAGTCTGAGGCGGAGGCGGAACGTTCAGCCGACAGATCGAGAAGTATTTCTGCCGCGTCCTGCCCGACGCCGACTCCCCCGTGGCATATTCTCACGACGACGGTGTCTTCGTCATGCCGGACTTGATCCGGCATCCAGGAGTCATTGTCTTTCTTGATGCTCAGTGAATCATCCTGCCTCCCTCAGCCTCAATCCCATTGGTCTTCAGGACGATCTTGATGCAATTCTCCGCCTTCTCCCTGAACATCTCATAGCCTTGCGGCCCATCCTCCAAACGCAGCCGGTGCGTGATAACGAAGCTCGGGTCGATTTCACCTTTCTGAATCCGCTCGAGCAGCGGCCTCATGTATCTCTGAACATGACACTGCCCGGCCCTCATGGTCAGCGACTTGTTCATGACCGAACCCATTGGAAACTTGTCAACAAGACCTCCATAGACTCCGATCACCGAGACAGTTCCGCCGTTACGGCAAGCCGTTACGGCCTGGCGAAGTGCAATGGGCCTGTCGGTTTCGCCCATGATCGCCTGTTTGGTCCGGTCATAGGCGTAAAGGACTCCGGGGGTATGCGCCTCCATGCCCACTGCATCGATGCACCCGTCGGGGCCGCGTCCCCCGGTCGTTTCCTTGAGAAATTCCAGAGGGTCGGTCTCCTCATAATCGACGATCTCCACACCGATCTTCTCCCGTGCCATCCGGAGCCTATCAGGGAAGCGGTCGATGCCGATGACACGTTCCGCCCCAAGCAGAAGAGCGCTCTTCATCGCGAACTGGCCGACCGGTCCACAGCCCCATACGGCGACGGTGTCACCAGGCTCTATACTGCACATTTCCGCGCCCATGTACCCTGTCGGAAAGATATCCGAGAGGAACAGGACCTGGTCGTCAGCCATTTCGGCCGGGACCTTGAGGGGGCCCACATCGGCAAACGGCACTCGTGCATATTCAGCCTGTCCCCCGGCGAATCCGCCGGTCAGGTGCGAGTACCCGAAAATCCCTGCGGGCGAATGCCCCCACATTTTCTCTGCCATCCAGGCATTGGGGTTCGAATTCTCGCAAACCGAGAACAGCCCTTTCTGACATGAAAAGCATTTTCCGCACGCAATAGGAAAGGGGACGACCACGCGGTCCCCTTTTTGAAGGTTCCTCACCTCGCTCCCCGTCTCGACGACCTCGCCCATGAACTCATGGCCGAGGATGTCGCCTTTTTTCATTGTCTGGACGAAACCGCCGTAGAGGTGCAGATCGGAGCCGCAAATTGCGGTGGATGTGACTCTGATGATCGCATCTCGAGGATCAAGGATTCTAGGATCAGGAACCTCTTCCAGCCTCACGTCGTTCTTGCCCATCCAACAGATCGCTTTCATAATGCCTCCTCTCCACGGAAGGTTCTGCCGTGTTCAGCCGGGAGTTGGTGGGTCCTCCACCCTTCGCCAAGGATCTTCTCCTCGAATTCCGCGGGGGGTTGAGCGGCATGCATTCGGTGATGAATACTGGCTTCGGACCTCACGATGTCGCCGGTCTCCAGGATCTGCTTCATTCGTCTCAACCCGTTCTCGACCTGCTGGCCGGGCTCTGCGCCGAGGAGTTTGGCAATGCCCGCACCAATCGCACCTCCGGGAGGTGAGTACTCGACCTCCAGAGTGACAAGCGTGCCGCGTTTCCCTGTTGCAGTCTCAAATCGCACCGATCCGGAGGTTTTCATCTGAGCCCCCTCAACGGAGCGCCATGCAATCAGGGAGTTCGGTTCATCCCGAATGATTTCGGAGTCCCATTCGAGATTCACTCCGGCCGGAGCCCTGGCCCTCCAGCGCGAAAGCGTCTCACTGCGCACCTGAACGGATTCGAGACGCTCCATGAATCTCGGGAGGTTTTCCAGGTCCCTCCAGAACGAATACGTTTCTTCCCGAGGGCGGTTGATGATAATGGTTTTCTTGAAGCTCATGCGGTGGTTTGTGGGGGCAGTTCGGACCAGTTCCCGGCCGCAGTACATATCGAGTGCAGTGATACCGAGCACAGCGGCGGCGGCTGTTGCCAGTCTGGTCCGATTTGTGTCGTCCGAGCTCATGGCTGATCCCAGTGTGGCGATATCCATGACATCGCCCGCCACCCGGCCCCACATCCAGCCGTCTGTTCTTCGCCCTGACAGGATGCCGATTCCTGCGGCAATCTCACGAATGCCGTAGAAGCGCAGGAGCGCCCGCCTTCCCGGCTGATTGCCCAGGCCGATCAGTTGTGCAATTTTCCCGGGTGCTGCGACCTCGGCAACCCCCAGGCCGATACTGAACCACCCCAAGCTCTTGGCAAGCGGCTCAACACGGTCGCTCTGAGACGCGCTTCTCCGCCCTTGGCGTCGTTCTCCAATTCGCCTCTCCATAGGATTGACCTCCTATCATTATTGAAAGGATCATTCTCATCCAGCAGCCTAGAGAGAAGACAAGGGAGGTTCAATAAGGGTGGGCTGGTATTCGTGTTCAGCCAGGAGCGTAAACTGGCGCCCTCCCGTTCGCTGTTGAACGGAACATGGACCTTCACTCTTCTTAACTCCCCCCGGCCGCTCTTCATCCAGGGAGGGGGGAAAGAGAAGTGGGTAAAGGGAGGCCGGGAGGGGTTACAGTGCAGAGAGGGGAAGAGGGGATTTTGTCAAAACCAGAATTCCGGATAGCGGCGGCTTCTTGGGATGTTGTTGATCATAAGTGCGACGATCAGCATGATCAGGGCGCCCAATCCCGCAGGCACCACTGCATACAGATAACCCAGGGAATGAATATCATCGCTGCCGATGACGGCAATGAGGGCTGTCGCGCCCCCTGGAGGATGGAGTGTTTTCGTTGCATGCATCACGGCAATTGCCGTTGCAACCGATAGTGCCGAGGCCAGCCACATCTGATCGTGGAATAAGTTGTAGAAGGTGACACCGATAACGGCGGAAAGGATATGACCCCCCATGAGATTTCTTGGCTGGGCCAGGGGGCTTTTTACGGCCCCGTAGAGCAGGACTGCCGAAGCTCCGAAGGAACCGATGATCATGGTCAGATCGCTTCCCTGTCCAAGGAGCCTGTAATGGCTCAAAGCAACCAGTGCAATCCCGAGAAAACCGCCCACCCAGGACCAAGTAATCTCAGAGAGGCTCACGCCCGGAGGACTCTTTGTCGTTCCCGCCATCTTCTTAAAATAATCCATGGCTCATCCCTGCCCCGCCCGTCAACCTTTCGGTGGAAAAATGACTGTACAGGATGTCTGGACAATATCGGCTCTGGCAATAATTCCCACCAGTCTGCCCTCATGATCCGTTACCGGAACCCGGTTGATATTTTTCTCCGCCATGAGGCTGGCGACCTGGGAGAGCGTTGCCCCTTCCATTACCGTTACAGGGGGGCGCGTCATTATGTCTTCGGCCGTTTTGTGGTCTATGGGCAATGAGAGGCATCCTTCAGCGCGTAGAGAATAGGCGACGACCTCCATAAAGGAGCGGAGGGGTTTGCCGCCGCCGATATGAAAGACGAAATTCTTTTCAGAAATAACGCCAATGACCTTTTTGCCGGCGTCAACGATCGGAAGGCCTGAAATGTTCTGAGTTGCCATGATTTGAGCTATCTCCCTCAGCGGGGTGTCCGTGGAAGCAGTTATGACCTCCCGGGTCATGACATCACGTGCCTTTACCGATTGGGCCAGGCGAGAGATGGCATGCTTGTACGCCAAACTATAGAGTACCCTGAAATCCTCCGGTGTGATGTCCAAGTAGCCTTCAATTCCCTTCATGGCCTCATAGACATCTTCTTCCGAGATATCCGGGGGCGCTGGGGGATTCGAGATTTCCCTATTTTTCTTCATGATCTGCAGCTCCATTTTGATGAAATCATAAAGCAACACGGAAGGGATCAGCCTTGACTTAAATCAAGAATAATCCCTTATTTTTGTTTGACATGGGGAATTGGGTTGTTTTCGGCCGGGTCAGAGATAGATGGCTTGCCCGTAAGAGGCTCTTTGGAATGATGGAATAATGGAGCAGTAGATAAGAATGTCATTTCGACCCCGGCGAAGGCCGGGGGAGAAATCTTGGATTCCAGGAGGACTTAATAGATCTCTCCCTGCGGTCGAGATGACAACTTACTTCTGAGACGCAACACTAGCAGAGAAGAAAAAACTTTTCATTACTCCATCACTCCATTGCTCCAAGAGTTCCGGCGGTGTCGTAAAGGGAGGAAATGCCATTGTGATGGACGGTTCGTCCACGCCGGAAGGGTATGGCCCACAAACCGGGAAGCCCGAGAGTGGGTGACGATCCGCTGGATGGTCAATTCATCAACCTCTGTTTTCGACGGTCGACGAGCTTCAGGCGCGCTGTTCCCTTCGTTTTGCCGCACGGATCGGTGTTTTGAAAACGAGAGAAAGATCGTCCGATCTCCGGATGTCCAGCTTGACATCGTTCTTCTCAATTTCGAAATACCTGGAGATGACCTCGACGATCTCATGTTGTAAATCGCTCAGCATTTCATTGGAGACGTCCAGTTTGTCGTAGATCAAAGCAAATCGAAGTCTTGTCTTGGCGACTTCCTTGCTGTTTCTCTTTCCCATGAACCTTCGAAACCACATGGCAAGCATCTCTGTCCCTCAATTCTTCCCGCTGAATTTTGACG
>Ga0068713_1004140_pt1 | contig 11682 bp, 7 predicted proteins | sample MTBAKSrepl2MetaG_FD_62223 | JGI IMG/M metagenome (GOLD analysis project Ga0068713, IMG submission 62223) | Enrichment culture microbial communities om Arthur Kill intertidal strait, New Jersey, USA, that are MTBE-degrading - MTBE-AKS2 (Arthur... | ecosystem: Environmental > Aquatic > Marine >...
GAAACCCATCCACGGATAAACCCCCAGCGTTCGACATGCTTCTTGGCGATCTGGTCCATCGGATCGTCTTTGAGCGTGCAGCGGTCCGGTGTGGAAATCTCAAACGTCAGAGACTTGCCTTTCTTGCCGTCCTTACCCGCGAACTTGAATTGGAGCTTCGCCTTGGCAACAACCACGTCGTCCAATGACAGGCTCTGCTTGGCCAGTGCTCTGTCGATCAGCTTGTAGATCGCTTTACCATCGTTCGGCGAATTCGCCTCGAAGGTGATTCGGCGGCTTCCCGAGCCCGGTACGTCGAGCCGTAGCATCCTCACACAGACGCTCTCGACACCATCCGCAGGGTCTGTGGGGAATCGAATCTCCTTGTTCTTCAGTAGCTCCAAATCGAAGTGTTTCGTCTTCTTATCCGGGAGTTGGTCAAGGGCAAGAATCGTCTCGCAGAATATCTCCTGGAGCTTCGCAATTTCCTCGCTTCGTCCCTTGGCGCTGACGTTCAGGAAGCCGTTCTCAGGCTGGTAGACGAAAATGACCTCAAAGACCGGCTTGGCGGGCCAATGGTAGAACTCGCCCTTGTCATCGTAACCCATTTCAGTAGTTGGGTAGTCTTCAGGATAGGCGAAATAGCAGTGCCTCTCCGGATTCTCCCTGCGATAGTTGTCAACCTTGCAGTGACGACCACGTCCCTGTTTCGTGTAGAACGCACAGACAGCCTTCGCGAGGTTATCTTTGTCCTGCTGATCCACGGCCGGCGTCAGACCCTCGCCTACATACCGCTGCTTCCATCCGCCAATTCGGTCCATGTACTCAAGGTCAGAGGCGATCTCAAAGACGGTCGGATGATTCATGAAGGCCCAGAGGGTCTTCTCATAGGCATTCTCCATGGGCTCGAAGACCTCGCTCCAATCCAAATTGTGAAAGGGCGAACTGGCCTCTTCGATGAGTACCTGCACGCCGAGCGGAGACGCCATTTCGCACACCTTGGCGAAATCCGTCTCCACTCTTGTCCGCTGCTTCTCGTCCAATGCGTCCAGGGCCTCGGCAATCGGTTCGATTTCCGTCCGTCGCAGCCCCTCGAAATCAACCTCCTCAAGCAGCCCCTTGGAAGCAAAGTACTCCTTGAGGATCTTGTTCGGCGTCTGCCGCAAAAACGTGTTGCGCGAGTAGTTCCGTGACATGTGGGTCCCTCCACTATTGACATTAAACAATCCGTGAACCTGAACTCGGCCCTCAAGATCCATGCACACCAATAGCCGCCCGTCCGGCGGTCCATAGCCTCGGCTCCGAGTCGTAGCCTGTTCTTCCCCTTGGGGCTAACCATTTGTCATCATATTACACCGATTTTCCTTGCCTGGCAAGGGGAAACCCCTAAAGTATGGTGGGCTATCGGAAGTGTTGGAGATCGCTTTTCACGAGGGAAGAACCATGGCGCACGGCGCCGAGGGGCCTTGAGAGCCACGCAGCTCACGGCGGGGGTAGTCTGCGCAGCCCCGATAAACGGATCACTGGAAGACCAATGTCCAGAGGTGCTTCAATGACATTTGATGAGTTCTTCACGAAAGCAACCTGCGACGACAACGTCCCCTATCCCTTCCAACGGAGGTTCGCGGAGGCCAAAGAACTATATCAACTGGTGGATGTCCCGACCGGATTGGGAAAGACAGCTATGGTAGTCCTGGGGTGGCTCTGGCGACGGTTCCATGCTCCAGATCAGATCAGGAAGGCAACACCGAGGCGATTGGTGTATTGCTTGCCCATGCGCGTGCTCGTGGAGCAGACAAAGGAGAACGCTGGGAAATGGGTTGAGAACCTTCGTAAGGCCGGATGCATCGAGAAGGATGTGCCTGTTCATGTTCTGATGGGGGGCGAGGATCAAACTGACTGGGCAATGTGGCCAGCATGTGAGATGATCCTAATCGGTACGCAGGATATGCTTCTGTCACGGGCCTTGAATCGCGGCTACGCCGCCAGCCGCGCCCGCTGGCCGATGGAATTTGGTCTGCTCCACAATGACTGCCTGTGGGTCTTTGACGAAATCCAGTTGATGGGGCCGGGCCTTGCGACCACAACCCAGTTGGAGGCATTCCGTCGTTTGCCCAGTTCCGAAGCCGGTCACGGCTGCCGGAGTGTATGGATGTCCGCCACACTACAGCGCGATTGGCTGGATACGGTGGACTTTGATCTGACCCAGCTCCGTGAGCCATTGAGACTGACTTATGACGATTTTGACGACCGGCGTGTCAACGCCCTGTGGCAGGCGAACAAGCCTCTCCAATCTACCAAAACAGGGATCAATAACCTGGGTGACTTGGCAAATGAAATTGTCAAGGCCCACATGCCGGGCACGCGGACGATTGTCGTGGTGAATACGGTTCGACGAGCCTGCAACCTCTGTGACGAAATCGCTGAGCACTGGGGATCAACGAACGGCCAGCGCCTTGTCCTCTTGCATTCTCGATTCCGGCCCGAAGACCGGAAGGCACAGATCGACAAGGCCCTCGCCGATCCTCCCCCTGAGGGGACCATCATTGTAAGCACGCAGGTCGTTGAGGCCGGCGTGGACCTGAGCGCGACAACGCTGTTCACCGAACTCGCTCCATGGGTGTCACTGGTGCAACGGTGTGGACGATGCAACCGTAGGGGCGAGGCCAACAAGTGTTCAGGAGTTTACTGGATTGACCTCCCAGATGAGGAAGCGTTCAGACAGTCTCATTCAGAGAAGATCAAGGACAAGGATGGCAAACCGAAGTCGGCGAAGCAGATCGCAGAAGCGTACCAAGAGCATCTTCATAGCCTCGCACGCCCATACGGACTCGATGACCTTCAGACATCAGCAGCGCGATTGAAAGGAGTGGCCGACGTCGGGCTGAAGTCCCTCCCGTGCGTTGACTTTGGCTTTGAGCACACCCATGTCATCCGTCGTAAGGACTTGATCGACCTGTTCGACACAACGCCCGATCTTGCCGGCAATGACATCGATATAGACCGCTTCATCAGGGACATGGAAGAGACTGATGTCCGTGTGTTCTGGCGGACTTGGGATCAACCTCACGAGAACGATCCCCCACCCAACGACCTACCTGCTCCCCAACGAGCCGAGTTGTGCCCAGCCCCAATCGGCACCAAGGCTTCGCCCGGTTTCCGTCAATTTGCGGAGAAACACAAAGGTAGGGTCTGGCGCTGGGACTTCCTGCGAAGGCGGTGGGATGAAGCTGACAGGGCAAGGATCGCGCCAGGCCAAGTCTATCTCATTCATGCCGATGCCGGTGGATATAGTCCTGATCGTGGCTGGGACCCCGAATCCGGTGATCTCGTTGATACCCTGGCCACGCCGGATCTCCCCGCCCCTCCTGACGCCAACGAAGAAGACCTCTATGCGCGAACCAGAGTCTGGAAAACTATCTCTGAGCACACCGAGGAGGTATGCAAGCAACTGAATGCCATCCTGCATGAGGCGCCCATCGATTCCGCCGATGCCTTGGAGCACGCCGGCCGATGGCATGATCGTGGCAAGGCACACGAGGTCTTTGTCAAGGCTCTGCCTGACGGTCGCCCTGCACGTGGCGACTATTGGGCCAAAGCGCCCGGCATGTGGAAGCGGTATGAGCGCCGACACTTTCGTCACGAATTGGCCTCTGCACTCGCCGTGCTTGATCCCACCAACAGAGAGATTCCCGACAACCTACGGGACTTGGTTGCCTACCTGATCGCCGCTCACCACGGCAAGGTGCGACTCTCGATCCGGTCGATGCCCAACGAGATACGACCTGCCGAAGATCGACGCTTTGCCCGTGGCGTGTGGGGTGGCGATGTTCTGCCAGAGACGGATCTTGGCGACGGGATTGCCGCACCAGAAGTCGAGCTCTCCCTGGAGCCGATGGAACTGGGCCTGTGTGAAGAAGAACCGTTCACAGATCAACCCTCGTGGGCGGAGCGGATGATCCGCCTTCGCGACAGGCTTGGTCCCTTCCGACTGGCATATCTTGAGGCCCTGCTCCGCGCTGCCGATTGGCGGGCCTCACAATCGGAGAACCACCCATGACAGAAACAATTCACGATATCGCACTTGCCGGCTGCACACCAGAACCGTTGATGAGCTACCTGAAAGCCTTGGGCATTCTGCGGCTCGTGAGCGAGCAGAAGGACCCCGACGCACGTTGCTGGTGGCAGAATGATCTCTTTTGGCTGCGGTCGCCGATACTCTTCAAAGACACAATGACCGACCAAGGTCAAGAGAAAGCTCGTGATTCGCTGGCGAGATTCTTCCTGGAGGAGTATAAGCCAACACCAATCGTTGCGCCGTGGGCTGGAGGTTCCGGCTTCTTCTCGGGTGGCAACACGAACGCGGTCAACTCGCTGTGCGCCAGTGATGCAGATCGGTGCACATCCTACGCGGCGGTAATCCACCAGGTCCGACGCATCATCGAGGCAGAACAGATCACGAAGAAGCCCAAGGACGATGAGAAATCACACCTCATTCGCCGATACCGACGAGAACTGCCGAACGATGTGGTCTCATGGATGGACGCTGCGATGGTGCTCCAGCAGGATGGACAAGGTTTTGCGCCCCTTCTGGGTACCGGTGGCAACGACGGTCGACTCGACTTCACACAGAATTTCATGCAGCGAATTGTCGCTATCGGTCTACACAAGAATGAACCGCCGAGTGACGAGTCTCGGATGTGGCTTGCACATGCACTGTCTGCGTCCCACGCAAAACTCGACAAAGCCAGCGTTGGCCAGTTCTCACCAGGCCGTGCAGGCGGACCCAACGCGACACAGGGCATGGAGGGCGATTCCACGGACAACCCATGGGACTTCATCCTGATGATCGAAGGATCGTTGCTGTTCGCTGGCGCAGCAGTGCGACGATTCGGTGCAGCGGAGTCTGCACGGGCGGCATTTCCTTTTACGGTCCGTGCTATCGCTGCCGGTTTTGATTCGCCGGCATCGAAGGACGAGGCCGAGTCGCGTGGCGAACTCTGGCTTCCGCTCTGGACTCGGCCCGTGGGCAAAGATGAGTTATGTCACCTTCTGGGTGAAGGACGAGCAGATGTGTCTGGGCGTCCAGCAAAAGACGCGACCGACTTTGCAAGGGCTGTTGCCGGGCTTGGTGTTGATCGTGGGGTGCATAGTTTCTCCCGCACGGCGTTCCTCAAGCGGAGCGGTAAAGCATTTCTGAACACAGCCCTCGGTCGATTTGAAGTTCGTGATCGCGCCGAGGCAGACCTTCTCCGAGAGATCGACACTTGGCTCGACTCTTTTCGGCGTGCCACAGGAGACAGGAATGCCCCACCACGGTTCATCGCGGCCCTGCGAGGCGTCGACGCAGCAATTCTCGATTTCTGCCGCTACGGTGGCAAGCCATTCTTTCAGCATATCCTCGTTGCACTTGGACGTGCAGAACGCGAACTGGCATTGACCGAAGGCAAAGTCGGCAACAGCAAGATCAAGCCCAGACCAGTTGTCGGTCTGTCCTCAAGTTGGGTTGACGCAGCCAATGACGACACGCCGGAGTTTGAGATCGCGCTGGCGCTGGCCAGTATCTACGACGGCGACGGAAAGATAGGCTCGCTCCGATCCAACCTTGAACCCGTCGTGATCTGGCGAAGCGAGAGCGATGGACCACTCGCGGCGAAGTGGGCCGAAAAGAACCGCGCGGTGGTGTGGAATTCAACCGGTCTTTCGGCTAACCTTACTGCGGTGCTGCGCCGCCGGTTGATGGATGGCGAGAGGAGCGGGTGCACCCGTCTGCCGTTGACCACTACGAGCTTTGCATCACTTAATGCTGTGAGCCGGTTTCTAGCGGGTGAACTCGACGAACAACGCATCGAAGACCTGCTGTGGGGCCTGATGCTGTTCCCGCAGGTACCCGGCATGTTGAAACGATCGGTTGACGAAAGCGATGCGCCGCCGCTGCCTCGCGCTTATGCCCTGCTGAAGCTCTTGTTCCTGCCGCGCCCGCTTACGGTGAACGGCGCGGCCGTAACCATCAAGGCCGAACCCTCCATAGTAAGCCTGCTCACTGGAGGCCATATCGGCGAGGCTTGCCGGATTGCGATGCGGCGTCTGCGAACCTCCGGTTTGTCACCACTGCCGCATCCGCGCGGTGACGGCGTAGCGCGTGATGCGGATTGGCAGGAGTTGGAAAACCTCGGCGATAGCGGTCGGCAGTTAGCCGCATCGCTGTTGCTGCCGCTGCGTTGCGCATCGATAGACCGACTGTGTGACCTCGTACTCCGCGAAACCGCGACTGAACCACAAACCATATGATGAAAGGAAATATCTATGCCCATCGACTATGAGAGACTCGAAGATGCGCCGCGACTGCTGATTGAGGCCAAACTCAAACCGCTTCAAGGCCACCGCTTTCAGCCAACAGGCTTTGTCGACCTTGGCCCAGCGCGCTATACCCTGCCCGACGGGACGGAGATGTTACTCGTTGAGTCGGCGCAGTCCGTTGCCAACCGCATGGAATTGGCCTGTTGGGACCCTGCTACGGATGACCTGATTCCAGAGCTCAAGGGCCTGCCGTACATTCGGGTGAAGAAGTCGGGCAATAACGGAACTCTGACCAATTCAGTGCTTGAAGCTCACCGGATCAACTCTCCGTACATACTGGAAGGACAAGATAAAGGTATCTTCGACAAACTCAGACAAGAAGCTGCTGGCATGGAAGTTGGCCCGGTTGATGTCCGCACGTTGGCCAAGCTGATCTTCAAGTACGACCCGAATGCCGTGGTTCACGGCGTATTCCTTGCCAAGAGCAATTTGGCCGGCGGCCGTCTTCGCCTGCCACGATTGCTCAGCGCCTTCATCGAGGCATCCGATGTGCGTCCGGCCGAAAGTGGCGGGGTTAAGAATGACCGCGTCGATCCTTCTGGTGATACAAAACAAGGTTTTGGTAATGTTCCTTTCCACCGCACGGAATTCGTCGCCAAGGAGATCACGGCATACTTCAACCTCGACCTTGCCCTTCTTCGCGGCTATGGGTTGAAAGATGACCCGACAAAGCTCCTCATCGCCTTGTCCCTCCTCAAGATTCGTCGTTTCCTCTCCACCGAGTTGCGCCTCCGCACAGCATGTGACCTGGAGATGGATGGCGAATTGGTTGTCACCCGCCCCACAGACTTCGTCGTTCCCGACGAGAAAGTCCTGCTCAAGGAATGCAAGGACTGTATCGGCAAATGCAAGTCCCTGTTCGCAGATCCCGCGGTCACCGAGGTCGAGTGGAAGCCAAGTAACAAGAAGCCCCAGAAGAAGGAGACAGAGACAGCAGAGGAAGACACAGATGAGGAGGACAAGGAATGATTGCCCTCTCCATCCGGTTCCTGGCAGGTCGCTTTCACGGCACGCCGTGGGGCCGACATGTCAACGAAGGAACTGTCGAATGGCCGCCTTCGCCGTGGCGAATACTCCGGGCCCTGGTCGCCACATGGAAACGCACGTTGCCTGACCTTTCGCAAGAGGTGGTCGAGCCAATCCTCCGCAAACTGGCCAGCAGCCCACCTGAGTTCGTGCTTCCACCAGCCTCGACTGGACACACGCGACACTACATGGCCTGGCACAAGGGTTGGAGGCCGGAAGCGCCTGAGAAGTCCAAGACGTTGGTCTTCGACACCTTTGTACTGGTGCCACGCGAGGCGACGCTTTCCGTCTGTTGGCCCGACGTGTCACTCGATTTGCCACAGTCTGAGACTCTTGGTCGTATCCTGACCAATCTTAGCACCTTGGGGCGGTCTGAATCCTGGTGTGATGTAACCATAGAAGATGCCGTCGAGATCCCCGAGGGATATGAGACTTCGGTGCGATGTTGCGTTCCCCTCAATGAACGTCACGTGCCGCCGGGCCATGATATTGTCCGTCTTCTATGCGCCGATGCTACTTCGGCATTCAACTGTGATCAGTTCACAGACCACACAAGGAAGAAGCCGAAACGTACGGCTCCCATCTATGATCCGGATTGGCATCTCTGCGCCGAGACGTTGTGGTTGCATAAGGAACGCTGGTCCGATCCGCCCGGATCATGCTGGGTTCAGTACGCCCGTCCAAGAGACTGCTTCAAGATTGACTGCCGGCGGCCTACTCGCTCGATGGTGACCAGGCCCGCCATCCAGATCGTCCGCTATGCCCTTGACTCAAGTGTTCTCCCGTTGATCACGGAGACACTGCCTGTGGCGGAGATAACGAGACGGTGTCTGATGGGCACGTATGGACGTTTGGTGTGGAAGCGTCTGCATGGCGATGAGCCGTATCCCAAGGAACCGGCATCGCGTCCGAAGTCCCCGGTGTTCTCAGGCAAAGACGCCCAGGGAGTCTGCCTCAAAGGCCATCGACACGCCTACTACCTGCCGACGGATGAGGATGGCGATGGACGTCTCGACCATCTCACAGTGTTTGCCGCCACGGGCTTCCAACGCGATGAACAACGCGCACTGGACCTCCTGCGTGAACTTCGAGTGGACCAAGACGATGAAGCTCGCCAGCCGCTTCGTTTGCTCCTGCTCGGCATGGGTACGCTGGATGAATACAAGCCCGGCCCGCTGCGGGTATCGAGAGTCTGGAATTCTGCCACGCCCTACCTTGCCACGCGCTTCGCAAAGACACGCGGACGTGACAGAGTTGACCTTGGTTCCCCGGAGGCACAGACAGCGTTTCTCATCGACGATCTGCGCGAGCAGTTGAGGATCGCCCTGCCGGACAGGGACGTCAAACAGGTTCAGATCGAGCCGATTTCGGATCCCAACGGCGTCTTCAAGATCACCGGTCACCTGCGGCCCATCCAGTTCAAGAGGTATCGCCACAAGCCTTCCGATGACGGCGGTCGCCGTCTGGCTGGTGCCTTTCGCCTGACCTTCCCGATCGCAGTATCCGGGCCGATCGCGCTGGGGCACTCCGCCCATTTCGGAATGGGACTCTTCACTCTGTTGGAATCTCCCTGAAGTCGTTGCGGGATTTGGCCGATCATTGACAAGTGAATAGTGGCCTTTGGGAGGGCGGAAGTATGATTCAGCCAGCGGATGCGCACGAATCCATCGACGCCGACGGCGAGGGGCCGGACCTGCTGCCCGTGCGGATGCTCAATGAGTACGCCTATTGCCCCCGGCTGTTTCATTTGATGCACGTCGAGGGCCGGTGGGCGGACAACGCCTTCACTGTGGACGGCCGCAACGTCCACCGCCGGGCGGATCGGTTCGATCATGTCCTGCCCGATCCGGAGAATGGGTCCGCCGACGATTCCGCGACTACGTCCGATGGGGGCAATGGGAATGGACAGAAGACCCCGGCGAATGGCGATGAGCCGCCCACCGTGACCCGGTCGGTGGTGCTGGGTAGCACGGGCCTGCGGCTGACCGGCAAACTCGATCTGGTTTCAACCGCCGAGGATTTCGCCGTACCCGTCGAGACCAAACGCGGCCGCGTGCCGAACAATGAGGAACGGTCTCATGAGCCTGAGCGCGTGCAGCTTATGGCTCAGGGGCTTTTGCTTCGCGAAAGCGGCTATCAGTGCGACCACGGGGTTCTCTACTTCGCCGGGTCGCGTACTCGCGTGGATGTGCCCTTCACGCCGGAACTGGAACAGCGGACCCTCGATCTGCTCTGCCAAACACAGAAGGCGTGCCTTGCTACCGTTGCGCCGCCACCGCTCGAAGACAGTCCCAAGTGCAACGGCTGCTCTCTGGCGGGCATCTGCCTGCCGGATGAAACCCATCGTCTGCAAGATCCCGATGACCAAGCCGAATCCGGCTCGACGGCAATCCGCCAGTTCTTCCCGCCCCGTGATGAGGCCCTGCCTCTGTACGTCCAGGAGCAAGGTGCGATGGTCTGCAAGACGGGCAAGACCCTGGTCGTCTGGAAACAGAAGGAGAAGCTCGCCACGGTCCGACTGGCCGACACCAGCCAGCTCGTCCTGTGCGGCAATGTCTCCGTAACCGCCCAGACGATACACCTTCTGTGCGAGGAAGACATCCCCGTGGTCCATCTGTCCATGGGGAACTGGTTCTATGGCATCACCCAGGGGCTGGGCCTCAAGAACGCCTATCTGCGGGCGGCGCAGTTTCGCGTCGCGGCGGACGCGGGTCGATGTCTCCAATTGGCCCGGCAGATCGTTTCGGCCAAGCTCGCCGCCCAGCGGACGTTCCTGCGTCGCAATGCCGCCGGGCTGCCACAGCGGGCACTGGACGACTTGGCCGAGCAGGACAAGAACGCCCGGTCCTGCGCGAAGATGGCATCCCTGCTCGGGATCGAGGGACTTGCGGCCAAGGTCTACTTCGCCCACTTCTCCCGCATGGTCAAAGGCGACGCCCTGCCCACCGACTGGGATTTCACCAACCGCAACCGCCGCCCGCCGAAGGACCCGATCAATGCCTTGCTCTCTTTCGGCTATGCCGTGCTGACTAAGGAGTGCACCGTCGCCCTGATTGCCGAAGGCTTCGATCCGTACTGGGGCTTCTACCATCAGCCGCGTCACGGGCGGCCCGCGTTGGCCTTGGACCTGATGGAGGAGTTCCGCACGCCAGTTGTGGATTCGGCGGTTATCACGGCCATCAATACCGGCATGGTCCGCGAAGGTGACTTCGAGATGGCCAAGGCCGGCTGCGCCATGAGGCCCGCCGCCCGCAAGGCGTTCATCCGAGCCTACGAAGGCCGGCTCGACCAATTGGTCACGCACCCAGTATTTGACTACCGATGCAGTTGGCGAACCGTCATTCGTCTACAAGCCAAGCTGCTGGCCCGCTGGGTACGTGGTGAGATCGCAGCGTATCCCGGTATGGAGACCCGATGAACCATGCGACGACGCTACCTCGTCACCTACGATATCTCCGATGACAAACGACGGGATCGCGTGTTCAAGACACTCCGGAACCGAGGTGACCACGTTCAGTTCAGCGTGTTCCTCTGCGAGTTGAATCCTTGCGAGCATGCCGCCCTCAAGGGCGAACTACAGCAGTATGTGCATCAGCGCGACGATCAGGTTCTGCTCCTTGACCTCGGCCCGGCGGAGAACGTCCTGGAAATCGGGCAGGGGATGGAATGTGTCGGTCTTGCCTATTGCCCGCCGCAGCGGCTTGTGGTAGTATGATGCTGTCTTACGTCCCGACGTTTGGCACCGCGAGCGGTCAGGTGATTCACGAATCCCTGGGACCGCTCGAACTCATTGGAAACAAAAGAGATATGATCGATTCTGACCCGGAGGTTCACGGCATGTTGGTGGCCTGCGTGCCACCCGCTCGATTTCGGCATCATAACTGCCGACAGAATCTGTATTTGGCGAGGTCGGTATTTCCGCGTCCATCAGGACGCGGCCCCATTGAAGCCCGCGGTCCCTGATCCGGGGCGGCCATGGGGGCCCGCATTTCCGCGTCCATCAGGACGCGGCCCCATTGAAGCCTGAACCCCCTGTTGGGGGCCGAGAAGGGCGCGAAACATTTCCGCGTCCATCAGGACGCGGCCCCATTGAAGCTCATCCCGGCATCCGGAGGAATCTCGCCAGCCCGGAATTTCCGCGTCCATCAGGACGCGGCCCCATTGAAGCGTTGGGACGTATGCTCTGATCGACGAGGCCCCGCTTAATTTCCGCGTCCATCAGGACGCGGCCCCATTGAAGCATCCCGCACGACTCGTAGGTGTCCTTGAGCACAATCCCATTTCCGCGTCCATCAGGACGCGGCCCCATTGAAGCAA
>Ga0068713_1004161_pt1 | contig 11636 bp, 8 predicted proteins | sample MTBAKSrepl2MetaG_FD_62223 | JGI IMG/M metagenome (GOLD analysis project Ga0068713, IMG submission 62223) | Enrichment culture microbial communities om Arthur Kill intertidal strait, New Jersey, USA, that are MTBE-degrading - MTBE-AKS2 (Arthur... | ecosystem: Environmental > Aquatic > Marine >...
CACTGTCCCTAGCATCGCCTCAAAGTCTCGAACTACGATTTGGGCATGCTTGAGGTTTGAACTGATCGGCACGATCAGGTAAGGCAGTCCTGTTGAAACGACCTGCAACGGGAGATCAGCAGCCAGGTCCCCAGTTGAAAGGTTCAGCGCCTTCAAGAACATCTCTTTTTTATCAGCCGGAATCGGTGGTTGGATGGTTGCAATGCCTTGATCCATTTCCGCGATATAGGATGTGCCTTGCCGACGGCTCACCGCGTTGACGCTCCGATCCAGCATGAGAAATTCCAGATGTGCTTCATCCTCGCTCGAATATAGCTCGGAATGCAGCAGGCTCGCCGCGCCGATGATCGGATGTCCCGCAAACGGAAGTTCTTCCTCCATGGTGAAGATTCGAGCATTAAATCTCGATGTTTGGTCGATTCGACGTAGAAAGATGGTCTCGAACTGGCGCATTTCCCGGGTGATGCGTTGCATGGCACCTGCGGGCAACTCCTCATCGAGCAAGAATATGCTCAAACCATTACCGGACAACGGTTCACGAGCGAATACATCAACTAACCAGAAGGGTAGTGTTCGTAGAGTCATAGTGGTTGCCTAACGTTTTGATGACCGGGCGCGCGGGTCAGGTAAAACTGGTAGCGGCGCTCCTCGGGAAGCGCACCAAGGGAATCTCTCCGGTTGATGGAGGGGTTAGACAAATTCATTTTTTTAGAGTTTTATGCATACGAATGCACTCAAGTCTGACGCCGTTGGGTAATTCGTGGAATGTTTTATTTGCGCTTACATATCCATGGTGTTGATAGAAACCAAGGGCATTGATTGTCGAGCATAAGGTTAGTTGATCAACATTGTTTTCCAGGGCTATTGACTCCAATTCCATCAATAGCTGCCTACCACACCCTGTTCCTTTGGCCTTTGGATGAATGTAAATCGCCCCGATTTCTGTGTTTTCAAGGTCGAGAATACCCAGACCAAATATTTCACCCTTTTCTTCGGCTACGATCATAACTTTGTCTCTAATTGCATTTTCATAGATATCAGGTGAAAGGATTGTCACCCAACTGGCAATAGACTCTGAAGCATAGCATTTGGAACAGATCCCCTTAATGGATGCTATATGTGTTGCAGCGATTTTTTCTGTATCAGTTGTTTTAGCCAAACGAATAACCACTTGTTTTCTTTCAATTTCTGTCTAACACAACCATGAGAACCATGAGTCCAAGGTGTCAGGTCTATATATTGATTTTGTCAAATGTGTACGTGCTGTTGCCCAAACCCTGTAAGATTTCGGATATTTAAGTTATAATCGCCTCCGTCTGAAAAAGAGGGGTCAGGCTTGACTAATGGACTTATTCGCCCTTCCCTCAACCAACCCCAACGAATCCCGTAAACCTTTATCGGACTTGGCACGCTGCTCAATACGCCGGGCTGCCTGACTCAAACCTGAAAGATCGCGATGAAGCCTCGCTCCGAGTTCCTTCAACTGGAGATGAGGAACCCTTTTGACCAACCACGCCGCCACGGCTCGTGCCTCAGCCACCGGTTGATGCCTGCCGGGGGAGGATAAGTCTTCTCTTTGAATGCCGTAAAATTCAGCAACAGCTTCAAGAATCGCATCGATATTCACAACTCGAGTGGTTATCTGTTCAGCTTTCCAAAGGACTTGTTCGACGAAACTGTCGTCTCCTAGAACTCGCCCCTCAAATGAACCGCAGTGAAATTCTTCCCTGTGCCCTTCGGAAAGGCCCTCCTGGACGAATTTCTCATAATAACGACGAGCATTTTCCAATTTAGCATCAAATTGACTCAATACCCAATCGGTGGTTAGCCAGGGGTTTTTCTTACCCCCCAGATAGCCGTCATGGCTTGACCAAGGATAAACGCCAGGGTCTTTAACCAGACCTGCGCGTAATGGATTAAGATGGATATAGCGAACAAGTTCGAGAAGATAGCTGTCGGCATCAATTAATAGCGCTTTGAAACGACCTTGGAGGAGGTGTCCGGTCTTTTCCTGCTTCCGGTTGATATATTGCGTGTAGCGGAACCCAAGGTTTTGCATGATTTTCGATAGAGGGATTTGAGCTACCTGCAAGGCAAGGTGGACATGGTTACTCATTAGACAGTAAGCATGGACCCGACACTGATAGGTTTCCAATCCCTGCTGGAGAAAAAGCAGAAATTGGGTACGGTCCGTAGAATCAAAAAAAATGTCCTGGCCACCGTTGCCGCGCAACATGACGTGGTAAGTTGCACCGGGAAAATGAATACGAGGTTTGCGAGCCATTAAAAAATGATAAATCCATAAGTCTGTTTGTCAAGCCTGACCACATGGCCCACACTTCCCCGAGCCCGTAACTAACTGACGGGAGAGATCCAGGACAAACGCCCATTCTCTCACCACCTTGTTTTGACTGGGACGGCATAAGGGTACGGACGTGTTTCCAGGCGGCGGGGAACAACAACCCAAACAAGGGTGCCCCGCAACAAGAGCCTCGATAAGTGTTTGGTGCGGAATTATTCTGCAACCAGGAAAAAGCCCAAGTCGGGAACCGGCAGGTTTAAATAGATCAGTCGCTTGTCAAAGAACGGAGAAAGTCAAAACCTTACGTTCGCGGTGTCTTTTTGCCTTGACGAACGGGGGCCTGATAAGGGTTAGATCATTCACGTGGGAATTAACCTGCAGAGATAAACAACCCGCATTTATCACATTCAACTCCTTCCCCAATTGAGGCAACATCCATTATACCCTCATTACATGAAGGACATTTTTGACCGGACATTTGGCAAGGAGACCCCCCTACAAAGGGCCTTTCCTTTGTTTTTTTTATGACGTCGTTTGCTAAGGCAAGAAATTCTTTTGCAAGGTCTGGACTAACATTTGGTGAATCTTCTCTGGCATGTGCTACTTGATTTCTTAATAGCCTGATTTCGTGGATTTTAGACATGATTTCATTGGAAAAGATCTTCTTTGATTTAATTATTTGGAGCGTTTGGAAATCTGGTACAGATTTGTCTATAAAGTTGTATTTTAGTAAATAATTTCTTAGCGAAGTCATTATTGCATTGAAGCTATGCAATATAGATGTGTCATAAAAGCCAGCCTCAATCAACTTTTCTGCAGTAAGAAGGTCTGGGATAATTGTCTTCTCTTCCTCTGTAACCAAACCCTCCTTTTGTCGGGAGTTCATTTCTCGTCTTGCAACAACAAACCAAATAAGCGTTGAGGCAAATGCCATGAAAATCCCAATACCAGATATAACTGTCCGCAAAATTTCGCTCTGGCTCAAATAACTAATTAAAATAACAAGCCAATTTAGACATAAAGCAAAAAGATAAACAGCTGGCAAAGATAATGCGATGATAAAACAATAGCCACCAAAATTTTCCGTAAAACTGAACTGTTTCAACTTTATGAATTGAAGAGAATAAAAATAAACAGACAGACCAAGGAAGCATCCAAAAGCAAAATAAAAATATTTAAGTTGTACCTTAATAGTGAATATTGAAAATGAAGGGACAGTGGGGTCCATTGCGAATGGATGCAAAGCCAGCACTACACCAAGGAGCGCTAAAGCAAACGTCATTCGTTCTTTTATGAAGTCCTTCATTTTACAACTCTTTTAAATTTGGGGATCTAACGTTGTGATAACCGGGCGCGTGGCTCAGGTAAAATTGGCAGCGAGCTTTTCGAGAAACGCACCGAGGAAATCGCTCCGGTTTATTGGCTGGTTTGGCTAACGTGCTAGGTGCACTTGGGTGATTCTACCGTCTTCTTTCGAAATTGTTGCTTCTGGAATCCCACCACCGCGTATGCCCTTGGGGATTGACCCAAAAACATGCCATTGGCCGTTTTGCAGAACTGCGGTAAAAGGTTTATAGCGCTCCACGTACTCTGCCCCATAGATAGGAACCCACACGGCTTTTGCTATCGTAATTGCCACATCGGCAGTCGGAACAAGGTCCTTTGCCCACCTACCGCAAAACCCAAGTGAAGGTAGAGACAGAAAAACAAAAATTAGAATAATTCGTATCAATTTGTTCATAGCCCAACATTGTTGATAGATGGAAAATTTTCCCTCATATCACCCTTATATCTGGAAAAATTTTCCACCTATTGCGATATTTTCGCCAAAAAGTGGAAAATCATCTCTGGAATTTTCCACTAAAAAATTTTCTCTCAGTTCCCCCCTGTCAGCAATCCTGAAAAACAATCTGACATCAAACCCATACTATTAATTAAAAATAATAATGTCCAACAAAAAAACCGGCCCAATGAAGGGCCAAAAGGACCGGGCGGGAGGATCCTGAATTCTTTTAGAAATCATAGGATTACGGGAGAGAATCTTGCATTTGAAGTAGGGGTCATCATTTCGCTTCTTTGCCAAAAAAGAAAGGATGAGACCGTGAACTTTTTCAAGCCATGTCAGGGGGGATGCGGCCGCTGGGTAAGAAAAGCCGGAATATCGATAACTTCGGAACTCTGCCCGGAATGCCAGGAAAAAATGCGGGAGGAATTCTTCCGGTCGAGGCGCTGCAAGGGGAAATCCGGCCCGGAGTTCGGCAGCCGTATAAGGGTCCCCTCGACGCCATGAATTTGGGATGGGCCCGTTTCAAAGCACAAAAAAGAGTCAGAAATTAATTTTTCTGACTCTTTTTTATTGGCCGTCTGCAAATATGGACTTCAATGAACCGGCTCGAAATATTTTTTCTGGAATTCCTCGGCCCTTTTCCTGATCGCCCCGGCCTTTTCCTCCTCCCCCGCCTCCGAGTACCTTTCCTCCAGGCTTTTCAGGCTCTTGAGGAGGCTGGGAATATACTTGGGGTCGGCTGCCGCCAGCTGTTCCTTGAGCGTGACCGCCATCTCGGTCGCAACCAGGGACTTTTCTATCTGCCCCATCTGGGCCAGCAGGTTCCCCTGGTTGTTGAGGCAGGCGGCAAGGTCGGGCTCAAAGGCTTGGGGCTCGGCCGCGACCAGCTGGGTATAGACCTCGATGGCCCTTTCGGTAACCTTCAGGGCTTTTTTATTATCCCCCACGGCCGCGTGACGAACCCCGAGCCTGCTGAGACTCGTGGCCAGGTGGGGGTCGAAAACCAGCGGATAGGCCTTGGCCAAACCGTCGTAAATGCTTACCGCAGCCTCCGCGGCCAACAGGGCTTTTACATCCTTGCCGGCGTTGACATAGCGGGTGCTGAGATTGCTGAGGCTGGCGGCCAATAGCGAATCGTAAACCGCGGTCTTTTCGGAAAGCTTGGTATAGATCTTCACCACTCGTTCGGTAATTTCAAGGGCTTGGTCCTCTTCCCCCATAAAGGCGCACAAATTCCCCTGGACACTGAGGCAGCCTGCCAGCTCGGCATCGAACACTCCAGGTTGGGCAACGGCCAGCTTTTCGTAAATTTCCAAAGCCCGTTGAATGAAATCCAACGCTTCCGCGGTCTCGCCGGTAGCGACATACCTGTTTCCCAAATGGGTAAAACCGGCGGCGAGGTCGGCCTCAAAAGCTCCGGGCTGCAGGGTGTTGAGCTGCTCAAAAATTTGAACAGCCTTTTTGGTAGCGGTCAGGGCCTTTTCCGTCTCCCCCAGCTGGGCGCACACGTTTCCCTGGCTGCTGATGCAGGCGGCCAGGGCGGGACCGAAGGCCAGGGGCAGGAGGGCGGCCCGCTTCTCGTAAATTTTCAGGGCCTTTTCGGTTACCGCCAGAGCCTTTTCATGTTCACCCCCCTCGGCGTAGGTATCCCCCAAATGCCTGAGGCATTCGGCCAGTTTGAGTTCGAACTTGTGGGGCTGGGCCGAGGCCAGTTTTTCGTAAAGTTTAACCGTGCCTTCTATGACCCGATAGGCTTTCCATCTTTCCCCGGTTTCGAAAAGAATCCGCCACAATTGGAAATAATATTCCGCAAGCAGGGGTTCCCAGCCTTCGGGGCAATCCGCGGCCAGGACTTCGCAGATATCGACGGCCGCCAGCCTCTGCCTGAGGGCCTCTTTGCGGTCCTGGGACGCTTCAAAAAACAGGGCCGCCTTGTCGTGCAGCCGCATTCTTTGTCGCTCGTCGGACGCCCGTTCCAGGCAGATCCGACAGGCCGTAACCCCGGTTCCGGCCAGCCCGTATAACCCGGGAACCAGGAACGGTTCGAGGGCGGCACCCCGGTCGGGGTCTTCGGAAATCGCCACAACAAGCCATTCGTCCAACTGATTCCTGTCGAAGTCGAGCTCCGTTTCGGCATCATGGCAAAAGCGCGAAAAGCGGAACAGGGAAGCCGAAAAGCGGTTTTCCAGGGAAAGCCAGATGAGTTTCGCCGCCAGGGGCGGCTTTCTCCTGAGAACTTCCAGGGTATAGGCGGCCGCAAGGATATCCGGCTCGATCGGCACCATTCGACCCTCCCGGAACAACCCGCTGGCGGCGAACCATGACGGCCAATTGCTGCCGGAGGGGAGATCCCCTTCAAGGCCCAGGGCGCCGATAATCCGGCCGGCGTGCTCCATGGTCAGTGCGCCACCCATGTTGGACATGGCCTGGAGAATCGGGACCAGGAACGGGTCCTTCAAACCCGCCGCGGCGGCGGTCTCCCCGGCCCTTGATATTTCCCGGAGAGCCAGTTTTTCGATGATCTGGCGGGCGGTCAGATTGAGGGTATTCTCCTCGGGGAAAAGCGCCCTGAAGACCGCGGCCGCAACAATAAATTGCGGCCGGCTGTTCTCCTTGGCCTGGTTGATCCAGGTTGCCGCCGCTTCCTCGGCCAGGGCAGGTTCCGGGCTTCCGATAAGTGCGCAGGCTCCGGTAAAGGTGGAAGCGAAGACCTCGATGGCGGCGGTAAAGGGTAAATTTACCAATTCCAGGGGGAAAGGACTGACCAGGGCTTCAGCTCCGGCCTCGGAAATGATCGGCTGCCAGTCGCCGTATTTCTGGCCCGACAGAAAAAGGAGGCGGATTTTTTTGCCTTTTTCCACCGGCATTTTCAGGTCTATTTCGGCAACTCCCTGGAGAAGAGCTTTCACACTCTCCTTCTTATAGGCCGGGTTGTCGATAACCACCAGAATCCCCCGCTGTTCCAGGGGAAAGTCGTTGGGCTCATCCGGATCTTCGAAACCGCACGCCCAATCATGCATCTCCGCCATGCGGATGCAGAACTCGGCTGCCAGGCGGCTTTTTCCCATCCCCCCCGCCCCGGTGATCCACTTGACGGATACCGGGTCCGGGCTCAAAGCCCAATTTTCCAGCTCCTTCATTTCTCTGTCACGACCGCCAAAACGGGAAATTCCGCTCGACCAGCGTAACAGAACGGAATGATCCAGCAACTGCCCCGGCTTCAGGATTTGCCAGGGGACCCGAAGTTTCGATGGAGGTCCGCTGGTCTCCGTCGACCGTGGTCCCACATGGATGTGCAGCAAACCCTCCGGGCCGGGGTCGCGGCTACCGCTCATTTTATGGGGTGAAAACAGGTAAAAAGTCATTCAGAACTCCAGGCAGCCTTAAGGGGAACACCTCCAGCCGCTGTTTTCCGGAAAAGTTCAACTCTCAATGTATAAGGATAAACCGAGTCATTCTTTTGTCATTAGGAAACAAAAAAAAAATTCAAATACCCCAAGGCATTTGAAAAACTTTTTTCATGCGTTCAGAAGCGGAATTTCTTCCTTTTTGGCCGGGTTACGGTGGCGCATAAACCCCATAACCCGCGGGCTTTAAAGCCCCTTTCGGGGGAGAGGACTTTCCAGGGCCTCACGAACCTTGATGGCCAGATCATTTTTGAAAAACGGCTTCTGGAGGAAAAATGCGCCCATTTCCAGAAGACCCTTGTGAGCGATGACATCGGCCGTATAGCCGGAGATAAACAGAGTCCTGAGACCCGGGATCAGGGTTCTCAGGCGCTGGGCCAGATCCCGGCCATTCATTTCCGGCATGACCACATCGGTAACGAGAAGTTGAATTCGTTCCAATTCTTTCCGGGCTGTTTCAATGGCTTCTTCAGGCGTACCGGCAATCAGGACGTTGTATCCCAGGCTCTCCAGCAGGCCCTGCCCGACCCTCAGGACCATGGGATCGTCTTCCACCAGAAGAAGCGTCTCCGAACCGCCCCTGACTTCTTGAGTCAGGTCTTTTCTTATTTCAGGTTCTCCTTCCGGCTCCCGGCAGGGAAGATAGATTCTGAAACTCGAGCCTTGACCCGGTTCGCTGACGACGTTGATGGAGCCTTTGTTCTGTTTGATGATGCCGTAAACTGTGGCCAGGCCCAGGCCGGTGCCGGTGCCGGTACTCTTGGTCGTAAAAAACGGCTCAAAAAGGTGGCCCAGGGTCTCGGCATCCATGCCATGACCGTTATCGCTGACACTCAGCATGATATAATGTCCCGGCTCCAGGTCCACATGAGCACTGCAATGGAACTCGTCCAGAAAGACCTTTTCCGTTTCAATTACGATCCTGCCTTCCCCCGTAATGGCATCCCGGGCATTGATAATGACATTGGCGAGGACCTGATCGACCTGCGCGGGGTCCATATATACCGGCCACAGGTCAGCGCCCGGCTTCCAGATCACCTCAATGTTCTCACCGATGAGACGCCGCAGCATTTTCAACATCCCGGCCAAGGTATCGTTAAAATCAAGGAGCTGGGGGTTCATGGTTTGTCTGCGCCCGAAAGCCAGCAGCTGACGGGTCAGATCGGCGGAGCACTGGGCCGCCAGCTGCACCTGGCGAAGATCGGCCCGGACCGGGGACGAAGGTCCGAGCTGATCCATGGCCAGTTCCGAATGGCCTAATATGACGTTGAGCATATTGTTGAAATCATGGGCCACACCCCCGGCCAGGCGGCCGACTGATTCCATCTTTTGCGCCTGAAGCAGTTGGGCCTGAAGCTTTTCACGCTCTTCCTGGGCATGTTTCCAGTCGCTGATATCATGAATGGCACCAACGGTGCGAACCGAATGGCGTCTCTCTCCCGCCCCGGAAAAAAACGCCTGCGTCTGCATGGTCGTGAAAAACGGCGAACCATTGCCTTTTAGAAAGCGGATTTCAACATCGAAAATACTGTCACCGGGGGTGTCGCGAGCCTCCAGGATGAGTTCCTCAACCTTTCCACGATCATCCGGATGGGTTCGCTTCAGCAGGTCGTCGAGATTAAGGGCCTGGTCCGGATGCCAGCCGAAAATGGCACGCATCTCGGGTGAAGCAAAAAAACGCTCCGTCAGGTGCTCGTAATCGAAGATGCCGATACGGGCAACCCTTACCGCCTGCCGCAACCGTTCTTCACTTTCCCGCAGGGCCAGAATCGCCTGCTTGCGCTCACTCAGGTCGCGAACATAAGCGCAACTGTATTCCTTATCGTCAAAAGCCAGGTAGTTGACCGTTACTTCCACGGGAAACAGGCTGCCGTTCTTGCGTTGATGAATGGTTTCATAGGAGTGAATGCGGGAAGAGCTCAGCTGCCTCCAGATATCCGACCAATCCTCGGGGAGAATTTCGGGATTGATATCAGGAAGGGACATGCCGAGAAGTTCCTCACGGGAGTAACCGAGTGAAGTGCAGGCCTGTTCATTGACATAAATGATGCGACTGTCGCAGTTGAGCCAGATACAGGCGAAAGAAGCCTTTTCAATGGCGAACTGAGTCAATTTCAGATGATGTTCAGCTTCTTTCCTGGCCGTAAGATCAGTCGTAATTCCAAGCACTTCCCTGACCTTCCCCTGTTCGTTGAGGAGCGGCACAGAGGTGATCTTCAGGTATTTGAGCCTTCCGCCCGGCAGTACCAGCTCCGTTTCCAGGGACTGGGGCAATCGCATTTCAACGGCCGACTTCAGCACCGGCAGGTAGCTCGTATAAACCCCGGGCGGAAAGATTTCATCGTCGCGCCTGCCGATAAATTCCTCGGGATCCATCCCCGTAAGCCTGCGGGTTGCTTCGTTGATATAGCGAATTTTCAGGTCGGCATCATAAATGACAACGACGTTGGGAATGTTGTCCAAAGCCTGTTTGAAACGCTCCTCACTGGCCTGAAGTTCTTTCTGTGCCCTGACCCGGGCCGTAACGTCATAGGCCAGAACCAGTTCCGCCTTACGGCCACTAAAAGTCAGGGTATGACGGATGATCTCGACATCAATAAGGGTCCGGTCCTTCCTGCGATGACGCCCCAAGCCGGCGTCGTCCAGACCGCCGGTGACCCGGTCTACATTCTCGATATGACGGGGAACATCTTCCGGAGAGCGGATATCGGTAATGGTCATGCCGAGAAATTCCTCCCGGCTGTAGCCGTACTTGTGAACAGCCGCGTCGTTGACGGCCAGAAACTTCAGGTTTTCCAGGTCGTAAACCCACAAGGGCTGGGGATGGGTTTCAAAAAGGACATGAAACCCTTCGCCCGATTCAAAAAATTCACCTGAATTTTTCAGGGGCTGGTTTTTGGCTCTATCCATGGCCTCCCTATCTCCTGCCATTCATCGACACCGGTCATGCCGGAATTTCTGGCCACAGCCGGAAAGACGCTGGAATGATCTTGACTGCCTTAAGGTTTTTTCCTGGTAATTACTGTCCGGCCTTGAGTTGCTGCAGAAACATTTCCGAATTCCCGGCGACGGCTGGGCCTCCCAGGGCGGAAAAATAGATTCCACCCAAAAAGCCAAACCACTGTTTCGGAATATGGCCAAAAGGCACCGTTTCGGAAATCAGGGGTGTCCAAAGAAATCGAGCCGTTCTCAAAAAAAATATAACTCTCTTAAATTGCTATCATTCAAAGCATCTATCGTCAAGCTCGCCACCAAATTTTCAGCCCGTTTTCGGTTTGTGAAACGGACTGCCTGAGCCGGATTATTCATGAAAGCTTTCGACCTGGCCCTATCAGGAATCATCCGCAAGCTATTTTTCCACTCCTGTCAAAAAAGGCGTATCGCCGACATGAATTTGACATTTTTCCGGCATCCTCAAAAAGGTGCGTATTCAAAAAATCCGTTTGACGCTTGTCAGGCAGCGGCTGAATAGCGGCTATCATTTAATTTCGATTTTGGTTATCGGGTTGGCATATCCTTAGCATAATAAGGAGTCAACCAACTTGCATGATGGTCCTTTTGAGAAGTTACTCACTAACATTACAAAAAAACCAATCTCGCGTAAAAGCGTGGTGAGCAAGCCCGCCCCGAGTGGGAAGCCTAAAGCGCCTTTCAGAGACAATTTTGAAAAACCAGTGAGACGTTCAAAAGGACCTACATGCAAACGGAGAAACAACACCTTCATCTTCCTCCTCCTCATTTTTGGCCTCGTTTGAAAACGGGGCCTTTTTTTTGGAAAGTCCTCCTGTTTACCCCTTTTCAAGATGACATTTTTTGTCACATCCCGGTTTTTTCCCTTATCACCCTCCTGTCTGATGATCCTGGAAACAAGACCAAAACGGAATTTTTTTTAAAAAATAAAATTGATCGGATTTTGTAAATTAAATTTTTACTTTAGGAAACGAAGGGCCTGAGAGATCAAATTAATTTGGCCGGCATTGGTGTAAATCATTCTTAATCCTGTAGAATTAAAGGCAAACAGATTTCCGACAGGGCTTCGGTTCAGGCCCATTCATTCTTTGAATATTCTTTGTAAAGAAGGAGTTGTTTATGCCCGGAAGTGAATATTTAAACAAAGCCATTAAAAACTCCATCCTCACGG
>Ga0068713_1004163_pt1 | contig 11628 bp, 13 predicted proteins | sample MTBAKSrepl2MetaG_FD_62223 | JGI IMG/M metagenome (GOLD analysis project Ga0068713, IMG submission 62223) | Enrichment culture microbial communities om Arthur Kill intertidal strait, New Jersey, USA, that are MTBE-degrading - MTBE-AKS2 (Arthur... | ecosystem: Environmental > Aquatic > Marine >...
GCCAGAAGCATACTGGACGTGCTGTTTTTCTACCCCGGTTTTCATGCCGTCCGCTACCACCGTTTGGCCAACTTCCTGTGGCGCCATCACCTCGGGTTTCTGGCCCGGATGGTGGCTCATACCGGCAGATTCCTGACGGGCATAGAAATTCATCCGGCTGCCGTAATCGGCCGCCGTTTCTTTATCGACCACGGCTCTGGCGTAGTCATCGGCGAAACCAGCGAAATCGGCAACGACGTACTCATGTACCAGGGTTCGGTACTGGGTGGAACCACCCTCAGCAAAGGCAAACGCCATCCCACTATCGGCAGTAACGTGGTTATCGGGGCCGGAGCAATAATTCTCGGGGCTATCACTGTCGGCGACGGCGCCCGCATTGGCGCCGGTTCGGTTGTGGTCAAACCGGTACCGCCGGATGCAACCGTGGTGGGTGTTCCGGGCAGAATAGTGGATGAAAGGCGCCATCCGGCAGACCTTTTAGAACACGGCCAGCTCCCCGACCCGGTAGCCGAAGCCATCCGCCTTATGCTCAATGAACAGACCCGCATCGAGGAGCGGCTGGAAAAACTCGAAGGCAAGAAAGGCGCCGGTGTTGCCCAGGATGAACTCAAGCAGAAAATCCGAGAAGTGCTCAGGGAATTCAATAATGAGGCGGGTTAGACGGAGGCCCTGCAAGTGATGATAATACTCGAACATATTGCCTGGGCGATAGCGCTGGCCGGTATCGCCATAATCACCTGGGGGGTGCTGCGGGGAACGGTTGAATTCGTCACCATTCCGTTCCAGCACCGGAAAGGGTTCCCCATCAAGCCGCTGTCCATCAACCGGATACGCAACCAGGTTGGCCAGCACCTTCTGCTGGGGCTGGAATTCCTGATCGGCGCCGATGTAATCCGTACCGTTATCGAGCCCGGCCTCGAAGAGATCGCCATTCTGGGTGCTATTGTGATTATACGCACCGTGATCAGTTATTTTCTCAACAAAGAAATGGAAACCCCCGTTTAAACGGCAATTCTGAAGCCGGCTGCACTGAAAATATCAAAAAGCGTTATAATTGTATTACACTGTGTGCCTCGACCCTTTTTATTTCATTTCCGTTCGACAGGAGCAGGTAATGATAAACAAGGTATTGATCGCCAACCGCGGCGAGATTGCTATCCGGGTGATGCGTGCCTGCCGGGAAAGCGGCATGGCTACGGTTGCCGTGTATTCCGAAGCCGACAGGGATTCCATATTCGTCAAATACGCTGACGAAGCTTATTCCATTGGGCCTGCTCCCGCCCGGGACTCCTATCTCAACATCCCCGGCATTATCAGGGCCGCCAGAAACTGCGGCGCCCAGGCTATCCATCCCGGTTACGGTTTTCTGGCTGAAAACTCCGAATTTGCCCGTGCCTGTGAAGAAGCAGGTATCATTTTTATCGGTCCTTCGAGCCGGGTGCTCGAACTGGTGGGTTCCAAAACGGCCGCCCGCACAACTGCCGAGGAAGCCGGTGTACCGACCGTACCCGGAATCAACGAGTGCACCGAAATCGAGTTAATCGAACAGGAAGCTGAAAAAATCGGCTATCCGGTAATTATCAAACCGTGCGACGGCGGCGGGGGCATCGGCATGCAGGTAGTAAAAAGCCGGAATGAGCTGAAGCGTTCGCTGGAAATGAGCTCGGCTATCGCCGCAAGAGCGTTCGGACGGGGCAAGGTATACATAGAAAAATACCTGGAACACCCACGCCACATCGAGGTACAGCTCCTGGCTGATTCATGCGGCAACATCATACACCTGGGTGAAAGGGAATGTTCCATCCAGCGGATGCACAACAAGCTCATCGAGGAATCTCCCTCACCGGTGGTAACACCTGAACTGAGGTGCCGGATGGGCCAGCAGGCGATAGATTTCGCCCGCAAGGTCGGCTACCGCGGCGCCGGTACTGTCGAATTCATTTACTCCCGTGGCCAGTTCTATTTCATCGAAATGAACGCCCGGGTTCAGGTCGAACACACCGTCACCGAAATGGTAACCGGCATCGATATAGTCAAGGAACAGCTGCGCATCGCCGCAGGCCTGCCGCTTTCGGTAAGCCAGCAGGATGTAAAAATCAACGGCTGGTCCATAGAGTGCCGCATCAACGCCGAGGATCCGCTGAACAATTTCGCCCCGTCTCCCGGCCGTTTGACCGGCTACCGTTCACCGGGCGGCATCGGCATCAGGGTCGATTCAGGTGTTTACAACGGGTTTGTAATCAGCCCGTACTACCATCCCATGATTTCCAAGCTGGTAGCCTGGGGCAGAAACCGGGAAGAGGTCATCCTCAGAATGCGGCGGGCATTGTATGAATACATCATCGTCGGTGTTAAAACCAATATCATCCTGCACAAGGCCATCCTGGAAAACCCGAGGTTCGTATCAGGCGATCTCGGGACCCATTTTATCGGCCAGGAAAACAGCCTCGTCGATGATATGCGCCGCATCGAAGAGCGGGACAGGGCGGCCGTCGAAAGGCTCAAGGAAACCTTCAAGGCATAAAAATAAACCGCGAACCGGCTGATCAGGAGGATATCTCAATGACATACCCGATCAATAAACCGGACCGGGAGTGGCAAAACCGGCTCACCCCGGAACAGTATGATATCACCCGCCGGAAAGGCACAGAGGCGCCTTTCACCGGAAAGTATTACGACTTCCACCGGAAAGGCGGCTTCGGCTGTATTTGCTGCGGCAACCCGCTTTTCAGTTCATCGGTCAAGTACGATTCCGGTTCCGGCTGGCCCAGTTTTTATGCCCCGGCTTCGGATACCAGCGTCGAAACGGTGCCGGATTTCAGCCACGGCAGAACCAGGACTGAAGTAGTTTGCAGTAAATGCGGCGCTCATCTGGGGCACGTTTTTCCGGACGGCCCGGCACCCACCGGCCAGCGCTACTGCATAAACTCCCTGGCCCTGGATTTTACCCCGGCCGCGGAACAAGGGGAATAACAGGTTAACGGAGAAAAACAAATGGAATCGTCTTTGAAAACTATCCCCGCTATCGACAGGCAGCCTCCCGCCCTGCTGGAAACAGCCACATTTGCCATGGGCTGATTCTGGGGGCCGGACTCCCGTTTCGGGAGCCTCGAAGGAGTGATACGAACCCGGGTCGGCTATGCCGGCGGCACAAGCTCCAATCCCGGTTATTACGACCTGGCAGATCATTCCGAAGCCATCCAGTTTAACTACGATCCGGATGTCCTTTCCTACCCGGCACTTTTGGAAATATTCTGGGGCAGCCATGACCCCACGCTTCGAAAATCCACCCAGTACATGTCCAGGGTTTTCTATCATACCGACTCCCAGTGTGCTGAGGCTGCACTGTCCAGAGAGAAAGAGGAAAAAGGGCTCGGCATCAGGTTCCGGACCGAATTAATGCCGTATACGCAATTCTACCTTGCCGAAGATTACCATCAGAAGTATTACCTCAGGCAGAATGCTTTGCTTATGGCGGATTACGCCGCCATCTACCCCGAGACCAGCCGGCTGATTCAATCTACCGCCGCAGCAAGAGTCAACGGTTTTGCCGGCGGCAACGGTACCCGGGCAGGCCTGCAGGCTCAGATCGGCCTGCTGGGCCTCAGCGAGCGGGGCAAACAGGAACTGCTGCTTATTGCCCGGAAACTACCCGAAAATTAAAACAAAATAATAATTCCAGGAAGTACACCATGGCTGAAAAAGCAAGGCGCAAAATAATCAAAATCGACGAAGAAAAATGCGACGGCTGCGGCGTGTGCGTGCCGTCGTGCGCCGAGGGCGCCCTGCAGATAATCGACGGCAAAGCCAGGCTGGTCAGTGAAGTTTACTGCGATGGCCTGGGCGCCTGCCTGGGCGAATGCCCCAGGGGAGCCATCACCATCGAAGAACGGGTGGCGGCTGAATTCGATGAACAGGCAGTTAAAGACCACCTGCAGAAAGACACGACTGAGGGTATCGAACCCGTACCGGGCGGCTGCCCTTCCGCCCTGATGAGCCTGTTCAACACCCCGGCGGATGCCCCTCCGGCGCCCGCACAAAACGGTTCTGAGCTGGCGCACTGGCCGGTACAGCTTGCCCTGGTGGCGCCGGCAGCGTCATTTTTGAATGATGCCGACGTGCTGCTCTCAGCCGACTGCGCGCCTTTTGCCTACCCCGATTTCCACCGGGATTTTATTCATAACCGCGCCGTGCTGGTTGCCTGCCCCAAGCTGGATGATTTCGAAGCTCATCTGGATAAACTTACCCGTATACTGCGGCAATCGAGCCTGAAAAGTGTCACCGTAGTCAAAATGGAAGTGCCCTGCTGTGCGGGGCTGACCCACATGGTTAAAAAAGCCATGACGCTGGCCGGTAGGACCCTGCCTGTGCGGGAAATAACCCTGAACACCAGGGGACAGATTGTTTCCGGCAGCTAGTGCTGTGTCCTCTGTTCGTATACGATTTTCAATAATCCGCCGAATCTGGTAAAATAAAAGCAGTACTGATAGTAAGTATCAGTTATATATCCCGGATTAAGACTTCATAGTGAGCGGGGGAGGATGCGATAGTGATGATTAACAAAACCTTTCCGAAACTCCTGATAATAATACTTATACTGGCCGGCCAGCTTTTGCTCAACGCTTGCGGAACCGCCGCACTGCTCGAACTTGATGCCGGCCGGAACCCCGATGAAACAAGTGCTGAAACCCTCTGCCCGGTTCCAACGGAACTGTCCCGGGTTCCCGGCAGTGAAGTGGGAGTCGGGATTGACCACGAGTTGATACCTTTGTTCCCGGGCACTGTCCGGGTGGAGTTCATCGAAGCCCCGGAGTGAGTACCTGGAATTTATGCCTGGTACGTGATACCGGCAAGCCCTCAACAGGTCTTTGAATATTTTATGGTAGAACTCAGAGCCCTGGGCTGGGACGTGTTTACCAACCCGGAAATAACCAAACTGCAACTGTCAATGGGGATGGATGCGGCAACAATCGATATCTACGAAGGCAGTGAATACCCGGGGTACGACACCACCATTTCCATCAACTGGTACAACTACTGGCAGTAAGTGGTACCCCAGGTGAGAGTCGAACTCACGACACGCGGTTTAGGAAACCGCTGCTCTATCCACTGAGCTACTGGGGCACGCAAAGCTAGATATTAAGGGCTTGCCGTTAATTTGACGTTATTACTGCAAACACCCGCTGGTAATATTTCATCCAATAAAGCCATTGCTTCAGATTGCATCCCCTCTATTATATGTGAATAAACATCCATTGTAAAAGCTACGGAGCTATGTCCTAATGCCTCGCTTATAACTTTTGGCTTAGCACCACGAAGTAACATCAAGCTAGCAAATGTATGCCTTAAATCATGGAATCGCACTCCTGGCAAACCAGCTTTTGTGGCTAGTTTATGAAAGTTGTGATTCAATACTGAAGGATTAAGGGGTTGCCCGCTATAACTTGTAAATACCAAGCTATCAAGGGTGAGAGTTTTTCCTGAAGCTATATATAAAAGCCCCCGTTCAACCTTGTATTCTTTGAGGAAATCCGCTAGTTTAGCAGTCATGCAAACACATCTGCGTGAGTGAGTTGTTTTGGGCTCCTTGAATGTGCAAACGCCGCTTCTTTTGTATAAAACTTGATTGACTGAGATGGAGCATGTGCCTAAATCGACATCACGCCACCGCAATCCAAGTAATTCCGCTTGCCTTAGCCCAGAGCTTACCGCAGTGTAGATAATCGGGTAATAGTAGCTATCTTTAATCTCTTTAAAAAGAAGTTCAACTTCCATTGGATTCAGGGTCCGCATAGGTTTCTTTACTGGTTTTGGTGGATCAACCAGGGTACAAGGGTTTATCCCGAGATAACCCTGGCGTAAAGCATATTTCAAGACTGCCGATAGCACCGTATGCTGATGATGTACCGTTCTTTTACTGAGATTGAGACAAGCCTGTCCATAGTAAGACTGAATGATTTGCGCAGACATCTTTTTCAAAGGCAGTGAGCCAAAATACGGGGATAGATGCTTATCAATGATAGACTTGTAGCCTTCAAGTGTTCTTTGCGAACAATTCGTTATCACATATCCAGACAACCATTTATCAAACAACTCGCTCATTGTCATCTTGCCAGGAGGCACAAAAACTCCCTTGTCGAGACTTACAAGTAATTCATTTAAGCGCCGCTGGGCATCCTTCTTGTGGCCATGTATAGTCTCGAAATATCTCTTATTCTTTACGCCTGTTCCAACATCGAGATAGACTTGAATCTGCCAAGTTTTATTGCCCCTGCACCTTATACTTCCCTTCATTCTATTTATGCCTCACTACCTTCCGTCAGCGTTATGAACCTAGAGCTCCACATATTATTTCGCTCTTCAAAAGACATGCCCCTGTTGGAAAACCAGATGGCATCCAACTCATTGGTATTGAAAATATATCCAGGATTAAGCACTTCATGTATGGCTTCCTCCCGACAATAGGCATCAACAACTAATATTAAGCAGTTTTCAAAGGGCATATCTTCTGGTTCCGGAAACCTTTCCTTAAATGCAGGAAGAAGCTCGACAAGCCATAAGGCCCCTCTAATAGTTAGATATCCTCTTGAGCCAGGTTCTTTAGCTGTGTCTTCTTCTGGTAAATTCTCTACTATTTCTTGGTATTTTAATATCGTTGGCGTCATCTCGGATGGTATACCAAATGCAGAGTTGACACCAATACTCCAAGGCTTGTCTAGAATTGATTCTTTCCTCGCAGACCTTGCTTCTGAAATATATTTTTTTAGCGTTTCAAATGAGGGGGGGTGTAAGCCTAACTGGGCAATTTCGGCGTCTAGTTTTGTGGCAAGCTTCTCTCTTGAGATATCCGGGTTTTGAATAGCCGCATCTGCAATCATCGCACGGACCTGTTCTGATATTTTCCTCGGCCTACCAGCTGGACCACTCATAATTGTTCTCCTCTATTCACTCTATTCACTATTTAGTATTACTCTATTCAGCATTAATCTCTTGTGTGAGTATTTTCTATTCAGTATAATTATATTAGCACCTGGGAAAACTGGTGTCAAGGAGGTAAACATGGTTATCAAGAGCAACGACGGCATAGAAACTATCTCTGTAGTCGAAGCGGGTAAAAGGCTAAACATTTCAAGGCCACTAGCTTATCGCTTAGCCAAAGAAGGGAAAATCCCTGTAATAAGGCTTGGCACCCGATTGCTTGTCCCTATCGTGGCATTCAATAAATGGCTGGAGAATGCCGGAAGGTAACTATTAACTGATTCTTGATAAAAGGAGGGAAGGAAGAATGGACAGAATAAATCATCATCAGTTTTTTAGCGATGTATTCATATGCTGCGTTGATTGCGGATTTGAATTTCTTTTCTCGGCGGGCGAGCAGCAGTTTTTTGAATCGAAGGGATTGTCGCCGCCAAAACGCTGCCCAAAGTGCCGACTTCGCCGAAGGCTAACTTTAGTCAGGGAGGTCGACGATGAGGCCGAATAATTTTATGGATATACTTTCGCTTCTTCCTGATGCCAAACCACATGGAACAAGTTATACTGCATCCTGTCCGCTACCTGGGCACGCTACTCCCCAAGGCCACCTGTCTATTACTGATGGTGGCAACAAGGCTCTTGTATATTGCCACGGCGGCAAGCACGTGCTTGAAGATTTCCTTAAATTTTGGGATTTCGATAGCCTCTGTTATTCCGACAACAATGGGTGCCGTTCAACTTACGGTAATAGATGTGAAACTGTGAAACCCTCAGACAAACCATCCCAACAGAGGCTAACAAAACCGACGTCCTTTAATGATAAAGGGATAACGCTCGAAAACCTGTCCGAAGCCAAGCGAATACCTGCGGAATACTTACAAAGTCTGGGCTTGAACAACTTTAAATATGCCGGCACACCGGCTGTACGCATTCCGTACTACGATGAGGAAGAAAAGGAAATAGCTGTTCGTTTTCGTACCCATATCACGGGAAGCGACCGTTTCAGATGGCGGAAAGGAGACCACCCTATTCCCTACGGCCTGGATAGAATTGGCTCCTTTAGGAAGAATGGCTGGGTGCTGATTGTCGAAGGCGAATCAGACTGTTGGACCTGCTGGCTCCACGGCATACCGGCTCTTGGCATTCCTGGCAAAGGCATATGGAAGGCTTCCTGGGCTAAATACCTTGAAGGACTAGATGTGTTTGTGTGGCAGGAGCCGGATGCCGAAGACTTTACCTTGAGGATTCTGCAGAGTGCGCCTGATTTGCGGTATATACAGGCGCCGCTAGCTACCAAAGACATTTCTGATGCACTGCTTCAAGGGTACGAAGTCGTTTCCTGGCTGGAGGAACTGAAACACAAAGCTGAACTTGGTAAAGACCTTAAAGCAAAACAGCACGACCAGCAGTTATTGCAGTCGCGTGAAGAAGCCAAAATAATCATTGAATCTAATGACCCTCTAAACCTAGTGGTGCAGGAAATCCGCAATCTCGGTTATGGTGGCGATATACGACCTGCGGTTATCGTTTACCTTGCTGCTACTTCACGGCTCCTGGCAATGCGTGAGGGAGCAATGCCGGTCCATCTGTTGATTAGCGGAATCAGCTCTTCGGGAAAATCTTACACCCTTCGCCACGTCATGAGAATTTTCCCGGAACAAGCCTACCACGTCATAAGTGCAGGGTCACCACGAACCTTAATTTATGGCGATGCCGAATTCCAGCACAAGATACTAATATTCGAGGAGGCAGATAGCCTGCCTGCGGGTGAGGATAATCCAGCGGCAAGTGCTATCAGGAATCTTCTTCAAGACCATCGTCTCCACTATGAGGTTACTATTCGTAATAGTCAAACAGGTGATTACCAGGTTAAGAAGATAGAAAAGCCCGGGCCGACTGTTCTTATAACAACCAGCACCCATCCGCTGGGTGCACAGCTAATGACCCGGCTGTTTTGCCTGGAAATTGCAAAATCTAAGGAGCAAATCAGTGCTGCGTTGAAAACCCAGGCATTACTTGAAATCAAAGGCCGCAAACCGGTAAACAATGCTTTCGTCTCATTCCAAAGCTATCTTCAACTGCAAGCCCCCATAAAGGTGGTCGTTCCCTATTCTGAACAGCTTGCTGATATTATTAGCAAAATGTCTTCCGCTCCCCGGATTCTGCGTGATTTTACACGCCTTTTAAGCCTGGTCAAATCAGTCGCTATACTCCGTCATCATAATCGGCAGGTCGATAGTGAAGGACGCATAATAGCCGATTTGTCAGATTACACCACAGTAAGGGAGTTGGTTAACGATATGTATATCGACTCCACTACGGGAGCTTCGAGCAATATCCGCAAACTTATCGGTACTGTCAAGTCACTTCTCGCAAAAGAAAGTGGTAGTACAGTAACCAACACAAAACTCGCAGAACAACTCGGAGTCAGCCCTTATCAAATTTCCCGATGGGCAAAACGAGCCATCGCAAATAACTGGCTAATTAACAAAGAACAGCGAAAGCATTATCCGGCTGACTATGTTCTAGGTGAACCGGTTCCGGAAGCAGAAGGCCTGCCAAAGCTAGCGGACATTGAGTTTCACACATTCACACCCTTAACCGGTATCACACAAACCTCACCGGATGAACAGCTACCACAAGGCATACAAATGGCGCCCCCTTACCCAAATGAGCCCTGCGAAATATGCGGAGGAATCGACTACAGATTAACCCCAGAAACGCCGTGGTCAGCGGGTAATTGGCTATGCGAATACTGTTATCCTGAGCCGCAAGAACTGCTGGCTACAGCTGATAAGGGAGCGGAGTAGTGACCAATAAAGATTCGATAATCCACTTCCCTGCCATAACCGGTTTACCTACAGTAAATCCTGATGACTATGACTTGGGCGCTGTTGTGAGCCTTGTAGAATTTCAAAACGCTGTGATTGATGAGGTAAAAATTTACCGCTTATCCGAGCAAGACCTGACAGATGAAGAGTTAGCACAAAGACAAAAGCACGTAGATGATCTTATGGAATGGCTGAATAACTGCAAGAAGGGCATGACATGGCCGTTTATTAACCTTCATGTCATCTCTCCTGCCCGCTCGGAAGCTATGACTGGTATACGTAACGTATTGAAGGGCGCTTACGCTAGAAAGCGCGAAAAGGTGGAAAAGTTAGCCGAAATGATAACAGGGAATATTGCCGAACAGCTTAAAAGGACTGCGGCAAAAGAACGTGACCGGCGCATAAAAGCCGCCCTTGATATATTGAATGTGGAAGCCCTGGAACCGGAAAGGTTCCTCTCCGAACTTGAGTTTAACATGTTTAAAAATAGTATCGGGCCAGCTGTTGAAGCTGTAATTAAAGCGCAGGACCAGGGAGATACTCAACCGGATGCCTGGATGTTCAGCTCAAAAGCGTATAGTTTCATTTTATGGAGAGAAAAAATATCAGACAGGAAAAGGGAATGGTTGCGTGAAAGGGAAGATGCAGCGAGGGCTGAGGAGGCTTCAAAGCGGGCTGCAGATAATGCCGCTGCCCGAATATTCCAGTTTACCAAGGCAGTCAACGAATTCAGGGTAAGTCTTTTACACCAAAAGAAACCTGTAATCCCATACCCGGCCATCCTAACTGCCCATAAACCCGAAGTCTGGTTCGCCACTGAATGCCCTGAAGACGAGCAAATTGAAGAGCTGGCGGCGGAAGAAATACGCACACAAATACCCGAAGAGCTGGCCGGTTCCATCAAATACTCAATGCACTGGGACGTCAGGGTAATGCCTCATGCTTCGTATGAGCTGCAAAATGATATACCGTGCCTGTTATGGGAGTCCACCGCTTTTATTCTTGTTACGGTTGAGCTGGAACTCGGCAAGTGCCGCCTTTATGAAAAGCAAAACGGCCAAACGATACTGGTGGAAGGGGCGGGGCAAAAACTCGGCACGTTGTATATTCGGCTTGAAAGGGAATGCGTCGGCAATGAGTTGGTACCGATAACCCTGCTTAAAATATTCTCCGAAGGAAAGATGGAAGGTCCCGGTGTCACCCTAGTCGATTACGGCAACGGCGTAGGGACATACAAAACAGGCAATAAATTGGAAGTGGTAGCGGATGATAAATTCAAATCCTTTATCAGCCACTTATCGACGCTGAAATCGCCACTCTGGGTGTCGCTCGAAAGCATAGGGATTATCGATAAACAGGTAGCGATGATCTTGGAGCAGAAGTGGCAGCAGTTGGCCATCAGTTCCGTCGATTTAAAACCGGCATCCGTAGTAGGCAAAGACATTGTTGTGGAAAAACTTACGGAAATTGGTTGGTCAAAAGAAGACGCAATAAAAATGGTTGACAGTTTAGTCATTCCACCAGAAGCATCTATAGAGGATATCGTCAAAAAAGTGGTGGAAAAATCCGAGGATGACCGTTAACCGGTTCATACGTATAGATAGATTGATTGTTTAATTGAGTGACTTGAAGGGGGGTTTATGGCTAACAAAAGGGTTGAAACCGGCCTGTACATTCAATGCCCTTGCGGGTCCAAGGCCGCCATTGTGAAAAGCAAATGGGGGTTTAACACTCATTGCCCTCATTGCGGGCGTCTATCATTTTTCAGAAGCGAGGCCCTGGTTGAGAAGGTAAGGTTGGGAAGTAAAGTGCTCTGCAGCCA
>Ga0068713_1004202_pt1 | contig 11516 bp, 4 predicted proteins | sample MTBAKSrepl2MetaG_FD_62223 | JGI IMG/M metagenome (GOLD analysis project Ga0068713, IMG submission 62223) | Enrichment culture microbial communities om Arthur Kill intertidal strait, New Jersey, USA, that are MTBE-degrading - MTBE-AKS2 (Arthur... | ecosystem: Environmental > Aquatic > Marine >...
TGGATCCCAGCATGCTGCGTTGGAGTAGTTGCCCGCGCCACAGAGCCACTCCGAGGTGATCGAAGCACCGGATGCTGCAGATGCCGACAGCATCGTTAACAAGGCGGCGGTAGTTAGGGCTGTTCGACTTATCCGCGTTCGAGTCATGGCCTGCCTCCTTTGAGAATGAGAAGAAGTTGATCCTGATGGTGTTGTATCGCATGAGGGCGTTGGCTGCCTTGGTCTGCTCCTCCCTTCATCGCAGACGTTCCTTCCATCCGGCTTCAGGCGACAGGGTGTGCCTGTCGTCGCCATGAGGTCTGCCTGGACGTGCCCGGCACCTGCCCGCCGTGGCTGTGCCTCCAGCCATCCAGGATAGGGGGTTATTCTCCAGAGGGCCGGCCTGTGGGTCAATACGTACAAATACGTATTTTTGCCCGGAGCATCGTAGACAGGACGGTGTGCGGAGCACACCCTACCGCGGTCGCCCTTTCTGATGCCCCTTCGTACGACCCGACCACAAGGAAGATCGATGAACCTATGCCGTCTCAGAGTCTCGCGGCCTCGATCTTTGCGTCGAGGGCGTCGAGGGCGAATCCTTCGGCGGTCACTCTGTGTTGTGCATCCGTCAAAATCAGCCAGGGTAGTGACTGGACACCCCAGAGGAGGAGCATCGTTCTGGGATCTGCCTCGGCCGCGACCTGTCCGACCGGCATATGGATGCCCTGTTCGTCGAGCCATTTCTTCAGGACGTCGGGGTCTGTCTCCGTCGCTTGAATGGGGATCAGCGTCACGCCTGCTTGTTTGAGTCCCTCTGCGCGTTGGGCCAGGGCCGCAAGGCAGTGCCGCGAGGGCCGCTGATTCGCGTCGAAGAAGGACAACAGGACTCGCGAGCCGTCGTATGCATCCACAGGGGACTTGATACCAACGGAGGAGAGAGCCGGTAGAGCCTGGCCGACCAGCGACGCTGGCCTGGCCGCGCGGGACGGCGCAATGTAGCCCACGGAAGTGGCCACGACCGTGACATCAGCCGCACCGCCCTGTGCTCGCACAGACCCATACAGAGCAGCTTGAGCCACGCCATTGGCGCGGGTCGTCGACGTGTTGGCCTGGATGTCGATGGCGCCGGCGCAAACCTCGCGAATCACAAACCGGCCCTCGGCGTCGGTTTGCGTCTGGCGATTGGGTTGCCCCGATCCGTAGCAGGAAACCCTGGCGTCCTGCACAGGTTTGCCCTTCACATCCACCACCACGCCGCGGACATCGAGGTTGGCAACCTGCAGAACGATGGACTCCAATTCCATGTGGTCGTTCGCCGCATCGGCCGTGTAGGCCCGCACGTACGTCCGGCCGTAGCCTTTGGCGGTCGCACTAACCGAGTAGTTGTACCCCGCCGGGACGGCACGGATTTCGTAGTGCCCATTGGCATCGGACTGTGCATTCTCCCGCAGGCCATATCCCACCTGCTGGGACCGGAAGACGAGCGACATTCTTGCGCCGGACAGGCCTTTGCCTTGGGCATCCGTGACCTGGCCCGACAGAATCACGCCCGGGACGAGCTGAATCCGAGGTTCCTCCGTAGCGGCCGGGTCAAATTCGAGGGCGACGGTCAGATTGTGCTGAAGGTCTCTGGCAATGAGGTAGGGAACAGAGTCCCCGGGCGTCTGCGCCAACCGCGGCGGGAAGATCAGCTTGAACTCCCCTTCCCCATTGCTGACGGCCTCCGCCCAGGATGGTCCCACGACGGTCACCGCGATATCGGAGAGCGGCCGGCCGTTCGGATCGAAGGCGATTCCCTGAATGATGCGGTCCTCGGGCGGAATCCCGGTGAACTCGCGCACCAAGCCTTTGACGTCCAGGGACGATGCCTCCGCAGGAGGCCCCTGGCGTGACACAGTGCCGGCGTCAAGAGGGGACTGTGCCAGAAACACGCAGAACGACCCGATCCACAGCAGTCTCGACCTACATCTCGTCATGGTTTCATTCCCGATATTTTGGAGTCGAGTTCACCGACGGCAAATCCTTCCGCCCACACCACGTGCTGCGCATCGGTCAGGATCAGCCACGGCAGCGACTGAACACCCCAGGCAAAGGCCATCTTCTTTGCATCCCCTTTGATCGACCCAAGGAGGAGGGTGATGCCTTGTTCCCTGAGCCATTGTTCGAGGGCGCCACGGTCTGTCTCCGCGGCCTGCACGGCCATCAACACCAAACCCGCGCGCCGGAGCTCTGCCGCCCGTTTGGCCAAGGTGACCAGAGTATTCCGTGAGGGCCGCTGGTCCACATCGAAGAAGCACAGCAGGATGCTCTGCTCTTCGTAGGAATCGCCGCTCGGCTCGATGCCCAGATCGAGCAGCGCGGGCAGTCGTTTGCCGATCAGAGACGGTGGCCTGGCGGGCACGTACCGCCCGGCCGAGCCCATCGGACTAAGTACGATCTTGACATCAGTCGCGCCGCCTTCCGTCTGGGTCCGCCCGTGCAGATTGGTTTGCCCCATGGTATTGGCCTGAATGTCCACGGTGCCGGCGCAGAGCCCCTGAGCCACGAAACGCCCCTGGTCATCGGTCTGCACCTGCCGGTGGGGCTGGCCTCGCCCATAGACGTAGACCCGCGCGCCCGGCACGGGCTTGTCATCCATGTCCACCACCGTGCCGCTGACGTCGAGGTTCGCGACCTTCAGGACCATCGTCGCCAGTTCCATCCGGCTGTTCACCGTTTCCCCGGAGTTCACCCGGATGTACTCCTGGCCGTAGCCCTCGGCGGTCGCATTGACCGAATAGCGACAATCCGCCGGCACCGCGCGGATCTCATAGAGGCCGTTCGCATCAGAGCCGACCGGCTCGTCCCCCATGCCACTGCCCAGGCTGGTGCTCCAGAAGGTCAGGGACATCTTGACGTCGGGTATTCCTCGGCCCTGAATGTCCGTGACCTTGCCCGACAGAATCACGCCGGGAGTGAGCTTGATGGCGAGGTCGTCGCCGGCCGCCGGATCGAACTCCACGGCCGCAGCCAGGTTGCGCTGCCGATCTCTGACGATGAGGGTCGGCACGGACCTGTCCGTCGGCTGCCCCATTACCGAAGGGCAGCGCAGCTTGAACTTGCCCTCGGTATCGGTGACCACATCCCGGACAGGAAAGAAGGGGACGTCGACCGCGACGCCGGACACCGGCCAGCCGTTCGGGTCGACGACGGTTCCCTTAAGGACGACAGCCTCCGGTCGCCCCGCGCCCAGCGCTCGTTGCATAGCCCGGGCATCGAATGACGGATCCGGGGTCAGCTTGAACTCCATCACGTGCGTCCCTTCCAGGCGGATGGACTCCGATGTCGCGGGTGCATAGCCCGTGGCCTGAATCGTCAATTGCAGACTTTCCGCCGTGGCTTCGTCGATCGCCAATTCGAAGCGTCCCTCCTTGAACTGCATCGGCGTGCCGGTCCGGGTCCCGCCGCCCGTTTCATGGCGCGTGCTCACGACGAAATCGCGGATCGGCTCCCCGGTCCCGGCATCGCGGACGGCGCCTCGGATCCGCGGGGCGGGACGCAGCCGGACGACGTGTTCGCTGTGAGAGGCAGGCAAAGTGTGGTCCCTGAGGGTGACGTATCCGGCCTTGAAGATCGCGAGGGGTACGTCCTCCTCGGGCGCGTGCGCGATCTGGTACTGGCCCTGCTCATCCGTGTCTCCCAGCCACAGGGAGTAGCGCGGGTCCTCTCTCGAGGGATGGATCGACGTCGTGGCGCCGGCAATCGGCCGGTCGTCCCCGTCCACCACACGGACGGTCACCGTCCGTCCCCGGCGGAGACGCAACTCCAGCGGCGCGAGATTCGGCTCGACCACAATCCGCTGCAACGCCGGCACATAACCGGGGACCTCGACGAGCACGGCGGTCGATCCGCCGCCTGGGGTGGTGTCGGTGACGTCGTTGCGGGAACAACCGAAACGAAACTGCCCGGCGGCGTCCGTCACTGTGTAGGCGTACTCGTACTGGAACCCGCTGCTGTACGCCGGGGCCAGCACGACCGCCGCTCGAGACACAGGCCAGCCCTGGTCATCCAGCACTCGACCGCTTACCGTCAGACCCTTCGTCATTGTCGCCGCGTGCTTGCGGTCACGAAGCGGCGGGACCTCATCTCCCCGAATGTGCCTGTTGGCCCACGCATCGCTGAGGTACTCAGGGTGCTTGAAACCAAGGGAAACAATGTCGAACTCAGCGGGGATTCCCTCCACCTGCCAGCGGCCCTCCTGATCCGCCTGAACGCTTCGGCTGATACCCGCCATACCGCCGACTTCGTCAAGACGGGCCTCCACCCGGACCTGAGCATCGGCAACCGGCCGACCAGCCTGATCCTGCACGACACCCCCGATGTTCTGTGCGGGCACCATCTCGATCACGTGACGGTCGGGGAGTTCCGTCAGCGGCCGCTCGGAAATGTACGGCACATGGGGGGCAGACCAGTTCTTGTGGAGGTTGGCGTACCCCGCCTTCTGGGCAATGACGCGAGCCGCCGAGAGATCCTCTTTCTCGAAGGCGACCCGGCATTCCCCGCGTGAATCGGTTCGGTACAGGAAGGCATGCGAACGATATTGCCGGCCCCGATGGATACTCGTGGCGATCACAACAACATCGGGAACGGGTTCGCCGCTCGCGGTATCGACCGTGTGAAGCACGAGCCGATGGCCGGCCGACTCATCCGGGCGCGAGGCGAGAGGCGGCGCTTCCAGGGGCTTCAGGATGACGCGGGCTTTTGCGGCGTGCCTCCGCATCTCCCAGTGCATCGGGTCCAGGCCCAACTCGGCGTAGTGCAGCGCGCTCTGATTCGAACCATCGGCCTTGCCGGTGAAAATCGTGGCTTGGTCCCGCGAGTGCTTCAGGATATTGCCCTTGTCGTCCAGCAACTCAACTCGAATGTTCCACGTCGCATCGGCGATTGGCGACCAGCCGACCCGCGCCCTGGGCACCCAGGCGTTGCCGTAGATGGGCTCGATCCGCACCCACGAGACCTCCACCAACCGGGGATGCTCTGCCGTCCCTGCCACGAGGTTCACCGGAATCTCCCGGTTCAGAACGAAGTCGCCCGTATACTCCCGGCCCGTTGCAGCGTTGACGCAGGCGCACGTCGCCCAACACACAAGGAACAATCCAACCAGCAATACTTCTTTCCCACAAGTCCTCATGGTTTCTCTCCTCGAATCTTCACATCCAGGTCATCGATAGTGAATCCCTCCGCCTGGACCACGTGCCGGGTGTCGGTCAGGATCAGCCAGGGCAAGGAGCGAACGGCCCAGGCGAACTTCACGTCGTCCGGATCGCCGCTGATGATGCCCACCGGAAACGCGACGCCCGCCTCCTTCGCCCACCCTGCGAGCTTGCCGGCCTCGACGCCCTTCTCATGCACCGCCAGTACCGCGATGCCCTGGTCCTTGAGCGTGGCCGCCCGCCGGGCCAGTTCCTCAACGCAGTTTCGCGCCGGGCGCTGTTCCATGTCAAAGAAACACAGCAGAAGGCGGCGGTCTCTGATCTCGTCGGAGGCGACATCGAGATCCAGTCCGGTCAATCCCGGCAGCATCTTGCCGACGAGCGGGGAAGCCGACCGCACGTCGGGTTTGAGCAGCAGTTCGATCTCCCGACGATCCCCCTCCCCCTCGAACAGGACATTCTCGGAGGCCGACCCACAGCGAATCCGCCAGGGTAGCGGCACATACCGCACCGTCTCCGACGAGGCGGTGGAACGGTCGCGCATCCGCGTGGGCAGGCACTTGAGTTCAAAGCGGCCCTGCTCGTCCGTATTCGTCTCCTTCCGCGTGTATCGCAGGCGTGCATCCACCAGGCGGTCCCCAGCCTGGGCCAGAACCGAGAACCCGGCCACAGGAGTCTTCCGACCGCCCGAGAGGAAGAACACGCGGCCGGTCACCGCGCCGCCCTTTTCGAGGACGACCCTCAGATCGTGCTCGCCCGGCGGAACGTCGCGCACCTCCTGATCCACGAACTCGCCCGAATAGAACTCAAGCTCGTAGCCACCCTCCTCTTCGAGCTCCAGTGCAAAGCGGCCCCGTGCGTCCGTCACGGCACAGGTTCGTTCAAACCACTGAATGAGCCGATAGACTTGCGATGTCTTGATGCTGAAAGGCGCCACGATGGCCCCGGGGACGGGCGCGCCGGCCGCATCGACGACCACGCCGCCGACGAACTTGCCGGCGCCGGCGACAATCTGTTCGTAGGTGTTCGGCTCCCGGCCCCGAGTGGTCGTCAACCCGGTGAAGACGTTGTACGTCATGCCGCCCTCGGGAGGCTCGAGGCGGAACAGGGAGTCGGGGACGTCGTCCGGCCGAATCGTGATGCTGTTGACATCCACGGCGATGCGTTCATAGCCGCTGAATGTCGGGAAGTGGACCGCGCGGGCCCCGGTGACGGGAATCCAGCCGCCGTTGGGCAACCGGTGAGGCGTAACGTTATTGACTTCCATACCCGGTCCGGCCTGTGGCGCGGCAGGATGGCCCGTGTAGACGCAGGTGCGCAGCGGTATCCCGCTCTCTTCGCCGATCCAGAGTCGTGTCACGGACGCGCTGCGCTCCGGCAGGGTGATATCGACGACGAAGGCCCGGCGGCCGTCGACGGTCTCCTTCTTCTCCAGAACCGTCGCATACGGCGGCACGAGCATTTCACTGAGCCCGCGTCGATCCCCAAAGGGCCGCAGGCACAGCTTGGCCGCCAGGATGTAGTACCAGTCCGTGTCACGCACGGGACCAACCGTGACTTGCTCCGGCCGCTCCGTTTGGGTGCGCACGTTGCCGTCAAGGACCGACAGAACTCGGCGGGTCGGTTCGTTGGGATCACGGAACAACTGATAGCGAACGCACTGCCTGCCCCCACGTTGGGCCCACACGACCTCACAGCGCGAGGACGAGCGGCCTGATCCACGCGTTTTGCCTCCTCTCACCTGCGGCAGCTCTCCCGTGCGCGAGGACACTATGGTATAGCGCAACTTGATCGGGTCGATCAACTCCTCATTGCGGGCGACGCGCTGACGCAATGTCTCCAGAGTGATCGGTTCGTCCGCTCGTGTCTGCCCCGCGGCGGACCCCAACAATAGCAGAATCCCCGGCAATACAACGCGCACGTACCTTGTTCTCTTCATGTGTCTCCCCTCTCGATTCTCACATCGCCCTTGTCACCACGATTCCGAGAGCCTCTGACAGAAGGAACGCAGGCATGTCACTGCGAGTGCAGCGAAGCAATCTCCCGCCTTGGGATTGAGATTGCTTCGTCGCTGCGCTCCTCGCAATGACATGAACAAGATTCATCCTGTCAGAGACTCTGCGTTTTCAGTCGGCGAGACGCGCCAGCTTCGAATCCAGCTCACCGACGGCAAAGCCCTCCGCAACCACCGTGTGCTTCGTATCCGTCAGGATCAGCCACGGCAGGGACCGGACGCCCCAGACCGAACGCGATCTGTTCCCGCCATCCGCGAGGACGCCGGTCGGCAGGCTGGTGGCGTTCTGCTGGACCCATTCCTTGAATGCGGCCTCATCGGTCTTGGAGGCCTGCACGGCTATTGCCACAACGCCTTTGGCCTTCAGCGCTTCTCCTTGTCCGGCCAACTGACCGACGGCATTTCGCGAAGGCCGCTGGCCCAGGTCAAAGAAACACAGGAGAAGCCGCTTCCCGCTGAGTTCCTCCGACGAGACCGGAAGGTTCAACTCCTTCAGGTCGGGAATGGCCTTGCCCAGTAGTAGCGGGCCGGCCACCGGCCCACCGCTGGTCAGCAAGTCCAGCGTGCCGAGATCGAGCGGCTCGTCGCTACGGCCGCCCGACATGGGGGCCACGGCAAATGGATAGGTCAAGGAGCCGATCCGCTCGCCACGGAAGGCGCGAGGGACCGTGGCAGGAGCATATGCGGAGAAGTAGAGACAATAGTCGCCCGCCGGGACATCGTCGATGCGGAAGGTCCCGTCCCGCTCGAATGCCACGCCCAAGGTCCGGTATGGACCTTCGCGGGACTGATTCCTCACGTAGTAGTCCAGGGTCTGCCAATCGAGTTGTTCTTTCACCGGGTCGGGAATGGCGATCTTGCCGATGATCGGGCGGCCTGTGCCGCCAATCGTCACACGCGTTGTTTCTCCCGCCTTGACCTCGACCGGCACATCATGGCTGAACCGGGTGGCCCTATCCCCCACTTTGATCTCGCGGCATACACGGACCTTGCCCGGCGGGACGCGAGCCAGGACAAAATGTCCCTCCTTGTCTGCGACGGCGGCGCCGTCAAACTGGACCCGCGGCGCATTTCTGTCGAAGGGCCGGTCGAACAGAAGTCGAACCCCCTCATCGACGCCCGGCCTGCGGCCGATCAGGACCGTGCCTTCCACCCGTCCCCAGGCCTGCAGGACGACCTCCGATGAGTCGCCAAGTTCCTCGCCCGCCACTTCGGCACAGCCCTCGTCATGGAGCACCACGAGGCGGAAAGCATCCGCCTGGGCGGGAAAGGAGAATCGCCCGTCCGGATCGGTCTCCACGAAGATACTGTAGGATCTCTGCTCGTTGCGCCCGTTGCGGATGAAGGCCCCCTGAGAGGACGTGCAGAGGATGACCTCGGCTCCGGCGGCGGGCTTTCCATCGGGGAGGTGCACGGTCCCGCTCAACCCTGCGCCCTTCGCCAGGGCAAGGTCATAGGTCACGTCACCCTCTCCGTCCTCGAAAGGACGGGACACGCCCGGCAGGTAGCCCTCGGCCTCTATACGGATCAAATGGGCATAACGCGGCTCGCTGAAGACGATCTCGAAGGCGCCGTCGGTGAACGGCTTCACCTGCCGGCGTTCCCAGTAGATCGCCCGGCCGTCCCCCCAGTCGATCCCCGGACAGAGCATGAACTGGGGAATCGGCTGCCCGGTCTCCTTGTCCACGACTCGCCCTGTAACGCGCAGGACGGGGTACATCGTGATCGTGTACTCTTGGTCTGACGCGGTCAGGCCGTGATGGCGAATGCTCATGTAGTGCTGCTTGCCCATGTCCATGAGGACTTCGTCCGCCGGGGCGTCGTCCCAGCGGAATCGCCCGTCGCCGTCCGTATCCACCCGCCAACTCAAGGAACGATGCCCGCGCCAGGTATCCGCGGCTACGAACGCGCCGGCCACCGGGTTGCCCTGCTTATCCACGATCCGCCCGCACAGGATGTGCCCACGTTCCAGGCGAAACTCAACGGGCGCCAGCCCTTCGCGCGGGACAATCTGCTCCAATTCGGGGGCATAGCCCCGCGCCTGGACGGTCAGGACCATCTGCTGAGGCCGGGCATTCTTGAACTCGAATCGGCCCTCCCCATCGGTCCGGGCGCTCGGATAGTGGCTGCCGAAACGGTCCGAGCCTTGCGCGACGGTGGCCCCCTCGATGGGCCGGCCTTCCGTGTCCACCACGCGTCCGGCTACGGTAATCCCCTTCTTCATGACCATCACGCCGGTCAGGTCGCGGAGTCGCTCCAGCGGAGGTGCGGGCGTCGTTCCGAACATCTCGTCGCTGATGTAGTCCGGGTGCTCCAGGCGAATCCAGATCTCATCAAGCACGGCCGGCACGAAATCGCACCGCCAGCGTCCCTCGGCGTCCGTCTTCTCCCGGTGATCGTGGATGGAAACCCGCTCGATCTCGCCGCGGCTCGGCACCAGCAGGCAGACGGTCGCCCCCTCGATCGGCTGGCCCTGCTCGTCCCGAATGAAGCCTCCGATGGTCGTCCCCGGGTCCATCGTCAGCGTGTACCGAGCCGGAATCTCGACCGGGGACGGCGCCGCACGCCAAGCCACCTGCATCGGCACAAGACCCGGTTTGCTCGCCCGGATGCTGAGATACTCCGGCGACTGCGGACCGTACTCGATCCGGCACCGGCCCTGCTCATCCGTGACTTCATCTCGGGTCTCGCGGCTGATCCGGATCTCCAGCTTCACGCCGGCGATGGGCTCATTCGTCCCCCGACTGACAACCTGGAACTCCAGCACTCCACCCGATACGGATGACTTGTCCATTTCTCCGCCCTCGGCCACGGCCCCCAGAAGTGCAACGACAGAAGACGCCGCGACGCCAACGATCAGATGATCCCATATCCGTCTCATACGACTCCCCTTTTGCGTACTCTACTTCGTTTGCTCCATCTCGTCGATTCTGGCATCCAGTTCGTCGAGGGCGAAACCCGCCACTTGCACCGCGTGGCTCTTGTCCATCAGGATCAACCAGGGCACGGACTTGACGCCCCAGGCGGCCTTGCGAGCCTCGAAATCGTCGTCGGCCGGGTAGTTGGGAAATGTGATATGGTGGGCCTTGCGGAAGGCCTCGTGCTGTTGGAAGTCCACCCTGGCGGTCAGGACCCCGATCGTGATGACTCCCCTCGACGCCAGCGCATCGGCCTTCCCTGCCAGACCCACGAGACAGCGCCGCGACGAGGGTTGCACAGGGTCCACCAGGCACAGGAGGATCGGTCTGCCGTCCGTCAGAAGTCTCGACAGGCCGGGGCACAGATCGACCGGTCGGAGCACGGCTCCATCCGGGAGCGGAACGTTCCACGTGTCGGCATCATTCTTCCCCAGGACAATCCGCACATTCTGCGCCGGCAATCGAGTCGTCAGGGAACCGGGCCCCCCCGGCCTACTCGCGAAGCCGGCCTGGAGGCGGGCCGGTCCTGCACAGACGCGCGTGATCGTGAACTCGCCCTTCTCGTCAGTCGCGCTGCTCCTGCGGGGCTGATCGAGCCCCAACACATCGTTCACAAAAACCGGAATCCGTGCGGCCGGCCTCCCCTGGGCATCGACGACAACGCCGGACACGGATGCCTCGGCCCGCGGCAAGCGGATCGTCCCCAAGTCGACTGAAGACCCCGCTACGCCGCGGAGGAAGGTCTTGAGCCGAGTGGCAGGGCCGTACCCCGCAGCCCTGGCGGAGATGCAGTACTCGAAGTCCTTCTGCACCGGCGGGACCGCCTTCATCTCGAACCGGCCCTCCGGATCGGTCAGGACCTCGACACCCGTGTCGCTCAGGCAGTGGTGAGTGTGGAGACACAGAGAGACACGGGCAGCCGGGATCCCGGTCCCGTCGAGATCGGCTACCCGGCCGACGAAGGTCCAGGCAGGTCCCAGCCGCAGGTCGATGGGCTTCGAGAGATCATCCACGGGGGCCACGGCGGCCAACCCGCTTCCGACAGCCCGGGCGACCGCGAGTCTGGCGCCTTGGCGCTCGTCGTGGTACGCTTCGAACTTCCCCTGGCGATCTGTATAGATCTGATCCCCAAAGGGATGGATGGCAACTCCGACCTCAGCAGCGGGCCGACCCTCCGGATCGAGCACTCGGCCGGACACGACCTGAGAAGGAACCAGGAAGGCTTGACGTTGCACGGTCTGACCGACCGCCATCTTGATGCTGTCCTGGCAATGGACATAGTGCGGCGCTGACACATATACCCCGTAGGAATCCGCCGGGACCCGGATACGCGCCTCACCCTTGGCGTCTGTGACCGCGGACTGGCTCGCCTTTTCCTGCTGACCATAGGCGCTCAAAGTCGCATCGCACACC
>Ga0068713_1004203_pt1 | contig 11516 bp, 9 predicted proteins | sample MTBAKSrepl2MetaG_FD_62223 | JGI IMG/M metagenome (GOLD analysis project Ga0068713, IMG submission 62223) | Enrichment culture microbial communities om Arthur Kill intertidal strait, New Jersey, USA, that are MTBE-degrading - MTBE-AKS2 (Arthur... | ecosystem: Environmental > Aquatic > Marine >...
CGTGTTCTGGTAGATGGGCCCTACGGGTATTTTTCAATGCTGAACCATGACGCCGAGGCTGATCTGGTGTTCATCGCGGGTGGGATTGGGATCACACCCATTTTAAGTATGTTGATGTACTTGAAAGAGAACCAGCCAGATCGAAATGTCTTGCTGCTGTGGGGAGCTCAGCAGCCGGTGGATCTTGTTCGATTGGGTGAGGTTGAAGCGCTTCAAAAAGAAATGCCCAATTTTGAGATCGTTCCCTTTGTAGAAAGAGGAGATGATTGGAAAGGGCGGAAGGGGTTCATTACCCGCGAATACCTGACCGGCAAACTGTTTTCAAACGGCGCACCGGAAAAGCAAAGGGATTTTTATGTTTGTGGGCCGCCGATCATGATGGAAATTATGATCGGACATTTGAAATCATTGGGTGTGGAAGGCGGGCACATCCACTTTGAACGGTTTGCATTGTAAGTGTTTTCGCATAAACCTGCATTACTCCAAGCTATAGCAATTCAATACAATATCGAAATATGCCCAATCTATCAGATGAGATTGGGCATATAATACTTCTTGCGTTTGGCTGGTCATGTGGCTAAGGGAAACCCTCACCGGAAAGGCAGGACAATTAACCTGCAATTGGTTGGTGTTATCTATCCCGGAATGGTGTAAATTATTAACTGCGATCATGGTGGCGGCGGTTATTGGTTTTCATTATTTACATTTGTTATTCAGATGGTTGTTTCGTTGAGGAAGAAATGTTAGGCAAAATAGAAAATATTTATCGTGGATATTCACCGAAATACTGGACGCTGATCCTGGCGGGTTTCATAGACCGCCTGGGTGGGGCATTGATATTCCCTTTCTTCGCGTTGTATGTCACTGAGCGGTTTGATGTTGGCATGGTAGAAGTCGGTAAACTGTTCGCGATTTTCGCGGTGAGCGGAATGATCGGCAGCGTGCTGGGAGGCGCTCTAACTGATAAATTCGGTCGAAGAGCAATCCTGCTATTCGGTTTGGTTTTCAGCGCTCTGGGAAGCGTTTTGATGGGTCTGGTGGATCGTTTAAGCCTGTTCTTCGTCCTGGCTGCTTTTGTGGGTGTTCTGGGAGATATCGCAGGGCCTGCACACCAGGCAATGGTGGCTGATCTGGTTCCGGAGGAAGAAAAACGAGCTGAAGCTTACGGCATCCTGCGCGTAGTGGCAAACCTGGCGGTCACGATTGGCCCGGCTATTGGCGGACTTCTGGCAACCCGGTGGTCGTACCTGCTGCTGTTCATCATTGACGCGATCACCAGCCTGATAATGGCAGTCATTGTCGTGTTCAGCCTGCCCGAAACCAAACCCGAATCCGTGGAAGGTGAGGAAAAAGAAAGTCTGTTGAAGACGTTCTCTGGTTATTACCGTGTCACCCGGGACGCGGTTTTTATGGCGTTCATGTTTGCTTCCATCCTGATGGTGATGGTCTACATGCAAATGAACAGCACTTTATCTGTCTTTCTGCGGGACGTTCATGGGGTGTCGGCTGGTGGGTTTGGATATATCCTGAGCCTGAACGCGGGGATGGTGGTGTTATTCCAGTTCTGGGTAACCCGCAAGATCGGAAAGAAACCGCCGATGTTGGTGATGGCAGTTGGGACCCTGTTTTATCTGGTTGGTTTCCTGATGTACGGGTTCGTCTCGCAGTATGTGATGTTCATGCTGGCTATGGTGATCATTACGATCGGTGAGATGCTGGTTGTGCCGGTATCCAATTCTGTGGTCGCAAACCTGGCGCCGGCCGATATGCGCGGCAGGTATATGGCGGTATCCGGCTTCAGCTATATCATCCCGTTCGCGGTAGGCCCGCTGGCTGCCGGCTATATCATGGATAACTTTAACCCCAACTGGGTGTGGTATATCTGTGGAATCCTGGCGGCTGTTGCGGTTGCGGCCTTTCTGGTGTTGCACGGGTGGATGGCGAGGAGAGAGCAGCGCAAGCGTGAAGCAGGAAAGGGTTTTCTGGCAAATACAGCCTGCGCCCCGGATTAAGAAAACAACTTAATATAAGTAAGCGCCCCAAATTTCTTGGGGCGCTTTTGTGTTCCCGCCGAGAATCGAACTCGGACCTTATGCTCCGGAGGCATACGTTCTGTCCATTGAACTACGGGAACGATCCATACTGTCCTGTGTTTTTCTCAGAAGCGAGGCAATTTTACCACGTTCAAACCATCTTGACCAGATGCCCTCTGGTTGAAAAATTACTCCTGCGGCTGGGCGGTGACCGGATTGAGCAGGTAAATTCTCGTCCGGACAAGCCGGGCGGCGCCAGGCTGGATGTTGAGCGCGTCAAGTACTTCATCGGCACGGCCTGTAGCACCCTGACGGGCGGCAAGTTTCATTAAAAACCGCTGGCGGTCATTTTCGTCCGGAGCGAGCATTACCATGTTTTCGATCAGAGGGCGCAGATCGTATTTTTTGCCACGCCGTTCGCGGGGCAAGGTGTCCGCAGAAAGGATGTTTTGGATGCGCGCGGAAAGTTCTTCGGCGGGTATTTCATCCAGCAAGGTAGCAGTGTATTCGGTAGAATCGACCAGGGTCTGCACTTTGGGTTCTTGAAGATCGACAGACAGTATGGATTCCACCTCAATCCCCGGCGGAAGTGCCGGCTGAAGCCGGTTGTTGATTTCTTCAAGGGAGAGGTCTTCCTCCAGCCAGCAATCGAGAATTTCGGCGGTGCTGGTCATGCCGAGGGGTAATGGGCAGGCCTGGTTCATGCGGGGTTGAGGATGAAAACCCTGGCTGTACGCCAGGGGAAGATCGGCCCTTCGCAGAGCCCGTTCCAGGACTTTGTTGATATCCAGATTGCCGGTGTAGCGCATGGGTTCGGTTTTAGCGTAGTAAATTCGAATTCGAATCATAAAATGGCTTTCTTGTTTGATGTGTAGGGGTCAGGCAACTTCCGGACATTTCCAGCTTTCAGCAGGCGTGTTTTTTCTCGATTCGGCGAAGGTTGACAGGATGCCGCAGGCATAGCAATGGTCGCGACAGTCTGGGCGGAGTTTGCCCTGCAGGCTCCATTGATAGTCTTTGAGAAGAAAAGATTTGCTGACGCCGATGTGGATATGATCCCAGGGGAAGACTTCATCCAGATCGCGCTGGCGATGGGTGTAAAAGGCAGGGTCAATACCAGCGTGTTCAAATGCTGCCAACCAGGTATCATAATTGAAAAACTCACGCCAGGCATCAAATTTCGCGCCGTTTTTCCACGCCCCATAAATTGCCGCGCCAACCCTGCGGTCGCCACGGGTGAGAACGGCTTCGAGCATGGTGTCGCGCGGGTCGCTCCAATTGAGCTTGAGGCCGGGAGCGCGCAGCTGTTTGCGCAACAAATCCTGCTTGACACGGATCTCTTCCATGGTGTCGCCGGAAACCCACTGGAAAGGCGTGTGGGGTTTGGGAACGAAAGTGCTCACCCCGGCGTGGAGTTTCGCTTTCCGCCCGATGGCCTTGCGGCCTTCCTCCAGAACTGCTTTGCACAGGTCGGCAATAGCCTGAACGTCCTCAAGAGTTTCAGAAGGGTGACCGATCATAAAATACAATTTGATGGTGGTCCATCCCCGGCTGTAAATCGCGCGGACGGTTTCGAGAAGCTGTTGGGTAGCGATGGGTTTGTTGATAATGTTGCGCATTTTCTCGGAAGCGGCTTCGGGGGCGAGGGTAAAACCGCCGGAACGCGAATCACGCAGCAATTCCATCAGATCAATGGAGAAAGACTCGATACGAAGAGAAGGCAGCGAAGTTTTTAGGTGCTGGCTGTTGAATCGCTCACTGACTTTTTCAACAAGCTCAAGAATATTCGTATAGTCAGAAGAGGATAGTGATAAAAGTGCGATTTCTTCGTAACCGGTATGTTTCAGTGATTCTTCTATTGCCGAAATTACCTGTTCAATAGGTCTTTCGCGGACAGGGCGATTGACCATACCGGCGTGGCAAAAGCGACAACCGCGCGTACAACCGCGCATGATTTCAACGGCCACCCGGTTGTGAACAATATCAATGGAGGGAACAATTAAATGAGTCGGGGGTGGGGGCAGCTCCGCGACAATGCGCTTGGTGACCTGGTGAGGCGCTTGTGGAAACAGGGGTTTGTATTCCGCGATCCGGCCATCGGATAGATATACGGGTTGATACAGGGAAGGAACATAGACGCCGGGTATCCCAGATAGATCTTTTAGCAGATTGTCACGAGGCTCGGCGCGTTCTTTCCATGCCTGAAAGACATTAACGATATCACAAATGACTTCTTCTCCTTCCCCAATAGCGAAAGCGTCTATGAAATCCGCCATAGGTTCCGGGTTGTAAGCGGCGTGTCCACCCGCGATGACCAGAGGGTGGCTTTCATCGCGGCTGGCAGAGAAGATGGGAATCTGCGCCAGATCGAGCATGTTGAGCGCGTTGGTATAAAGGGTTTCATAGGGTAGCGAAATGCCGATGATATCAAACTCGGACAGCGGTCGCTTGCTTTCTAAGGCGTATAGCGGTATATTGGCCCGCCGTAAAGCGGCTTCCATATCCACCCAGGGCAAATAAGCGCGTTGCGCCCAAACATCATTACGCTTATTCAGCAGATCATATAAGACAGTGATTCCCAGATTTGAGAGACCAATATCGTAAATCTCCGGGAACACCAAAGCCACGTGCGTTTGCGTGTCTTCCCAGGATTTTAAAACTTCGTTTAACTCACCACCTGTGTAACGACCGGGTCGCTCCACATTAATCAGGATGCGCTCCAGTTTATTGTTAATCTCTAAATGATTGAACACCAATAAATCTCCATTCGATAAGCAGACTTCAAAAGCCCCTAATTTTACCGGATTTCGGTGAAAGCATCCAGCAATTACAAAGTACCTTTATACATGCCGCCATCTACAGTAAGCATTACACCTGTGATATAAGCCGCGGCAGGGGAAACCAAAAATACAGCAGCGTTGGCAAACTCTTCGGGAGAAGCCATACGTCCTAAGGGGCTGTCCAGTGCTTGTTTGCGGATTTCTTCTTCAATAGTTGAGGCATTGGTTTCAGCACGAGCTTTCATAAGCTGTTGGACACGTTCCGTATTCGTCCAACCGGGAAGTATAGAATTGAAACGGATACCATCCTGGCCCAATTCGATCGCCAGGGTTTTGGTTAAGCCCACCGTCGCGGCGCGAATGCTGTTTGAAAGCACAAGATTGGGGATAGGTTGTTTAACAGAATATGAGGTGACGGTCAGGACACTGGCCGCCGGTGATTGTCGCAGAATGGGCAGCGCGGCACGGATCAGCCGGACATGACTCATGAAGGAGAGGTCAACGGCCTGAACCCAATCCTGGTCAGTAAATTTTTCGAAGGGTCCGGGCCGTGGCCCCCCTGCGTTTGTGATGAGAATATCAAAACCCCGCCAGGCTGCTGTTGTCTGCCTGATCAACTCCTCGGGGAAAGCAGGATCTGTGACATCACCAGGGATGGCGAGCACCTCGGCGCGCGTTTCGTCCCTGATTTGCTGGGCGGCAGCCTGAAGCGAGTCCGCGCTACGCCCGTTAATGGTAACACGCGCGCCTTCGCGGGCAAGCTGAAGCGCAGTGGCGTATCCCAAACCTCTGCTTGAGCCGGTTACCAGAGCGATCTTACCTTTTAGTTGTAGGTCCATATTTTCCTCCGGTTGGGGTTAGACAATAAGTTCGATATGTTGATCGGCAATGTAAAAGTCAGGCCAGTGCTGCTCGGTGAATCGGATCACCTGTTGTAAGACCTGCTGGTTGTGAATGGAATTGTTGCTGGCAACCGCGCACGCGATAACAGTTTCTCGCCATACATCAAGAAGGTCGACTTCAGCGACGGTAATATTAAATTCGCGATGCAGCCGGGAAAGAATTGGCTTGATCTTACCGCGCTTCTCTTTAAGCGACGTGCAACCCGGGAGCATCAAATGAAGGGTTAAAACCGCGATATGCATAATCGAATTGTTTCCGCAGAACTTGAGTATGGTTTAATGTAATCTATCGGTTCATCTGCGTCAATCCTAGCGTATAATTAGACCTTGAATTTTATGTTGGCGCCAGTTAGAATTCACGTGCATCATGATCTGGCGTGAACGGATTGGATAAATTATCAAATGGATGAATGTATTGCTTACCAATTAGCTCTGGATTATCTTTACAGTTATGTTGATTATAGCCTGACGCATTCTTTTAAGTATTCTCCAGAAGAGTTTGACTTGAGCCGCATGCAGGCGCTTCTGGAAAGTTTGGATAATCCACACAAAGATTATAAAGTATTACATGTTGCCGGTACAAAAGGGAAAGGTTCTGTTTCCGCGATGATGGCGAGCGCTTTGCACGCCAATGGTTATAAAGTTGGGTTTTACACTTCTCCGCATTTACAGGAATACACTGAGCGATTCCAGATTAATGGAAGTGAAATTTCAAAATGTGAAATGGCAGAACTGGTTGAGGAATTGAAGCCCCATGTGGAAAAGATTCAACGTCTTACAACCTTTGAAATTACGACAGCGCTGGCCTTTCTCTATTTCTCCAGACACAAGGTTGATGTGGCTGTGATTGAGGTAGGTTTGGGCGGACGGCTTGACGCTACCAATCTGGTGGACCCATTGGTATCGGTGATCACGGCACTTTCTATGGACCATATGGCAGTTTTAGGGAATACACTGGCTAAAATCGCAAGTGAAAAAGCGGGAATCATCAAACCAGGTAAACCTGTAGTTCTTTCTCCTCAAAAATATGAGGCGCTGGAAGTGGTTGAGGAAATCGCGAAGAAAAATCATTCCAGGCTATTATTATTGGGGCGGGAATACCGATACGCGGCAGATTCTCATTCGCTGGATGGTCAATCTTTATTGATCTGGAGCAGCAAAGACCAGACTTTGATGGACCAGTATCTGGAAAATGGTGAATGCGATAAGTGGAAGCCATTACGCCTGGAGATACCTCTTTTGGGGTACCATCAGGCTACGAACGCTGCGACAGCGTATATAGCGCTTCAGGTTGCCAGGGAGGAGGGCTTGATGATAACAGATGACGCGATCCGGGAGGGTTTTAAAACCGTTAAATGGCCGGCACGTTTTGAAATATTGCACAGAGAGCCTCCTGTAATCATTGACTCGGCGCACAACCGGGATTCCGCGTTGAAACTGCGGGTAGCGATCGATGATTACTTCGATGGACTGCCGGTAATCCTGGTGTTTGGCGCTTCTGCTGACAAGGACATCGACGGGATGTACGCGGAACTTTTACCGCGGGTTGAGCGTGTGATCACTACCGAGTCGATACACCCACGCGCAAAAGACGCGCAACAACTTGCCGAATTGGCGCGCCAATGCGGAAGACCAGCACAAGCGGTAGTGCCTGTTGAAAAGGCTTTAAAAACTGCGTTGGATCTGGCGGGGAACAAAAAAGTAATTTTAGTGGCGGGGAGCCTTTTCATCGCAGCGGCAGTACGCGCTGTATGGAATCGGGTTTCTGTCGTCGGTTTAGAAGAAAAGTGAGTAAAATGAATTCTGAAGATTGGTTTGCGCGAATGGATACTTCTGACGATATGACTTCAGCGGCACTTCACCAGCGGACAGAGGAATTGTACGCGATTCCTGATGGCATTCCAGATGAGGATGGTTTATTGGAATGTCCGGTAGTTGTATTGCGAGACATTGTGGTGTTTCCTCATATGATCTCACCGATCTTTATTACACCGGGCTCTAATTTGCTGGCGATTCAAGACGCCCAGTTTAATTATCAAACCGTTATCGCCTTAGTCCAGCAAGATCCTGATAAGGAAACGCCAACTCCCGAAGAACTGCTTCCGATCGGGGTTGAAATGGCGGTGGGAAAACTATTGAGCTTGCCGGATGGGAACAATTCGGCGTTGGTTCAAGGACGGCGGCGGGTTGAGGTGATTGAATTCACACAACTTAAACCTTTTTACCGGGCGAGAGTCCGGTTGATTGATGAAGATGTTCCTGTAGACCAGAATCTGGACGCGTTGATGCGAACCGCGCGCGATCTGTTTGACCGTTGTGTTCAATTGGACCGGAGCTTACCGGAAGAAGCACAGCTTTTTGCGATTAACATTAATGAACCTGGCTGGCTGGCAGATATGATTACCACGGCGATTTCCATTCCCTTTAAAGAGCGCCAGGCACTTTTGTTGATTCCTTCACCTGAGGAGCGGCTTAAGATCGTTAACAAACTCCTCGCACAGGAATTGGATGTTCTCCTGCTGGAGAACAAAATTCAAACCAAGGTGCAGAATGAAGTTGATCGAAGCCAGCGGGAGTATTACCTTCGCGAACAAATGAAAGCCATTCAAACGGAATTGGGAGAGGGTGATATCTGGACCCGGGAAATGGGCGAATTGCGTGAACTGATCGAGCAGAAGTCACTACCCGATGAAGTGCGCACTCAGGCGCTGAAGGAAGTGGAACGCCTTTCGCAAATTCCGCCGATGGCGCCGGAGGTGGGTATTATCCGCGGATATCTGGAGTGGATTGTGAGCCTTCCCTGGACGGAAACCACAGAAGATAATCTGGATGTTTCACACGCTTCCAAGGTGCTGGAGGAATACCATTTTGGGTTAAACAGAGCAAAAGACCGGATTCTGGAGTATATAGCCGTGCGCAGCTTGAAACCCAAGCGATCGCGCCAGCCTATTTTGTGTTTTGTCGGCCCGCCAGGAACCGGGAAAACATCATTGGGGCGATCTATCGCTGAAGCTTTGGGACGTAAGTTTGTGCGTCTCTCACTTGGTGGGGTGAGAGATGAGGCCGAAATTCGTGGCCATCGAAGAACCTATATTGGCGCGCTGCCCGGACGCATTATCCAGACCATGAAACGGGCTGAGACGATTAACCCACTTTTTATGCTGGATGAGATTGATAAACTTGGCGCGGACTTTCGCGGTGACCCATCGGCCGCATTGCTGGAAGTGCTGGATCCCGAACAAAACAACACCTTTTCGGATCATTATCTTGAGCTGGCATACGACCTTTCAAGAGTGATGTTCATAACTACGGCGAATTCAATAGGAGAAATTCCACTTGCTTTACTTGACCGAATGGAGATTATTGAATTTCCGGGTTATATTGAAGAGGAAAAACTGGAAATCGCACGCCGGTTCCTGATACCCAGGCAGATTGAGGAAAGCGGATTGGATCCTGATGAAGTCAAATTCTTAGATCAGACGATCCGGAAGATAATCAGAGAATATACCTATGAAGCAGGTGTTCGAAATCTGGAGCGGGAAATCGGCAGGCTGTGCCGCAAGATCGCCAGAAAGAAATCGGAGAAGCGTAAATTCCCGAGCCGATTAACCCCAGTAATTTTGGAGCGTTTTCTGGGACCGCCCCAGTTCTTTGAAACTGAGGCGGAGAAGCAGGATGAGATTGGTGTAGCGACGGCGATTGCGTGGACTGAGACCGGTGGAGAGATCATGCCGGTGGAAGTATTGGTTATGGAGGGGAAAGGAAATCTTCAAATCACTGGTCAAATTGGTGATGTGATGCAAGAATCTGCTCAGGCCGGGTTATCATACCTCAAAGCGCACACCCGCGATTTTGAACTTAAGGCGGATATATTTGAGAATCTAGATATCCATATCCATATCCCGGAGGGCGCCATTCCGAAGGATGGACCCAGCGCGGGGGTGACGATTGCTACGGCTTTGATTTCTGCGTTTACCGGGCGGAAAGTTCATAAAGAATTCGGGATGACTGGCGAAATCACGCTGCGCGGCAGGGTACTGCCGGTGGGAGGCGTGCGTGAAAAAATTCTGGCAGCACATCGCTCGGGTTTGAAAAGAGTGGCATTGCCAGAGCGGAATATTAAAGATTTGGTGGATGTGCCTAAAAAAGTGCGTGATGACATCCAGATCATTCCAGTAAGCCATCTGGATCAAATTCTGAAAGACGCGCTGCACGAGAAACCGGACGAATCTTTTGAGGGGGTTTGGGAAAACAAGGAAAATACGGAATCGGATGAGGATTAAGTGCAAAATAAAACCGGTTGGCAGATTTGGCCAACCGGTTGATGATTAATTGACAGATAAATTGTTTTTATTCAACACTCTGAGGTACATCTTCTTGCAAGGCACGGATACCGTTCCGGATTTGTGCCAGTGTCCGGTCCATTTCCATTTCGAGCCGGCTGAGGGTATCCAATACATATTCATCCGCTTCACGTTTTGTGGAATCACATTCAGCACGGGCCTGAGAAACAATTTGCTCCGCACGGGCCTGAGCGGCTTTGACGATCGCGTCATGCTCCACTACTTGCTGTCCTTTTTCCCGTGCTAAAGCCAATGTCCGGTTTGCTTCTTCCTGCGCCTGGGCTAAAATCCGATCTCGTTGGGTAATGATCTGCTGGGCTTTTTTGATTTCCTCAGGAATGGATACTCGCATCTGGTCGATAATATCCAGCATTTTATCTTCGTCCACAATCACACTGTGCGTGAAGGGGACTGAACGACTTTCATTGAAAAGTTCTTCGAGACGGTCAACTAAATGCAGAATATCCATACCATCCTCCAATTACTCTGTTAAGAATGTTGCAAAAAACAGGCCAATCACAAGTTGATAATACATTAATCCCTCAGTGAGGACAAGTGTTCGTGACCCTTAACTCTGGAAAGCTCTTCATAGCGTTGTTTAAGTGCTGCTTCAACGTAGTGAGGAACCATGCTGGAAACATCTCCACCCAGCGCGGCGATTTCTCTGACGGTTGAAGAAGATAGAAATGTATGGTTCTCGCTGGTGATCAATGCCACTACTTCAATCTCTGGGGCGAGGCGATCATTTGCCAGTGCCATCCGAAACTCGTATTCGAAATCGGAAAAGACTCTGAGACCACGTACGATTACTTTAGCCCCAATTTTCCGGCAAAAATCTACGGTAAGTCCAGAATACCCGACTACGGTAATATTTTCTTCATTTTCAAAAGTCCGGCGCACCATTGAGATTCGCTCTTCGGGTGAGAAAAGCAGGGTTTTAAGGGGACGATCATACACTGCCACCACTACCTCGCGGAAAAGGCAGGAGGCCCGACGGGCGATATCGATATGTCCGTAATGGATAGGATCAAATGTGGCGGGAAAGACTGCTTTTACCATGGTTTAACTCACGTCTCCGCTCCCACCTTTCCAGAACCGCTGTACCATTCTGGAGAGATCCTGGTGCTCTGGCTCTGTCAGGTAAGGATCTTTCTCGAACAGCCTTTTAGCCTGGTTGCGGGCGATCTCGATCAGTTTTATGTTACTTAGGCTTGCCATTTTCAGCTCCGAAAAACCGGATTGTTGAGTGCCAAGGAATTGTCCTGGGCCGCGTTGTTCCAGATCCCTTTCTGCCAAAACAAAACCATCGTTGGTCTCTGTCATCACTTTCAGACGTTCATTTTCGAGGGCATCTTCAGTTTCGGGGATTAATAAGCAGAAGGAATGATCTTCACCACGGCCAACCCGTCCTCTGAATTGGTGTAGCTGGGCCAGTCCAAAACGGTTGGCGCCTTCAAT
>Ga0068713_1004209_pt1 | contig 11492 bp, 9 predicted proteins | sample MTBAKSrepl2MetaG_FD_62223 | JGI IMG/M metagenome (GOLD analysis project Ga0068713, IMG submission 62223) | Enrichment culture microbial communities om Arthur Kill intertidal strait, New Jersey, USA, that are MTBE-degrading - MTBE-AKS2 (Arthur... | ecosystem: Environmental > Aquatic > Marine >...
CGAGCCCGTGCCGAAGACGCCGACCTGGTAGCGGTCTCCTACCGCCTGACCCCGGAGAACGGCGAGCGCCTGCTGGGTGAGTTCGCCGAGGTGATGGATGATCTGCGCACACAGGGAACCCGTTTCGCCTTTGGCGGCACCCCGGCGGTGGCTGAGCGGGCGCAGGCGCTCGGCTTTTTCGAGGCGGTGTTCGACGGGAGCCAGCCCGTCGAGGCCATCACCGCCTACCTGCGAGGGGAGCGCTACACACAGGCGGGAGAGGAAAACTACCCTCAGACCACGGTGGAACGCATCGCCTGGCGCGCCCCCTATCCGATTCTGCGCCATCACTTTGGCCTGCCCGATCTGGAGGCCACCCGTGCGGGGATCGAGGAGATCGCCGAGGCCCGCGTTCTGGACGTGATCTCTCTGGGCACCGATCAGGATGCACAGGAGAACTACTTCCACCCGGAACGTCAGGATCCGGGACGAAGGGGCGCCGGCGGTGTGCCCGTGCGCACCACCGAGGACTATGCGGCGCTCTACGCCGCCAGCCGGCGCGGCAACCATCCCCTGATGCGCTCCTACTCGGGCACCGACGACTTGCTGCGTCTGGCGCAGGAGCAACTGGACACCATTCACAATGCCTGGTGCGCGGTCTCACTCTACTGGTTCAATGCGATGGATGGCCGGGGACCGTGGCCCCTGCGCGAGTCGATCGCCCAGCATCAGGCGCTCATGGCCTGGCACGGCGCGCGGAACATCCCGGTGGAATCCAACGAGGCCCATCACTGGGGGCTGCGCGACGCCCCGGACATTATCTTCTGTGCAGCTTCGTACCTGGCGGCCTACAACGCCAAAGCGGCCGGCGTCCGCGACTATATCGTGCCGCTGATGTTCAACAGCCCGCCCAATCTGGCGGAGGGCATGGATTTGGCACGGATGCTGGCCTCGCTGGACCTGATCGCGCCGCTGCAGAGCCCGGATTTTGCCATCTGGCGGCAGACGCGCACCGGGCTGCTCAGCTATCCCCAGGACCTGGACGCCGCTCGCGCGCATCTGGTGGCCAGCGTCTACCTGCAGATGGCGCTTCGGCCGCACATCGTCCACGTGGTGGGATATTGTGAGGCGCAGCACGCCGCCAGCGCCGCGGAGGTCATCGAGTCCTGCAAGCTGGCGCGCCGCTCGATCGAAAATGCGCTGCACGGCCAACCCGATCTCTCCGCCGATCCCGTGGTGGCGCAACGGCGCGCCGAGTTGGTGGCGGAAGCGCAGGTGACCCTCCGAGCCATCGCCGATCTGGCGGGGCCCGACGTCGCCGATCCGCTGACCGATGTGGACACCCTCACGCGGGCGGTCACCTCCGGTATCCTGGACGCACCGCATCTGCGCAACAACCCCTTTGGGCGGGGCGCGATCGTCGCCCGGGAGGATGCCCGCGGCGCCTGGGTGGCGGTAGATCCCGACACATCCACCCCCCTGTCCGAACAGGAACGGCTGAGCCGTCTTAGCCGCTGAACATACCGAGTAAAGGAGCGAGTGATGGCCGAAAAGCGTTTCACAGTGATCGGTGCAGGCCATGGCGGCAAGGCAATGGCCGCGCATCTGAGCTTGATGGGTTACCCGGTGACGCTCTATAACCGCACCTTTTTGAATGTCTCGGCCATCGCCAGCCGCGGCGGTCTGGACCTGTATGGGGCTGAGGATGGGCCGCGCGGCTTTGCGAAATTGGAGCGGGTGACCTCGGATCCTGCCGAGGCGGCGGAGGGCGACATCCTGATGGTGGTCGTCCCGAGCAGCGCCCACGCCGATATCGCGCGCCTGCTGGCGCCCCACCTGCGTGATGAGCAGATCATCGTGCTGCACCCCGGCCGTACCGGTGGGTGTATGGAGTTCCGGCAGGTGCTGAGCCAGTGCGGGTGCCAGGCCAGCGTGCATCTGGCCGAGGCTGAGACGCTGATCTACGCCAGTCGCTCCGAAGGCCCGGCGCAAGCGCGGCTTTTCAGCATCAAGCAGACCGTCCCGCTGGCGGCCCTGCCCGCCAGCGACACACGCCATGTCCTCGAGGCGCTGGCGGCGCCCTACCCTCAGTTCATCGATGGCACCAGCGTGCTGCACACGGGGCTGAACAACATGGGGGCGATTTTCCACCCGGCGCTGACCCTGTTGAATGCGGGCCGGATCGAGTCCACGCGCGGCGAGTTTCAGTTCTATCTGGAGGGCGTGACGCCCTCCACAGCGCGGGTGCTGGAGGAGCTCGACCGTGAGCGGGTGACCGTCGCCGCCGCGATCGGCATTCGCGCGCGCACGGCCCTCGAGTGGCTGAAAATGGCCTACGATGCCAGCGGCGAGAGCCTGTACGCAACGATCCAGAACCAGCCGGGCTATCGCGGGATCAAGGCGCCCTCGACGCTGAATCATCGCTACGTCTTCGAGGACATCCCGATGAGCCTGGTGCCCATCGCGGCCCTGGGACAGCGGTACGGCGTCTCTGTACAATGCATCGATGCCATCATCCGGCTGGCCTGCACCATCCACCAGACGGACTATTGGCGGCGCGGTCGCACGCTGGACAAGCTCGGTATCGAACAGCTGAGTGTGGCCGAGCTGACGCGCTATGCCATGGAGGGCACCAATGGCCTGTGATCCTGCCCTGCCAGCGTTCATCGCGCGCGCACCTTCTGGGCATTTGACGGCAGTCAGCGGATGGACGATAATCAAGGATGGTGTGCGAGAAGCGTTACTAGACTACTGAGGGGGATCGAACGGCATGGCGAGTGAGGAAAGGGTTGGGATAGAACTCCAACCAGAAGCAGAGCAGGCGACACCGGTAATCGAGCCGGAGACGCCGACGACAGAGCAGGCGACACCGGCAACCGAGCCGGAGACGCCGACGACAGAGCAGGCGGCACCGGCAACTGAGCCGGAGACGCCGTCCGCTAATCAGGAGAGCACGCCGGTCAAGGCCGAGAGTCGCCCCTCCGAGATGGAAGAACTGAAAGAAGGCATGCGGGTCCGCGGTCGCGTGCGCAACATTGTCGAGTTCGGTGCCTTTGTGGACCTGGGTGTTGGCCGCGATGGCCTGGCGCACATCTCCACACTGCAGCGCGCTGGCATCGACAAGACGCTGCAGGTGGGCGACATGCTGGATGTCCAGATCCGCAGGGTCGATCTGGAAAAGAACCGCATCAGCCTGACCGTCCCGGGTGCCGGGCGCCCGACAAAAAAGCCGCTCGAGGCCCTCAAGGCGGGGCAGGAGCTCACCGGTCGCGTGGTACGCCTGGTGGACTTTGGTGCTTTTGTGGACATTGGCGCACAGACCGACGGCCTGCTGCACATCTCGCAGCTCTCCAGCAGCTATGTGAACCATCCCCGTGAGGTGGTGGAGGTGGGCCAGGAGGTCGAGGTGCGCATTCTGGAGATCGACACCGACCGGCGCCGCATCTCGCTGACCATGAAGGACATGGATAACTTAGTTTCGGCTCCCGCACAGACATCGTCGGGGAGCGCCGAGACGCAAGAGGACCGCGGCCCGGGACTGTTCGCAGCTGCCTGGCAGGAGGCCCTCCGCAGCCAAAAGCGTCGCAACGCGCGCGGCTAGCCCGCGAGCAGTCTCTGATATTCAACAGGGCAACTCTCCCACGGGTTGCCCTGTTTGCTTTACACCGGCCGGCAGTGCGCCTAGAATGCGCCTCAAAGCAGGAGGAGAAGGACCCATGATGATCCGTGAAGCCATGGAGGTTTTCTGGCGCAGCCTGAAGGATGCCTGGGAGGAACTGATGCCCCTGGCGCTGGTGAACCTGGCCTGGTTCGCCTCCTGGGGCGGACCCTTTGCGCTGATCCCTTCCTCCAAGACCCTGTGGTTGACGATCCTGCTGGTGGCCCTGGGGCTCGTGCTGGGCGCCGTCGCCACCTCCGGCCTGTATCACGTGTCCGACCGGGTCGCCCATGGCAAGACCGCCCGCTTTGATGACTGGCGCGAGGGCGTCAAACTGCATTGGCGCAAGGGGCTGCTGTGGCTGCTGGGCAACGTCGTGGCTGTGGTGGCCGTCATCTGGAACATTTCCTTCTACGGGGCGAACTTTTCCGGGAACTGGGTCCTGCTGCTGCAGGGCATCTGGCTGGCCATGGCCCTCTTTTGGATGATGATGCAGCTGTATTTCTGGCCCATGCTGCTCCGCCTGGAGGAGCCCCGCGTCTGGACCGCCTGGAAATTCTCCGCCATGCTGATTGTTGCCAATCCCTTTTTCGCCTTTTTCATTGCCACCTTTACCCTCCTGTTCGCCATCATCAGCGTGGCCACCGGGGTGATCCTTGGGCTGCTGGGTGGAACCGTCATGGCCGTGCTGGGCAGCAATGCGGTGCTGATGCTCCTGTTCAAGCTGGACAAGATCGAGGACCCCCGCCCGCCGCTCACGGGCTGAGCACGCGCCCTGACCGCGCCCGCGCCCACCGATGGCGGGCCTTGATCAGACGATCAGGGCCGTGCTATAATCCTCCGCGACCGAAACCATTCGCCCAACAGTGAGGGACTATGGATAAGAAACTCAAGCTCGCCCCGGAGCAGCTGCGGCGGGCTACCGATCCCGGTTTGTTCAGCTTTAGCTCAACACAGGAACTGGAAGGTCTCGACCACATCGTCGGTCAGGAGCGTGCTGTGCGCGCTATCGACTTTGGCGTCGAGATTCGGAGCAAAGGTTACAACATCTACGCCGTCGGACCGGCCGGGTCCGGCCGCACGTCCACCGTCCGCGAGTTCCTGCAGCGGCGCGCTGCCAAACGCCCGGCGCCCGCGGACTGGTGCTATGTGTTCAATTTCGACGATCCGCGTTCGCCTCGCGCGCTGCGGCTACCCGCCGGGCAGTCGACGACGCTGCGCGACATGATGGCCGACATGATCAGCCATCTGCAGACAGAGATCCCCCGCACCTTTGAGGGGCAGCCCTACGAGGAGCGCCGGCGTGCCTTTGTGCAGGAGATGGCCGCTCGTCAGCAAAAACTCTATGAGAATCTGGAGGCCTATCTCAACGAGCGCGGCTTTGCGCTGATCCGCTCGCAGGCCGGCCTCGCCATCGCGCCCATGGTCGACGGCGAGGTGATGAGCGCCGAGGACTATCAAAAGCTTGACCCGGAAACAAAGCACAAGTTCGAGGCCTTCCGCCCCGAGCTCCAGGAAGAGTTTGAGAAGGCCATGCGCGAGGCGCGCGACCTGGACCGGGAGAGCAAACAGGCCATCGAACAGATCCGCGCCGAGATGGCCGGGTTTGTGGTGGACGGCTTGCTCGCTGATCTCCGGGAAAAGTTCGCCGATTGCCCGGCGGTCCTGGAGCACCTCAAGCACGTCCGCCATGACATCATCGCGAACGTCGAACGGTTTATGCCCCAGGAGGAGGGCCCGCAACTGCCCTTTATGATGCGCCCCGATCGCGGGGAGGACGGCTGGCTGACCCGCTATTCGATCAATGTGCTGGTGGAGGGCGCCTCACAGGAACAGGCCCCGGTGATCATCGAAGACAACCCCACCTACCATAACCTCATCGGCAGGATCGAGCACCGGACCGAGTATGGCACGATGGTCACGGACTTTACGCAGATTCGCGCGGGTGCGCTGCACCGCGCCAACGGCGGCTACCTGGTGGTGGAAGCCAAGGATCTGCTGGTGAACGCCCTCGCCTATGACGGGCTCAAGCGTGCGCTCCGCAACAACGAGATCAAGATCGAAGAGATGGCCCAGTTCTACGGCCTGGTGGCGGCTGCCAGCTTGCAGCCAGAGCCGATCCCGCTGGATGTCAAGGTCGTGATCATTGGCGACGCGCGCCTCTACCAGCTGCTCTATGCACTGGATGAGGATTTTCGCGAGCTCTTTAAAGTCAAAGCCGAGTTCGCCGGCGAGATGGAACGCAGCGAGGATACGCTGCACGATCTGGCCTCCTTTGTGGCCCGCATGTGCCGCGAGGAGGAGTTGCTTCACTTTGGCCCGGACGCCGTGGCGCGTCTCGCCGATGAGAGCGCGCGATATGCCGACGACCAGAACCGGCTGAGCACGCGTTTTTCGGCACTGGCGGACCTGGTGCGCGAATCGGCGTACTGGGCCGGCGATGCCGGGCATCCGGTGGTGACGGCCGACGACGTCGGCCGCGCAGTCACCGACCGCGAGCACCGCATGAACTATGTGCAGCAGCGGATGATGGACGCCATCGACGAGGGTACGATCCTGATCGACACCGAGGGCGCCGTGGTAGGGCAGATCAACGGGCTGTCGGTGGCCCAGATGGCCGATTTCGCCTTTGGGATCCCCTCACGCATCACAGCGCGCACCTTTATGGGACGTGCCGCAGTGACCAGCATCGACCGTGAGGTCAAACTCACGGGGCCGATCCATGACAAGGGCAATCTGATCCTTTCCTCCTACCTGGCCAGCAGGTTTGCGCAGCACGGCCCCTTGAGCATGTCCGCGACGCTGGTCTTTGAGCAGAACTATGGCGGCGTCGAGGGGGACAGCGCCTCCTCGACCGAGCTCTATGCGCTCCTCTCCAGCCTGGCCGATCTGCCGATCCGACAGGACCTGGCCGTCACCGGGTCGGTGAACCAGGCGGGCACGGTGCAGGCCATCGGTGGCGTGAACGCCAAGATCGAGGGCTACTATGACCTCTGCAAACGGCGCGGCCTGACCGGAGCGCAGGGTGTGCTGATCCCTGCCTCCAATGTGCGCCATCTGATGCTGCGCCCGGACGTGGTCGAGGCCGTGCGGGATGGCCAGTTCCATGTATATGCCGTCTCGACGATCGAAGAGGGGGTCGAGCTGCTTACGGGCATGCCCGCCGGTGAAGAGGACGGGGAGGGCAATTACCCCGAAGGCACCGTGTACGCCAGGGTCAGGGAAAAGCTCGACAAGTACAGCGAGCGACAAAAGCAGCTGAGCCGCGAAGAGCGGGCCGAGAGAAATGAAAGCTCGGGGGAGGGCGATACAGACTCCGACGAGGAGGACACGCCAGAGCCCGATGTGCCTGTACCGGGTGTGCCGGTCCCCGAGGTTCCCGTGCCAGAGGACCCGGAGCCCGATGTCCCGTCGCCGGACGGCGACCTACCGGACGGGGAGCTACCCGACGGGGAGACGCCGGACCACTGAGATCGTCCCGCCGTTGAGCAGAGGGGCACACCGGCCCCGGCGCAGAAACATGCTTCCGGGGCCGGCGTATGCTGCGATCTTCACGCTGTAGATGACGCTTGCCAGGGGCAAGCCAGCGGCGCCAGGCTGTGGGTCGCAGCACCGAGACGCAGCCGCTCAAGAGTCGCTCCTTTGACAGGGGGCAGAGCGCCTGTATACTCAAGGATTGTTGTCTGACAAGAGGTGCCCGTGATCTGGGACGCGACAGAACGATAGGATAGCATGCAAGCCCTGTGTATCGACAGAACCCTGGCCGGTGACACAGCCGCAGGCCCCATGGCCACCTGTGGCGTGATGCCCCTGTGCACCACGCCCCCTGGCAGTCTCGCCCTTAGCGTACGGATCTCCGCTGCGCACGTGAGTGCGCTGCGTCGTTTCCTCGTGAGCAAGCCCCACCTGACCGGCGCCATCCGGCGACCGGCCCATGGCGGCCTTACCCGCGACTGGGCAACCATTTGCCTGCTCCTCATGTACATCTTTTACCTCGCTGGCCGGACCCAGTTCTACGCCTGTGCCGCCTATTTCTAGTCGTGTCCCCGGTCATGTGGCGGGACAACGGGCGGCGTTGTGGCGTTTGGGCGTCAGAATTCGGTATGGCGGTGAGAGAGCATGAGCATCCTATGGGAATCTGGTAATCTTTGGGTCAATAGCGCGCTGGGCCTGTTTGCCATGGCGCTGCTGGTTCTTAGCTCGAACGAGGTCGTCAAGCGCCTGGTGGGCCTGGCCGAGTACCTCAACCTGTCAGCCACCTTTATGGGCATGACGGTGCTGTCGCTGGCCACAAGCATCCCCGAGATCTCTTCGCACATGACCGCCTCGGTGGGCATCCTCACCGGTTCGCTGGACTATCAGCAATCCTCAGCCATCGTACTGGGGGCCAACATTGGCTCCGATGTGGTCCAGCAGACGCTGATCCTGGGAATCGTGGTATTTCTCAGCGGCGGGCTGCGCTTTAGGCGGTATTTCTGGTGGAAGAGCGTCATCCCCATGATCGTGACCACGCTCATGTGTCTCGTACTCGGTTGGGACCAGAGCTTCTCGCGGCTGGATGGGCTGATCCTGTTCGGCAGCTTTATCGCATACACCTACTACCTGTACATCGATGAGCGCAAGTACTTTAACCCCGACGAGCAAGAGCGCGAGACAGAGAACGTGCCCCAATCAGGCAAGGAGGCGCTTATCTATGCCCTGATCGCCGTGGGGGGCATGGTCATTACCATTTTCAGCGCCTCCATCGTGCTGCACGTCACCGAGTTTGTGGTCGACAGCACCGGCATCGCTGGCTCACTGATCGGAGTCATGACGCTGGGGATCGCCTCGGCCCTACCCGAGCTCACAACGGCGCTGGCCGGGGTGCGCTCGAAAGAGCAGGGTATCTCGCTGGGGACGCTGGTGGGCAGCAATATCACCAATCCGCTCGTCGCCATCGGTGGCGGGGCGTTGGTCTCGACTTACTGGGTGCCCCGGCCACTGATCCACTGGGATCTCCCCTGGGAGACCCTGACGGGTCTGGTCCTCCTGGTGATCCTGATCCTCAACAAAGGCAGGCTCAGCAAACATGGGGCAATCTATCTGATGGTCCTGTACGTGGTCTACATGGTCGGCAGAGCCGTCCTCTTTTCCAGCGACGCCTACATCTAGATCCCGCCCACCCTTGCCCTGATAGGCCCCCGGAAGATTTCCGGGGGCTCGTTTTTTTTCCCAGATGCCTGTACAACGGCGGTCTACTGCGATATACTCGAAATGTAAACATCGGGAGGGGCAAATGAACAAGACCGAGCGCTTTCGGGCCATGCTGCAGGGCCATCCGGTGGATCGGGTGCCGGCTGCCTTCTGGTTCCATTTCGATGCCGCCTACGAGGGTGGGCAGCCGATGGCGCAGAGGCATATCGACTATTATCGCGAGGCCGATCCGGACATCCTCAAGGTGATGAATGACAGCGGCTACCCCCCGATCGGGGCGTTTGTGGTGGAGCGCCCCGCGGATTGGCTCAAATTGGAGCCCACGCCGCTGACGGCGGTACGCTTCGCAAGCCACCTGGAGGGCCTGGCGGGCATCGTGGCGGCGCTCAAGGGCGAGGTGCCCATCATCACGACAGTATTCGGTCCCTTCCGCGAGGCGGTCCGCGTGTTGTGGCAGAGCGACCCGGCGCGCTATCCCACCGAGTATGCCGCCCGCATGGGCTACTTGGAGCAGCTGAGGCAGGACCCCGAGCCCGTGCTGCAGGGGCTGCAGGTGATCGCGGACGACATTGCCCGGTTCAATCTGGCCTGCGTCACCGAGGCCGGCTGCGAGGGCATCTACTTTTCTGCCAAAGGCGGCGAGCGCGCCGACATGACCGACGAGGAGCATGCACGCTGGGTCAGGCCCTACGATCTGCACGTGCTGGAAACGCTTGGGCCGGCCTGCGACTATGTGGTGGGGCATTTCTGCGGCAAGGGCCTGAATCTGGAGCGGTTTGCCGGCTACCCCGTGCACCTGGCCAACTGGGCCCACCAGTCGGACAACCCCTCGCTCCGTCAGGGTAAGGCGATCCTGGGCGGGGTGAGCATCCTGGGGGGCCTTGACGAGCGCGGGCCCCTGGTGTACGGTCCCCGTGAAGCATTGCAGCGCGAGATTGAGGACGCGCTCGCCGAAATGGGCGCTCTGGGCTTTATGCTGGGCGCCGGCTGCACCGTTCCGGGAGATGTCGACCCTGCCAACCTGGTGTTCGCCCGCGAGTATGTCGCCGAGCTGACGGCGGAGTAAGCACGATGCTGTGGGATGATCTGGAGACTCTGGAGGAGCAGGGCGGGCCGGCGCCGGCCAGCGTGCTCGTGGCAGTGGTCCCCAGTCTCAAGGACTGGGAGCGTGTCCAGCGCGAGGGGTGGTATCGCATTCCGCTCAAGCGCGCGCCCCGGCAGATCGGCGCCGCGTATCTTGCCTTTTACCATCCGGGCTGCTTTGGTGATCTGCGCTGGAGCATCCGCAGCTATGCCGCCATCCGGCGCTACAGCCTTGCCCCGCGCCGCGCCTTGCTGCCGGAGGAGGGAGACCACCCCCGCGCCGGCGAGCTCTACTACCGGCTGGACCTGGGCCCGCTCCAGGCCCTGCCCCACCCGGTATACAGCCAGCGGCTGCGCCGGGTGACATTCATCCATACCGATCTTGAGACCCTCTTTCAGGCACAGGAGATCTGCGAGCTCTGGTCGCACGAGGACGCCAGGGCCCGCCTCTACCGGGGCCTGCAGATAGGCAGCCCGAGGGCGATCTACCAGGCAAGCGCCGCCTGACGGCCGGTCGCGGCAGCGGGGTGCGGTAGGAATAGTGCGCGCAAACCGCACCTTGAGGCCGGGAACGCCGTATAGATAGCGGAATCGGATCCACTGGGACACAGACACAGGGAGGCAAGCATGTTCGAGAAAATCATCGCCAGACTCACCCGCATGATCAAGATGGACCACACCGTCTATGACGAGATCGCGGTCGATGAGGACGCTACCATCGAAGCCGCCATCATCGTGGCCATCACAGCGCTGCTGGGAGCGCTGGGCACGCTATTCGTCAGCAACTTTGGCGCGTTCATAGTCACCTTTATCCAACAGATCGCCATCGGCTGGGTGCTCTGGAGCGCCATCGTGTGGGTTGTGGGCACCAAGATCTTTGCGGGCAACGGCACCTTTATGCACATCCTGCGGGTGCTGGGCTATGTCACTGCCCCCCTGGTGCTGGGCATTATCCCCATCATCGGCACGCTGGTCGGTGGGATCCTCTCCCTGGTGCTGGCATTCTTTGCCATCCGAGAGACCATGGACCTCACAACCGAAAAGACCATCCTGACGATCATCATCGGCTGGGTGATCAACCTGGTCATTGGCCTGATCTTCTAGTCCCCTGGACGTCCGGCAGGATCTGAGAGGGCTGAGACGTGCAATGCGAGTCCAGCTCCGGAGGTAGAGACTCCGGGACGGGCGCCGTGAGAATAGCCCGCCTCGGCCCTTGGCATATCCTGGGCCGGCACCTGATGGACCTGGCCATCGTCATCGTCGCGCTGGTGCTGGCGCGCTGGCTCCGCCTGACGGTGCCACTTGGCCGCCCATTGAATGCCGAGGGCACCGCGCTGTACCCGCCGATGCTGGTCCTGGCCCTGGTGGTCTGGTCCATCAGCCTGTCCGCGGCCCGCGTCTATGCCGCACCGCACAGACGGGACACGATCGCTGAACTTCAGGCTATCGCGGCGGCCGTGACGGTGGCCACGCTGGTCTATGCGGGATTGCTGTATCTCTCCTATCGCGGCCTCTCTCGCCTGCTGTATGGCTATTTCTATCTCCTCGACCTGCTCCTGACGGGCGGCGCTCACCTGCT
>Ga0068713_1004226_pt1 | contig 11408 bp, 5 predicted proteins | sample MTBAKSrepl2MetaG_FD_62223 | JGI IMG/M metagenome (GOLD analysis project Ga0068713, IMG submission 62223) | Enrichment culture microbial communities om Arthur Kill intertidal strait, New Jersey, USA, that are MTBE-degrading - MTBE-AKS2 (Arthur... | ecosystem: Environmental > Aquatic > Marine >...
GGCGTGTACTCCTGGGCGCCCCAGATGCGATGCTTCCAGAAGACCGGGCACGTGTCGAACTCGAAGTGGACCGAGAGGATATCCGGCGTCGTGATCTTGTCCTTGAAATAGTAGATGCCGCCGGAGGCCTGCACTGAGCGGGGGACCGTCTCCCCGAGAATGTAACGCGCGGCGTCGATGAGGTGGATGCCCCAGTCCACGAGGTGGCCGTGCCCGGTTGTCCTTTCCAGTCGCCAGGAAACGTGGCCGATCTGGGGCGAGTAGGGCACCTTGGGCGCCGGACCGCACCAGAGATCCCAGTCGAGCGAGGCCGGTGGGTCCTGCGGTGTCGTGTCCTTGATGCCGGCAGTGTAGTGGATCTGGGCGTCGGCCTGGATGATCCGCCCGAGCTTGCCCTGGCGGACGTATTCCCGCGTCGCCTGGATGGCCGGGCTTTGGCGACGCTGAAAGCCGATCTGGACGATGACATTCCTCTTTCTGGCCGCCTCGATCATAGTGCGTCCTTCACGGATGTCATAGGCCAGGGGTTTCTCACAATAGATATCCAGATTCTTCTCTATCGCGGCCAGGAAGGGCAGGGCATGCCATTGGGGCGGTGTCGCGATGATCACGGCGGCCAGTCCGGGCGTCTCCAGGAGATCCGCATAGTGCTTGAAGGTCTTGGGCCGCGCGCCCTGGAGTCCTTCCACCTGATTGGCGCTGTCTTCCAGGTGCTGGCTGTCCACATCGCACAGAGCGATGACGTCGACGCCGCCGGCTTTGAACGCCGCGCGGACATCGCTCAGGCCGTACCCGCCGCACCCGATCAGGCCCAGTTTGACTCTGGGTGGATTCGTCTCGCCGGCAGAGGACCGATAGGCAAGACCGGCTATCGCCGCCGCACCGAGAAACTCCCGTCGATTTATCCTTTCCGTCATATCGCGCCCTTTCAAAGATCACCGGATTACCGGTCATCATAGCGACGGCGCACGGTATGTCAACCGGCGCAAATGTGCGCAGAAAAGAGAGAGAGCTCCGGCCGCGCGGGCCGGTTCCGGTGATATGGACAAAATAGGCAGGGGACAAAAGTCCCACGCACTTGCTCCATCCGAAACGACACCGCCATGCAGGCCCAGCCATGGCGTTTCGACGAAGAGCGAGCAGAAATCGACTACGATTTCGCTGTGGCGCCCAGAAGGAACAGAAGCATGACAAACAAGGTCAGGACCATCTCATTCATAGCTTTACTCCACCCCAATTAATCATCTCGTATTATACCGCGGTGGTCGTCAGCAGTCAAGACCTTACCTGGCGTCGAGGACGCGAAAAGTGAAAAAAGAACGAGGCACGTGTTCCGGTGGAGTGAAACACATGGATTTCTAGGACCCGGAGCGCAGAATCTCTTATGTGAGAACCGGCTCTATGCGCCGGCCAATCGCGCCATCCCGCCAAGCGAGACCATTTCCTATATCGCCCGGCGGTGCGATGGGAATTCAGCGTTTGCGAGCAAGATCTCTATGGAGCCGAATCCCGATGGAAGACGAATCCTACTTGATCGAGGAAGATGGCGCGGGAGGGGGTGCGGTCGAAGCGGAAGCGGATTACCCGCAACTTCCGCGGCTCAAAGTCGGGCCGTGAGGCGATGAAATCCGCCAAGGGGAATTCAAAAGTCTGGAGCACGGGTTCGATGGCGTGCTTGTCGCGCGCCCGTTCCCAATAGGACCACTTCGTGAATGTCACTCCTACTGCCGGCTGGAGCGGAGACACGCGGCTCAGCGGCAGTTGGGCCCGACAGCCATCAGATGTCACGAGCTCCAGAGTCAGGTCGATCCCCGTCCCGTCCGCGGCGGCATCGGCATCGGGCACGACCGCCGGCTCGTTCGCCTCGTTGCCATTACGGGCTTGGACCGCTGCTGGATCGCAGGCAGCCAGCGGATCGCACTGTTCGCCGGTATCCGCCAAACAGAAGGACAGCAGCGTATGCTCGTCGAGGCGCCAGTTGTCGGACAGGGTCTCGGGCAAGGTGATCGTGTAGGCGGGGACATTCGACGAATCGTCAGGCTCCTCCGTCGTGTTCCAGCCGAGTACCACGGCGTAGTCCCGGAACGGCCAGTCGCCGCGACCTTTCATCTCCTGCTGCCGCCATACACTCAGATGGGTCCCCTGCAGGGAGCCGCCGGGCAAGGAAGTTCTTGTGACGTCGATGGAGTCATCGAAGTCGGCGACCACGCGGAAATCCGAGTCCTCGAATCGGTTGAAGTAGATCGTGTCGGGCAGCCAGTCCGCGGCCCGGCGGTAGTCACGGAACATCGGGACATACTCGTCATGGCCGTGAAGCGTGGCCTCCAGGAAGGCGGAGATGTAGACTTGGGCGATGAGCTGCTGGTCCTCCGGGCAGAGCAGGGCCCCCCGGTTGAGCAGCAGACTCAGCGGCGGCCCCGCGTCATACGGCCCCCAGACCGTATTGAATTGGCCGTGGTTGGCGCGATGGGCATAGAGGGTCGTCTTCATCCAGTAATTGCCGTTTGTGAATGCGACCCGTCGGTAGGACCTCGCGCCGGCGAAGAAGTCCACGTCGCTATCCTGGCCGCCCTGGAGCACAAGGTAGTTGACGTTCTCGAGGGGTACCGGCCGGCCCGCCGGCTCGTACTGGCCGTCGATGGGAGCGATGCCGATTAGGGTCTTGATCGAGAACCCGAAATCGAACCGGACATTGGCGTCGTCCGGATAATACGCTAGGCGATTGAAGGCCGCCGCATGCAGGATGGCCTCGCCGCCGCGGGAGTGGCCGATCAGAGCGATGTTCTCCAGATCCACCTTCCCGCAGAGGGGGTGGTCCTGCTGTTCATTCCAGTCTCGCCACAGTCCCAGGTGCTTGAGCAGGAGCCAGCCGCGCGCGTCGTTCTCGTCGCTGAGGTCCCCGCTCCAACTGCTGTTCAGGAAGTTCTCGTCGATGGAGGCTGTGATGAAGCCTCGGCTCGCGAACAACTCGCCCAGGTACGCGTATCCGGGGTCGGAGAACTCCTCCATCTTGTGATTGCCGTGCACGATCAGAACCAGCGGGAAGGGCCCTTCGCCCTTCGGCAGCCAGACCCGGGCGTTGAGCGGCAGGTTCTCGGGCTCGAAACCCCAGTACTTCTTTCGTGCCCAGGTTTTGAAGTCGCTCCGATTCGAAAGGAACGGAGAAGCATCGACGGAATCTGTCACAATATCCACATTTTCGCCGTACTCCGGCCGGTGACGGTCGGTGCCGCTGCCGTAGAAGAGTGTAACGATTTCGTAGGGGCCGGGCTCCGCGGGGTTGGGCGCGTCCAAGGGAACCACATTGTCGCCAAGGATCGGCACGAAAGCCTCGCGGGACGAGTCGTCTCCGGACCCGGCCAGCCAGACGACGAGCATCGTGGCCACCGTGACGGCGGCAAGCGCCATCACGGTTCCGATGACAGCGTGGACGATACCCGCGCGCCCTGACCCTCGCCTGAGGACGACAGACACGCCGGCCCCGGCCGTCGCGAAGAGAAGGATCGGCGGTCCGCCGAGGTGAAGCGTGAAATCTGGAGAGAAACCGAGACTCTTTCCAATTCCGACGAGACAGCCGAGGGTGACGAGGACGACGGCCAGGAAACGCAGCGGGATCCGTCTCAGGCCGGCCAGCGCGAGCAGGACCACCAGCGTGGACAGCGTCAGGACGACCGTGCCCAGGAGCAGGGCGCCGCCAACGTCGAAGATCGTCCCGAGTCCGGTTCCCATGCAGAACCCACCGTAGGCCGGGATCAGAATCGCCGCCAGGGCCAGTCCGAGGGCCGCCCCAGGCCAGGCCAGAACAAGGAAGTGCAGGAATCGCCGTATCGGAGGCTGCCCCACGTGTGCGGCGCCACGCCCGATGGCTCTCAACAGAGGCACAATCGATCCCATGGGCATGGCATCACTCGCGACTCACCGATTCGTACAAGGCGCTGAAACATCGCACGATCCGCCGGCTCGATCCGTCTTTCTTCACCTCGACGACTACTGTGCGCTGGCGGGAGATTCGGACGTTCTCCAGGAACAGCCCGTCCTCCGCAACAGGCACCTCGGCGCCGTTGATGGTGATCCGGGCGCCGGGCTCGGCCCACCCGTGCACGTCGATGGCGACGTTACCGGCCACCGGCATGTGCTCCATGGGGTTGGTCTGCACGAGCACTTGCGGCGGTTGCTCCAGATCGAGAATCTCCTGAAGGATCTGCTTCCTGGCGGCGTACAGGACGTTGGGATCGTTGCTGTAATCGGCCGTGGTCCGGACCACGCGGGCCGCGATCTCGATGCCTCGGCGCTTCGGCGCCATCAGCGCCGCCACGCGCGGGCTCATCCGGCTCTTCATCCGTCGGATTCCGTCTTCGAGCAGCCAGAAGTACTCGTAGTCCTGAAGTCCGTTGCGCATCTGCTCCCAGCGGAGCGAATTGAGCAGGCCGTCGCGCTTGGGGTACACGTGCCAGCCGTCGCCGCGATGCTGACCCGGCGCTTCGAAGGGGTCCTCCGTCCAGGCGTTGAAGCCCCAGTGCAGATAGCCGGTCAGGCCGAAGCGGTAGTTGAACCAGTGTAGCGTGCGCGATTGGATGAGCGGGACGTCCACGGTCTTGTTCGGGAAGGAGCCGCCCTGAAAGATCCCGACCGTGTAGAACCACATTTCGTAGCCCTGCTTCTGAGCCTCCGTGAAGGCGTCCTGCCAAGTCGCATAATGATCGAGCTTCGGGACCCAGACTTCGAGGCGGTCCAGGCAGTGCGGCGTCTCGATCGCGTCCATACGCCGCAAGTGCGGGCCATGGCGGTGAACGAAATCCGAGCACTCCCGCCAGCTCATGACGTTGTGATTGGAGGGTTCGTCGGCGATGTGGAAGACGGTCTTGTCGAGCCAGCCTTGTTCTCGCAGGTGCTGCTCCAGAGCAGGCAGGAACCGGGAGAGGAACTCCTCGCCCGGCATCGTGACGGAACCGCCCGCCTCGTTTCGCACGGGGAAATCGCGCAGGACGATTTCCCGGCTGGACCAGCCGCCCTCGCGGAATCTCGCCACGAAGCCGGTCTCAAGCAGATCCATGCGCCCGGTGGCCCAGAAGACCTCGGCCCAGCGGTCGAATCTCGAGAAGTCAAACGCCAGTGCGCCGTCAGCGCGTCGGGTGGTCGTGATGAGGTCAAGCGGAACGCGAAACACGTTCTGCCGGTGGTCCGCCATGTTCTGTGCGTACAGTTTGAGCATCTTGTAGAAGGCATCTGTGTTTGAGGAATCGATGCCGTGGAACTCCGCAAACCGGCCGGTCGTGAACCATTCCGTGACCATGAGATGACGTTGCTCGGGAAGCGTCAGAGGGTACACCGTCAGTGTCAGCGGCAGGGTTCCGTCGCCTTGTTCCGAGTGGAATGAAACGGCGCCCTCATAGTCACCGGCGCTCATCTCGGGTGGGATCGAGAGGGTTAGGTAGACCGCCTTGCACTGGCCCGCTTCGAGGGTTGTCTGAATCTCGCCGGACAGATAATCGGGGAACCGGGCGGGCGCCGTGCGGATGAGATCGGCCTTGCGCTGCTTAGGCGTGTTCTCGGTGATCGCAATGGAGTTCACAAAGTTCCACGCGACAGCATCTGCCGGCAGCATGGCATTCCCACCCTTGAGCCTCAGCGGACTGACGGAGACCTTGAGGTTTCTTACTGTCTGCCGCGCTCGGACTGCACACTGGGCGCTGACCCACTCATTGCGAATCCCAAAGACCTCGATTCGGTCCCGCGCCGGCGGACAGTGGTACCCATCCTCAAAAACGCGCACCACGTCCGGCACCGCGAAGCATTCGAAGGCGGGCTCACCGCCGAGACAGCAGACGCCCAGCGCCAGGATCAAACCCGTCGTGAGAAGACAGCGATAACCTACGAAGACTCTGCACGTACTCATCGGTGCCTCTCATGCGGAATGTGCTGTGCACACGGACAGTACGCACAGCACATTCTGCGTCAACTGAGCGTCATATCTTCGCCGAGCCAAGCGATGTTCTCTCAACCGTTCAAGGCCCAACCCCGGCGGTACTGTTTACGGATGTACTGATCGGCCACAGGGCAGTTGGCGGCCTTGAGGTTCTGCGCATCCCATTCGAGCTTCTGTCCGACCCGGTAGGCCACCAGCGCCAGCAGGTTGTTCTCGACGAGCGCCCCGGCGTAGTCGAAATTGCACAAAGTGGGCTTGCCCGTCTTGCAGGCGACGATCCATTCCTTGTGGTGCCCCAGCGAGGGGGGAATCAACTCTTCCGGCTTGGGCGCATCATAGTGCGTCATGTCACCGCCGTGGGTGGGCATCACGATGCGGAAGTCGTAGTCGCAGATCAGGTAGCCCTTGTCGCCGGTGAAAAGAACGCCCTTGAATAGCGCCTCGCGGTCGAAGACCTTCGAGGGCATGCCGGGTTTCTTGCCGCCGTCGTACCAGTAAGCCTTGACCGCCGGACGCCAGTCGTTGGCAGGGTGGTCCCACTCGGCCGTCAACCATTGTGGGCACGTATCCGGATTGACCGGAGTGCCTTCGGCTTTGCAGGTCGTGGGCAGGCGCAGATCCAGGGCCCAGTAAGCCATGTCCATCATGTGACTGCCCATATCGCCGATCTGGCCGGAGCCGAAGTCCCAGAAGCGGTTCCAGGCGAGACAGCCGCCCAGATAGCCGGGATTGAACGCATGGTCCGGCGCCGGTCCCAGCCAGAGATCCCAATGGATGTGCTCGGGAACGGGCTGGACGGGCGGCAGATAGCTCCCGCCTTCCGGCGTGCGGCTGCACCAGACCCGGACGTCCTTGACCGTGCCGATCGCACCCCGGCGGATCAGTTCCACCATCCGGCGGTAGTTGTCGCTGGCGTGGATCTGGGTACCCATCTGGGTGGCGAGCCTGCCCTTGTTCTTGAGGTACGTCTCCCGGACGACACGCGCCTCGTGGACCGAGTTGGCCAGCGGTTTCTCGCAGTAGACGTGCTTGCCGCGATTCATGGCCCAGACGTTGACGAAGGCGTGCGTGTGGTCCGTCGTTGAGCAGACCACCGCATCGATGTCCTTCTGGTCGAGACACTTGCGCCAGTCGATGTAGGTCTTGGCCTGCGGGAACTTCTGGGCGGCCGCGGCGAGGTTCTTCTCGTTGACATCACACAGGGCCACGATGTTCTCGTCCTTGACGTCGTTGAGATTGGCGCCCCCGCGGCCGCCGACGCCAACGACAGCGATGTTGAGCTTCTCATTCGGTGAACTGCCTGCCTTGAGAATCCCGGACTTGAGGACGGTAACACCCGCGCCGAGAGCGGCACTGTGTTTGAGGAACGTGCGACGATTGAGTTTCTCTTTCATGGATGGGCTCCTCGATTTGATGACAACATGCCTGTGGTTTTTGAACCAGGACCATGGCCACAGGGTACAGTATGGGGCCACTCGGTTCAATGTTTTTTCGGGGGGATGCCGAACCGGATGCACGAAGGAGAATGGATGGTTGACGCAGAATGGGACCGGGCCGATAATGGCGACGACCAGGGAACACAGGAGAGTGATGCGGATAGTTCTTGGTAACTGGGGCGTCATCGTGCCGTCCACTACAGCTATGGAGGTTTGGTATGAGCGTGAGAAGATGGGCAGTGCTGTCGTGTGTAGGGGTGACTCTCTGTGTGTGCCTGTCCGGATGGGCCGCGAGCGAGTCGGGCTCGGGTGTGTCGCCGGGGTTTCAATCGTTGTTCAACGGCAACGATTTCTCCGGCTGGAAGGTGCCGCCGGGGGACGGCGGACACTGGAAAGTGATCGACGGGGTCATCGATTATGATGCCCGCAGCGAGGCCGCGGGGGACAAGAGCCTCTGGACCCAACAGGAGTTCGGCGACTTCGTGCTCCGCGTCGATTGGCGGATCAAGGAGACGCCCTATGTGAATCCAAATGTCCCCTACATTCTGCCCGACGGGACCCACGCGCGCGACATCCACGGCAAGGAGATGCGCATGAGCCTGCCGGATTCGGATTCGGGCATCATGCTGCGCGGCACCGGCAAGAGCCAGATCAACATCTGGTGCTGGCCCGCGGGCTCAGGCGAGATGTATGGCTACCGGATGGACGCCAAGCAGCCGCCGGAGGTCCGTGCCGGAGCGACGCCTCGCACGCAGGCCGATCACCCGGTAGGGCAGTGGAATCGCTTTGAAATCACCGTGAAAGGTGACCGCGTGAGTGTCGTGCTCAACGGCAAGACCGTCATCGAAAACGCGCAAATGCCGGGCGTTCCTGCCAGAGGGCCCATCGGTTTGCAGCATCACGGGGCCATGCGCAACGGGCAGTGGACGAGTCCGCCCAGTCTTCTCCAGTTCCGGAATATCCTTATCAAGCAATTGTGATGGCGGCGCAGTCCAAGAGAAGATCCTGAGGGCAGGCATGGCATTGACTCGGCAGTGTGCACGGCGATTGGATCGACGACTCACGATTGATGGGGGGGATCGGCGGGTGCCGGTCTGCATGCTCCTGGCGTTCCTGCTCTGCGGCTGCGCGACCCAGCGCGTGACCGACCCCCCGCGAACCGCCACAGAGCAATTCCTGCTCTCGGAGGCGGCGATCAAGGCGGTGGCGCCCCTGAGTTTCGACGTGCTCCACGGACGGAGAGTCTACGTGGACGACCGGTATTTCAGCGCGACGGAAAAGGCCTTCGTTCTCGGCGAACTTCGTGCCAAGCTGCTGCTGTCGGGGGTGCAGTTGGCGCCGGATGTGAAAGACGTGGAAATCATCATGGAGGTGCGCACCCCGGGGATCGGCATCGACCGCTACGACAGCATCCTCGGCATTCCGTCCATCGGCGCCGGAGCGGGCCCCACCTCGGCGGCGGCCGGCGTGCCTCTGGGTGGCTTCATGACGCCCGAGATCGCGCTGGTCAAGGAGATCCGGCAGGTGAGCTTTGCCAGCGTCGCCTACGTGGCCTATTGGGCCAATACCGGAGAGGTCGTGGCCAGTTCGGGACCGTCGATTGGTCGGGCCTACCGGGACGACTGGTGGCTCTTCGGCTTCGGCCCGCGCACCCTGGGCGACATCCCGCCCGTGGACCATCACATCGAATGATGTCTTCATCGCGGCCCGAACCCTATCGATAGCCGACGGCTAGAGAGCGTGGGAGAGGGGAATGTGGGCATCGGGGAAGGAGGGGGCTGCCGCCCGCACTTCCCGATGCTCCAATATCCCCTGACTCCGGTATTCCAATATCTCAGAGTGGTGTATGGTACGCTGGACGATACGGATCTTTCTTCTCTTTGTTGTCCTGTTCATCGGGGCTGCGGTGATCGTCCATCTCCTCCTCCAGAGCGCATGGCTGGATGAACTGATCCTGGCACGCGCCAGTGAGACCCTCGGCTTGGAGGTGGTTTCGGAATCCCTTGACGTAGGGTGGGGGGGGAGCACGACGATTCGGAAGGCTGCGGTGAAGATGCCGCTGACGGGGGAAGTGGTGCTCTCGGCTGACAAAATCCAAGTTAGACACGAAGCTGTCCCTCTACTGATCCTGGGTCGGGCGGCGAACGTTCGGTCGGTGAAGGTGGATAGTCTCCGGGTGAACCTGCGTCAATACGAGAGCGGACGGTGGAATATGCAGGATGTATGGACCCGGTTGCAGGTTCGCTTCGATTCCCCCGAGGAGCACAAAGGGCGGCCTGCCCTGCCGCAGATCGTGATCCAGGATGCCGTGCTGCAGATCACCGAACCGAATGTGGTGGCCCAGACAGTGGGCCCGCTGGACTTTCGGGCCCACCCCCAGGGACGGCTGCTGTGGCTGTTCGATCTGGAGTGGCCCGAGGTCGTAGAGGCGAAAGGGCAATTGGCGCCGGGTGGCGACTGGGCCCATGAGGTCGGTTTTGCGGTGGGGAAGATCGAACCCGTGATCCGTCAACTGCTCGGCGGCGACCTATCCCCGATCCAGGTGACAGGTCGCTGGGAGGGCAGGGTCCTGCAGGACGCCGTGAGCGGCATGCTTCGTCTGGATGGGCTTGCCGTCGGGCCGGTTGCCGCACGCGGCGACATGCGTGTACAGGCAACCGCCGGTCAGATTACCGTCAGCCCTCGCGGGCTGGCGTTCAGTGAGCCGAACCTGGCGGGACGGGAGATTCGGTTGGCCGGCGGTTCGCTTCGAGTCACGGGCCAGCGCGTCGAGATTGAGCAACTTGCGGCGACGTCGAGCTTGCTGACGGCTCGACTCAATGGCCATTGGGACTGGAGCGCGCGGGCGGGGGAGTTCTCCGGCTCGCTGGCAGCGGCGCAGAATTCGAATCCGCAGCAGCTTCTGGGGCCGGCGGCAAACCAGGGACAGTTGCGCCCGTACGATGGGACATTCGCGGTGTCTGTGAAGTCTCCCCAGTTCGGCCGCAAGGCGGCCCAGGCGACCGTTTCCCTCGATGCGGAAACTTCGCTCGGAGAATTGAATCTCGCGATCAATATCGAGGCCTCGGGACCCGATTGGGAGCAGTCGCAGTGGCTCGTCTCGGTTCCCGCCATGCTCTGGTCTCGGGAGGGCAAGCAAGTAGACCTGACCGGGGCTGCGGCCGAGGTCCACGTGGCAGGGCCGGAAGTTCGACTGGCGTCCCTGAGGCTGCCCGGCGCTGAGATAACGAGCGTCGATGCGCAGCTCGATGTGAATACGCGGCAATGGTCCGCCCACGTAGCGGCGGACGATGCGGGCCAACTCAAGCCGTGGGGATTCGAATCTTTGGATCTTCGCTTGAACGCCAAGGGGGATGATCGCAGGGCACTGATCTCCGAGTTCCGCGTGGTGCAGGGCGAGCGGATCGTCACAGCCCAAGGCGAGTTGTCCTTCTACGAGAAGGGGTTTCAGGATGTCCGGCTCACCGCCGACTGGCCGGCCGGTTCCGCGCCGCCGCAGGCAGGGCAACCGATCGGTCGCTGGCATCTGGAGGGAGATGTCTTCGGGCGGCTTGAACCCCTGACGGTTAGTATGGCAGGCCAACTGGCGGGCCAGAACATCGCCGTGGGCAAACGGCGGATCGAGCAGTTGGAGGTACCCGTGCGGGCCGACGCGGACCCCGGGGAGATTCGGATGGCCACGGATTCATTCGAGCTGCTCGGGGGGACCTGGCAACTGAGCGGGCAGCATGATTTGTCTTCGAACAAGACCCAAGTTTCGGTGGTGGCCGATGACCTCTCGTTGGAGGCGGCGGCCGGGATGGCCGGCCTGTCGTTGACCTCGCGCGGGCAGGCACAGGCGCAGATTCAACTGGCCGTCAGAGGCCTGGACCTGGGCTCGGCCGTCGCGACCGGGAGTTGGAGCGCCTCGGATGTTAACATCCCTCCGCTGGTGGCGGAGCGCGCGCGGGGCAAGCTTCGCATCGCCGACGGTCTGGTTCGATTCGATGAGATCGTGCTCCAGCAGGACCCGGGACGCGCCGAGGCCAACATGGAATTCCGGCTCG
>Ga0068713_1004239_pt1 | contig 11375 bp, 12 predicted proteins | sample MTBAKSrepl2MetaG_FD_62223 | JGI IMG/M metagenome (GOLD analysis project Ga0068713, IMG submission 62223) | Enrichment culture microbial communities om Arthur Kill intertidal strait, New Jersey, USA, that are MTBE-degrading - MTBE-AKS2 (Arthur... | ecosystem: Environmental > Aquatic > Marine >...
CTGGGTTGCCACGAGTCGTCATGACCTGACAGCAGAGCAAATTGCCCTTATTTATAAGCTCAGATGGGACATAGAGATATTCTTTGGCTGGTGGAAACGCCATCTCCGGGTCTACCATCTGATTGCCAGGAGTGAGTATGGTCTCATGGTGCAGATACTCTCAGGCCTGATCACTTACCTCCTCCTTGCCATCTATTGCCGTAAGCAGCACAGCGAGAAAGTCAGCATCAAACGGGTTAGAGAGCTTCGCATCAAAATACAGAATGAGACCCGTATCGCCAATCGGCCTAAGGCATGCCCAAATCCAGGGCCTTGTTTCGAAAACCACCAAATTTTAAACTGTTATGCAAGTACCTAACCGGAAATCACTGATATTCAATATCTTATCTGCCAGGACGTAAAAGGCGTCCGGATGTTTAACCATCCATTTCAGAAGGTTCTCAATGCCCAGAATAGAGGCCAGGGGGGCCATAATGCTCGCGGAAGGAAGGAGGGCTGAATATCCTTTTCGTATGCAAAGTTGATTGAAATGCGATCGAAGACCATACCACTCGGTCCGCAATGGATCGGGCTCCGTAAGGGAATCCAGCTCTTCAGGTTTGGAGATAAGGGGTTCCGGCGTATAGGGAGTCATTGTCTGGTCACTTTTTGGCCAGGAGATTTTCCCGCCGAACTCCCAGGCGCCGTGGTCAGCCCATCCATATACCGGTCGTATGTTGGCCCACGGATATTTCCTCATGGCACGCTCGCCGGCCTTAAAGGCAAGCTCAGGGTTGGAAAAAAAATCGTGCAGGGTTACTCCGTTATCGACAGCGTACCAGCCGATACCAAAGGGCATAAAAGGGACGCGGTCGATAGGCTCATTCAGGATCAGGGCTTTAAGCCGCTCCTTAGAGGTCATGCGGTCAGCGTTCATAGTCCATCATCAATAGGTATCAGGCGATTAATACCAGGCCGATCATAAGACCGTGCGGGATGCTTTCAGGAACACAATTTCCACCAATGGGGTAGATCTCCCATCCAACACGTGCGGCCATCCGATAGGCATCAAATCCGACAGCTTCCATGGATGGCCTTGCCATATTGGGATGCCGGCATCCTTTGCCTTGCAATGCTTGACAATCAGGGAATTTATAACAGAGTGTTTCTTTGCAGGATCCTGCGGCGAAACCCATGGATAAATAATACCCATCATAGTAGGCCATGGATTCAACTTTGGATACAGCATGAAATATATCAATCACGGATCGCCCCAACTGGGAGACCTTTTTTTCTGGGTCCCTTTGATGACTCAGAATGGCCTTGGTCAGCGCCTCTCCCGCTACCAAATCAGGCGGCAGGTCTGCCTTCATCAATATGCCATAGCTGAACATCTCTGCAACTTGCCTCATTTTCTCAGCACTTATGTCAATTAAGGGCGGGCAGTGTATAGAAGTGCCGTAGGAATAACACTTTGGAATACTGCATTTTAGCGGTACGCGGATATCGACAATCATGTCCTCTTGATCAATAACAGCGGCCTCGGATATTCCTTTAGACTTTAACGCTTCGTGTCGGTATCTTTCAAGATCTTGCTTAAGCGTGTCCTCTGTTGGCTGTTCGGGGAATATTTTTCTTGGTTTTATTGCATCCATATCCGCTTTTCCTCATCATATAATTTCTGGGTCTTTTTCCCCTGCCCTTTTAGCTATCCAGGAAGAAGAACCCCTTCACTGCCTGCGGCGCGATTAAAATGCTGTCATTAATGGGTCGCCTTAGGAGCCAAGATAAGCCTTTATGACATCAGAGTTGGATATCACTTCATGCGTCGTCCCTTCGGCGATCTTAATGCCATAATTTAGGCACACCAAACGATCGGCTATTTGAGTGATCATTTCCATGTCATGCTCAACCCAAATTATGGGTATTTTCGTTTCATGCCGAATTCTCAGCAGAAAACGCGCCAGATCCTCCTTTTCTTCTCGATTCAAACCGGACCCAATTTCGTCTAAAAGAAGCATTTTTGGATCCATGGCCAAGGCTCTGGCCAATCCGACCAACTTCTGGATGCCGAATGAAAGATTTCCTGCCAGTTGTCTCCTATATGGATACAGTTCCAGAAAATCTAAAATCCGTTCAGCTTCTTCCCGTGCTGTTATCTCTTCCTTCTTTCCCAGCCCCCAAAAAATGCCCCCCGAGAAAACACCTGTTTTTATTCTGAAATGCATACCTGTCAGAGTATTCTCAATAACATTTAACTGGCTGAAGAGTTCTATTTGCTGGAAGGTCCGCGCAATGCCCAACGGAGCAACTTTATGTCGGGGCAGCCCGACTATCTCATTGCCATCGAAGACGATGCTTCCTCTTTGAGGGGTGTATACTCCATTGATGCAATTCAATAAAACAGTCTTTCCCGCTCCATTGGGTCCGATTAACCCCAGAATTTCGGAGCTTCCCACACTAAAACCGACGTCGGAAAGGGCATCTACGCCTTTAAAGGAAATGCCAATATTCTTTGCAGTCAATATTGCATCACTATTCATTTCAGCCCCACCAACGTCTGGTCCTTTTATATTGTTTTATGTCCGTGTAACTTTTTTCACCAGTCTCTCGGATACCCAGATAGAACTCGCGAACATCAGCATGTGCCAAGAGCTTCTGAGATGTTCCATCAAAAACAATTCGACCGTTTTCCATAACTGCCGCATAATCAGCAATGTCCAGCGCTGTAGCAGCATTCTGTTCAACCAATAAAATTGTCAAATCAAATTCGGTCTTCATCTTAACAAGCGTTTCGATTAACGACGAAACGACAAGGGGAGCTAAACCCATAGAAACTTCGTCCAATAACAGAAGCTTAGGGTCGCAAAGGAGAGCCTGGCCTATTGCCAACATCTGTCTTTCGCCTCCGCTTAAATAACTGGCCAGATGGTTCTTATGGGTTTTGAGTCGAGGAAAATACCGATATATTGTTTCAGCGCCATTTTTTCTTTCTCTTCCACTCCTGCTTTGAGAGCTTGCTATCGCCAGGTTTTCTTCTAAGGAGAGCGTCTCAAAAACCTTGTTTCGTTCAGGAACCAGAGCAACCCCCATTTTGTTAATCCTATGCGGTGAAAGCCCATTTAGGATTTTCTCCTCGAAAACAATTTGTCCGTCGGTGATTGCAGCATTGTCAGACCCAAGGAAGCCTGATATTGCCCTGAGCGTGGTTGTTTTACCAGCCCCGTTTGCCCCGATGAGGGCGAATATTTGTCCGCGTGAAACATTGAACGACACGCCCTGGATGGCAGTGCTGACATGGTGATAAACCACCTCTAACTTACTTACCTTTAGAATAGTCTCGTTTCCCATATCCACCCGTCAGTTTCTCATCTCTTCGTTATCGTTAACGGCTTATAGCGAAAAGGCCAAAGCATGAAATAGTCTCTGATCCGCCGCCAGATTTCGGCTAAACCCAGAGGTTCAACCAACAGGAACACAATAATAATAAGCCCGAAAATTCCCGATTGAACTGAAAAAAAGTACTCTTTTATAACGCCAGTAATCCCTAACATGTCAACTATATACATAAGGGCAAATGGTACCAATGTTATCAAAAAGGCACCCATAATCGAACCCACAACGGAACCCATTCCGCCAACGATGATCATGGCAAGATAGCTTATTGTCAATCCAAAAGAATATTCTGTAAGAGATGCCACATTGGTATAAAAGGCATATATACAACCTGCCATCGAAGCAATGCTCGTACTGAGAACAAATGCCAGTACTTTATAATATCCGATGTTAATTCCCATAATCTCTGCAACAAGGTCCCTGTTATGGATGGCAATCCAGGCACGCCCTGGTTTCGACCGCAGCACGTTTGTAATGAAAATCCCACACATCAATACCATCATACAGAGTACCCAATACCACTCTCTTTCAGTGGACAGGCTAAAGGGCCCAATTTTAGGATCAGCTATCGCGATACCAAATCCGGCTCCGATATAAAATTGGTATTCACTTAAAACATAAACGATAACATAATGGATACCCAGGGTACTGATACCAAGATACATACCCTTGACCCTTAGAGAAGGTAACCCTGCAATAAGCCCCCATATCCCACCCACTATAGCCGATAAAGGAACAACAACCCAGAAAGGCATTCCAAATTGTGCGCCCATTATTGCTGCGCTATAAGCTCCCAGGGCCATGAACGCTGCATGACCAAGAGATAAAAGGCCTGCATTGCCACAAAGTAGATTCAATGCCATCGCACTGATGGAAGCGATGGCAATTAGATTCGCTATGTGGATGAGATAGTTGCTAGCCATAAAAGGGAATAAAATCACAATTAGAATACCGAAGGCCATACATTTTTTTCGAAATGGCGTATCGAAGGCCTGAATCACCATATCGTTTGAAACAGATGTCTTTAAATAAGGGCTCTTTGGTGCAGATTTAGCAATTATATCTCTCATATCTCCCCCCTATACACGCTCAATCTCCTCCTCTGTTCCAAATAAGCCCCAGGGACGAAACAGCAGTACGATGATCATAATGATAAAGGGTATGGCCTCTGCCAGCCTCGGGTTTATATAATTTGAAACTACAAGCTCGGTAGCGGCAATAATAAAGGCCGCAGGGATGATTCCCCCTACGCTATCCATCCCGCCAACAAGGGCAACGGCAAATGCCTTGATAGACACGTGACCCAAATTCAAACTTACTTGATAATTTCCACCAATAAGTATAGCAGCCAAAGCGGTAGCAAAAAAGCCGATGCCCCAGGCGAATGCCGTGACAAAGTAGATATTAATGCTTCTCTGGGAAGCCAGAAGGGCATTTTCAGCAGTCGCACGCATTTCCTTGCCAATTTTGGAAAAGCGATAGAAAGTAAAAATGGCTATAAAAAATATGATGGTTGTTATTATAATGATAAATTCTGTACCGGCCACCCGTACTCCTCCAGGAAGTGAATAATATTGGGCCCAACCAAAGGGAATGCTTTCCATTTCGCCGCCCCAACCCAGTATAGTAATAGCATTTAGCACGATGCCCAAGGCTACGGTTAGGATAATAGTAGAAAAAATAGGCTCACCGGCCATTGGTTTTATCAATAACGCGTAAATAGCGACTCCTAAGATAAAGCCCATAACAAGACAAATTGAAAGAGCGATAATAGGTGGGCCAGCAACGAGTTGCGTCAAAGTAACCGCAAGATACGCGGCCAGCATTGCCATATCTGAATACGCAAAATTCAGTATCCTGCTCGATTTATAAATAACAACAAACCCTGCAGCCAGCATGGCATATACACAGCTCAAGATAATGACAGAGATTAAAAATTGCATAGCGAGGTTTACTCCCCCAGGGGGAATGATCGATTTCCCCCTGGTCTTGTTTTGCACTTATTAAACTTATCTATACTTCTTTGCAATCTCTTTGGGCTCGATTTTAAACCAATCCATAGCAGGCACTAAGGCCTTTTTCCCAGCATTCCACCTATAAACCTTCCACCAAGACGGCCCATGGTGATCTGTAGGCGTAAACTGGATTGGACCGCCTGTCAGACCTCTGGTGTCTACATTTGTCTTTTCCAGTTCAGTAATCAGCTTTGACCTGCTACAGGGCCATCCCGCTCTGGTCAGGGCTTCCTCTATTATCCGCCCAATGACCCATCCATTGAAATGTCTGGCAGATAAAGGGTATTGATGACCGAATTTCTCCAATGCCTTTTGAACTTCTCTCATCGCAGGAAGGTCTTCATATGCTGAAGCCCAACGACCGCCCCAAAGAATCCATTCTCCATTGCCCACAACCCGCTTGATGCCTTTGGCAAAATCCCCTTCTGGTGTAAAATCAGGGATCATTATGTCCTTGGTGTAGCCCATCTTCTCTAAGGCTATTATTTGGGGAATGACCTGGGTTGACCCTTCAATGGCATAATAGATATCAGGGCTAATTTTTGCTATCTTGTTAACCCATGGTGAAAAATCAACGGTATCTGTCGGAATATCTTCACCGTATACCACCTCAAAGCCCATGTCTTTAAGCCATTTCTCCTGCAAATCTCTCCAGAATCTGGCGCCAGGGGTCGCAAATCCGGTTATCGCCACCGTGGAGCCTTTAGGCTTGACCCCCTGTATGAATCTGGCACAGGCATATGCACTGGTATGAAAATCCGGGTTCATATTATGACCGGTAGCAAAATTTATAGAGCCAGGCTTACAATCATAGATATCACCCCCAATGCCGGTATACCCCGTTATTACCGCCACTCCTTCCTTTTCCGCTAACGCCAGAACAGGCGGCTGGGACCTGGAGAATCCGAGGCCGCAAATGGCTAATACCTTATCCTCAATGATCAATTTTTTGGCTACTGCTGCCGATCGAGCTGGCTCAGATTTACCATCCTCAATAATTACCTTAACTGGGTGGCCATTAATACCGCCTCTGGCATTTACCAGATCCATGTACACCCTGAAGCCCTCTGAATCAGGGGCATAGTTGTGCCTGGCATCGCCGGTGATGTCACTTAAATAACCAATTACATAGGGATCTGCTGCGTCTAATATGCTTATATGCCCCATGAAAATAAGTGAAAAGAACACCAGAGACATAACGATTCCCATTATTTTTTTCCTCATGACAATACCTCCCTTTTTTTAAGGTGTTATCTAAGTTCCTGGCACCTCTGCTTCATTTGATTTTGACGTCTTCTTCATACATCTCCTCAACCAAATCCTCAAACATTTGATACATCAGGCTTCTCTTAATTTTCCTGGTGGGTGTGGTTTCCCCTGCCTCTGGATCCAGTTCCTGCGGGATGATTCGATATTTCTTTACCTGTTCAACTCTGCCAAGGGCCTGATTCCCCTTTTTCACCTCCTCTCCAATTAATTTATTTACTTCCGGATGATTCGCAAGGCTGGTGAATCCTGTGTAAAGTACCTTATTTCTCCTTGCCCATTCTGCTACTGTATTAAAGTCTATTTCAATCAAAGCCGATGGGAACTTGCGCCCGTCAGCAACAACGATAACCTCACTTATGTAGGGACTTGCCTTAATTGCATTTTCTATCAGTGTTGGGGAGATATTTTTCCCCCCTGACGTGATCATGATATCCTTCTTGCGGTCAATCATCTTCAGGTTTCCGCCCTGTGTGTACTCGAACACTTCACCCATATAGAGCCAGCCATCCTTTACAGTCTCTCTGGTCTTTTCCTCGTCTTGCCAGTATCCACCAAAAACCCCGGGCCCTGAAACCAGTAATTCTCCATCATCTGCAAGCTTCACCTCGTTAACTGACGTCGGTTTCCCCAGGTCGCCCGGGCATGGGAATCCAGGCCGCTGACTGCTTAGGATGCCTGACGATTCGGTTGATCCATAAAGATTTGCCATGTCCAGACCCCATATCTGCCAAAGACGTTGTATTTCAGGTGGCATCGGCGCTCCGGTACAGATAACGTGTCGCGCCTTTTTCAGGCCCACCTGGTGCAGAATGTGTCGGAATGATATCTGATATGCAAACCAGTACAAAATACGCCATTTTGTAGAAATTTTATCAGCCTTCCATCTCATTTCTATATATTGCTGGCCGATTCTCATGGCCACTTTATAACTCATCCTTTTGAGCCACGAACTGCTTTCGATACCCACAAAAATCTGTCCTGCGAATTTCTCCCAAATCCTAGGCACCCCATGGAAGAAGGATGGCTGCACTTCAAAAATAGTCTCCTGCATGTATTCTATACCTTCCCCAATATGCGGGATCCAGTCATAAACCAGCGGGAAATAGATGGAAAAGGACCTCTCGACGATGTGGGCCAGGCTTAAATGAGAAACGGCTTTTTCCTGATGCGTTAGCACATCCGGGAATACCTCGCAGAAAGCATACACCAAGGATGAAAGGATACCCTTGTGTGTGATGATGGCCGGTTTGGGCAACCCCGTTGTACCTGAGGTAAAAACAAGAAACGCAGGTTTATCCCCGTTTGTTCGATTGATAGCATCACGTAATTTGTTCGGTTCTTTCGCCTTTAGCTTTTTCCCCACATTTTGAACGTCAGAAAAACTGATCAACTTAGGATGCTGATACATAAACGTTGCCTTGGTATCAGCTACAATGATCTTTTGCATGAATGGGTATTGGTCAATAAAGGGGAGGATCTTATCCACATATTCTTGATCTTCAGCGATAAAAAATTTCGCATTGGTTCGCTCAATTGTGTAACACGTTTCCTCAGGTGAAGAGGTCGAATAAATACCGAAACTTATGGCTCCGACACTGAGTATGGCGAGGTCGGCATAAAGCCACTCTGCGCAAGGATCGCCCATAATCCCGACTCGGTCGCCTGGTTCCAGGCCCATTTCCAAAAGCCCGAGGCTAAAAGCTTCCACTTCTTCCCAATACGTACGCCAGGTTACTTCCTTGTAAATTCCAAGCCGCTTGTAACGGAAGGCGACGGAATCTGGTCGTTGTTCGAATCGATCCATAAAAAACATAGGGATGCTCTTCCCCTTCAATATTGATTCATACAAATTCGACATATTTTGCCGGGTACCCTCAGGAGCATTCAAACCATATTTGACCGCTTTATCCATAATATCCATCAAATTAAAAAGTTTGACAGCAAATTTCGGCGTAGATCTCGCTACAACAAAGAGGCTCTCGGCTCTGGGACCTTTGACGTCTTTTGTGTTGGCAAGAACAGTACATATGGCGGCCAATCCGCTGCTGGAAATAAATCTCGGTGCAGGGCTACTCCCCCATATGCTCCTTCAATTTTGTTTCGAACTCTTTGAAAAAGCGATCCTTTTCCTTCCAGTCCGGTCCGAACCGTTTGCTGAAGTATTGTTCCAGCTTATCAAAAAGTTTTTCCCATACGGGCTTGCCTTCGCCCAGTACCACATCTTCAAGAAACGTATTCAGTTCCGTTATCTTTTCTTTCGGGAGGAATGAAACAGCCCCCAGTTTTATGGATTCCTTTAACGATTCCGGAGAAAGGGCGTGGGCTGTCAGCATGACGGTCGGAAAATTCCTGGAAACGGCCGTTTTGAGGAGTTCAAACCCGTTTACGCCCATAATATCGAGGATGACGATATCATACGTATAGCTGAGAAGGTATTGCAGGGCTGTATCATAATCCGCTGCCTTATGGATCAGGCTCATGTCCAATTGTTCTTCTACGGTTTCCAGAACATCGGGCTCATCATCCACCACCAGGATTAATTTGTCCTTTAGCGCGCTTCCTTTTATCATTATCGTCCTGCTCTCCTTTCATCCCTCATTTGCTATTTAACACAGAGCTGCGGAGCGTGTCAATGAAAATGAGACACCGGTTCCAATAAATTAAGCTCCCACAGCAACGCTCGAAGGCGGATTGATCCAGGCAGCCTTCGGGAGATTTGGGGGCTGAGGTATCTTCCCTTTGAAACGGTTAGGGTTTCTTTCGAATGCAGTCCGAAGAACCCTCTTGCGATGTTCGTTCAACGGTGCTGCCAGTCCGTAGTGGACACTTTCGGGCGTCATCAACCCAATGCCTGAATGGCGATGCTCTTTGTTATACCAGCGAAAGAAATCCTGACAAAAAGACCTGGAATCCTGGATAGACCCGAAGCGATCAGGAAATGCCGGGTAATACTTCAAGGTCTTGAACTGGGATTCCGAGTAGGGGTTGTCATTGCTCACATGCGGTCTGCTGTGTGTTTTGGTAACCCCCAGGTCCCCCAGGAGTTGGGCAACCACTTTTGATTTCATGCTGGCACCTCGGTCTGCATGGATGGTCAACTGACCCGGGACGATAGCCTGCTTAATGCAACTTTGCTCGATAAGATGTTTCGCTAAGGCTTGTTGCTCACAGTGGGCCACCATCCAGCCAACAACATAGCGGCTGAAAATATCAAGGATCACATACAGATAGAAATATGTCCACTTGGCAGGTCCTTTGAGTTTGGTGATATCCCAGGACCAGACCTGGTTGGGAGCCGTTGCCAGAAGTTCCGGCTTTTGGTATTGGGTTCGCTGATGGCCCCTTCGTCGCTCTTTGACATCGCCGTGCTCGGATTTGAGGATTCGATACATGGTCCTGATGGAACAATGATATCGGCCTTCATCCAGAAGCGTGGCATAGACTTCATAGGGCGCCTTATCCTGAAATCTCTTCGAGTGCAGGGTGTCGACGACATTCTGCCTTTCGGTTTGAGAAAGGGATAGAGGGGGAGTGGTACGGGAACCCACATTCGAACGGGAACAAGGTGATCGTTCAAGGTGCCGATAAAACGTCGCCCGGGGCACCTGTAACGCTTCACAGGCCGGTTTCCTCCCAACATCCCGGCTTAACTCAGAAGCCGCTTTCATGAGTTGTCCTCTTCGTTCTGATCCTGAGGGATCCCCAGGATCTCGGATACTTTTTTTTGAACTTCGATGATGAGTTCAGCCTTCTTGAGCTTATTCCTGAGTTGTTGCGTTTCCCGTTCAAGCTCAGCCACTCTTTGGGCCAACGGGTTGACAGCCTTGGCCTTTCGACCCCGCTTTTTCGGGCTCAATCCCTGCAGCTGCCCCTCATCCCTCTGCCTGCGCCATGTGGTGAGGTTGGATGAGTACAGCCCCTCTCGTCGAAGAAGCGCTCCGATCTGCCCAGGCTCCGTACATGCATCGGCTTCTTCGAGGACTTGTAATTTGTATTTGGCCGTGAATCTGCGCCGAGGTTTGTTCTCCGGAACTTCGGGATCTGGCGCATTTTGTTCACGCATGATGGGGGTAACTCCAGTCGCCCTACGGGCTCCTTCCGTTCCCCCCATCTCCATTACCATGCTCTGTGTCTTTACATTCTCCATGCTCTTACTCCTACCCGCCCTACACTAATTTTTCAAGGGGTAGGTGTCTCACTATCATTGGCACAGAGGGCTGATTTCCGAGGTTTTTAAGCATCTGCAGGTCCAGAACATCAAAATCGAAGTCTTGACATCCGTTTCGATCATATTGCCCTATATTCATTTTCATGCACTGAGGCATTATCGAATCGCTTTCTTGTTTGTGGTTTTCTCGAAGGGTTCCAACTTCTCCATTAACTTTTCGATCTGAACATGTACATTTTCAGCCATTCCGCTGATGATATTTTCTGCGCTCTCTATGCTCCGGATGAGGCTCGCCACCTGTCCGCAGCATATCTCGGCATGATTGGCATCCCCCAGAAACTGGGCATGATACTGGGAGTGATCTGCAAGGAATTGCTCCAGATCATCAACAATAGCTCCAGCCTCAGCCATCTCCAGGTACCTCTGGGCAAACATATTCTTGAAGTCCCTGGCCAGCATCTTTCTCTTGCGCAGGCTCACCGTACAGACATCATCCCCTTTGAGTGTAGCCTCCTTGACATGGGGGTGGGAATCCGATTCAACGGTCA
>Ga0068713_1004244_pt1 | contig 11369 bp, 9 predicted proteins | sample MTBAKSrepl2MetaG_FD_62223 | JGI IMG/M metagenome (GOLD analysis project Ga0068713, IMG submission 62223) | Enrichment culture microbial communities om Arthur Kill intertidal strait, New Jersey, USA, that are MTBE-degrading - MTBE-AKS2 (Arthur... | ecosystem: Environmental > Aquatic > Marine >...
GCAACATGGCACTTTCTGATGAAGCAGTTGAACGGGTCCTCGTCAGGCGTAGGACGATAGCCTGGATCGCGTATCGTCTTGTACGGCTGAAGTCTCAATCCGTGGACTCGATCGATCTCGTCGATGTCATCCATCGACCCAAGGAGAGCCTCCAGGCCTTCCCTGTAGACAAGCGACTCCTCGTCATCCATGTCAAAGCCTAGATCTCTCGCCCAGGAGATCAAATCACCTGCTGCCGGTATCCGTGTCATTCCTCTTTCCCTCTCTTTCGAGCACGGCTGGTTGACTGCATGGCCTCTTGACTCCGGCATCGCCTGTCTTGACGCGTACCCTGCCTGTCATCACGAGCTATCGCCAGCTCGGGAGTCCCTTCCAGCGAACCGAAGTCACCGGCGATAGCTCACGGACTGCTCGCATTTGGAGTACCCGCAATCAGTCTGAAATGGCCCCGGGAGACGTTGTCTCCCGGGGCCATTTCATTTCCCAGCTATCCTTGGACTTTTTTCTCGTGCGCCCGCATCGCCAACCTCGAGGCAGCTACGGCAAGAACCAGCGCCCCACCGTTGAAGATGTACTCGACCCACCCGGACAGACCGAGCATCGAGAGTCCGACGATCCCGGTTACCAGTAGGTACGCGGCCACGATGGTGCCCCAGGAATTGAAGCGCCCCGACTTGATGCAGGTAGCCCCCAGGAATGCTCCGGCAAACGCGGGAAGCATGAAGCTCGGCGCTGCCGTGGGGTCCGCGGAGCCCACGGTGCCGGCCTGGATCAGGCCGGCGAGGCTGCAGATGAAGGCGCCGGCAACGAACGCTCCAGTCTTGACCCAAGCCACTTTGATCCCGGAGAGCCTGGAAACCTCGACGTTGTCTCCGGTGAAGTACATGTAACGCCCGATGGGCGTGTATTCGAAGACGTACCAGAGAGCCGCCGCGAGTATGAATATGTAGTAGACAGACAGCGGGATTCCAAGAACCTTGTAAGTCGCAATCGTAGCCAAGGCATCCGGAGTGTTCGCGACTATCGTACTTCCGGCCAGCACCAGAGCCAACCCGGTGAGAAGCGTTGTGACCCCCAAGGTGGCAATGAACGAGTTCATTCCTATTTTCACCACGAGTACTGCGTTGAAAACGCCAACCGCCATGCACAGCACGATTGACAAGATCATGGCCGGGGCGAGACCCCAGCCGTACTTGAAGGTGAGGACGGCCACGGTCGTGTTGGCAAGGACGAGCACCCCGCCGACCGTGAGATCAAACTCGTTTACCACCAGTGTCACCGTCAAACCCAGCGTCGCGATTATGAGAGCAGCCTGGCTCGACAGAATCGCGACCACGGTGTTGAACGAGAGGAAGAGGGCGGGCCTGATCGCGACAAACACGAAGAACATCAGCACCAGGGCCCCGAGCACCGCGTACTCCCTACTGAACTTCCGTGCGGCATCACCAAGCCTCGAAGCGCTTGGCAGCTCTTTGGTAGTAACGCCCGCTGACGTCGATTCAGGTTCGCCCATCGACTTCCGTCCCTTTCAAGATTGCTGACTCATGTCACGAGTGCTGCTGTGACCAGTTTGCCCGCACCGCTACGCCAAGCCCCACAGAGCCTTGTACTGGGTTTCGTAGTCAATTCCGTACAGAGACGCCTCGTCCATCTTGCCGCCTGCGGCCTCGATGGCTTCCTTCGTGATCAAACGAACCGGCAGATTCTGCTCGGTGTTCTCGCCTCCCAACACTAACCGCGCAAGGTTGTCGAAGCTGGCCCAAGACCACCAACGAAGCGAAGTACCGATATCGAAGTCCCAGTCACCGCTGTTGACGGCTTCCAGCGCGACGGGCAGGCCGTTCCACGATCCATTCGTCACCTTGCCGACCTTGCCGGCGGCCTTGATCCCGGCGAAGACGTAGCTGTGCAGGATGTCCCAGTTCCCAAACGCTGAGTTGATTTCATCATCGGCCGTGAGCATAGCTTGGATCTGCGGAGCCAACTTGCTCTGGAACGCCAGAAGGTCGATAGGGATGTACTTGAGCCTGTCGGCCGGGAGACCGAGCTCCGCGACCTCCTTGGCCGCGCCTTCATTGTGTGTCGTATCCGTCGTCAGGATCTGCGCCCCGCATTCGATGCCCTTGAACTTGTCGCCTTGCACCGAGTAGCAGTAGTCGACCATGAGGGCACCCAGCTCGCGAACATTCACGTGCACGGAGCCGGCCAGGTTATCGGGTATGGGGTCGCCTCTCGAGATCTCGGCAGCAGCGTTGATCGGGATTCCCGCGGCTTTGGCCGCGTCAAAGGCGTTCGGCGCATTCTTCGGCCCAAAGGCTTGCACCCACATCCCGTCCACCTTGGCGTTGACGCCCTGCATGATGAACTGGTTGAGGAGAGCCGGGTTCTGCTTGACGTTGAAGACAGTGACTTCCGCTCCACACAGCTCCGCTGCTTCAACAAAGGCGTCGGCCATAGTCTTGTTGAAGGCGTTACTGCTGTCGGCGCACAGGTCGTAGAATTTCTTGCCCTTCAACTGGGCCGTATCGATCGGCTCCGTCGGCCCGGCATAGGTCGGCATTGCTTTGAACTTCTCGACTATGGCCTTCGCGCGGTCCATAGCGGTTGCGGCCGCTGTGGTGGTGGTAGTCTCGCCTGCTGTAGTGGTCGTTGCCGAAACAGACGTCGTGGTTGCCGCCGCGGTCGTGGTTGTGGCCGCAGCTGTGGTGGTTGTGGTCTCCTCGCCGCCGCAACCCGCGAACAAAGAGCCTAGGCCCCCACCAAGGGTTACAGTGGCCCCGGCGATGCCGGCGATCTTCAGAAACTGCCGGCGGCTAACCGAGCCGCCTTTCGTGAGCTCGTCGCGTTTCTCAGGACTGTCTTCATGGCTTTCATTTTGATGCATGGAACAACCCCCAACTCGATCAAGAGGACCAACCAGTGTGAGACATCCTACTTCTTCTTAGTGTGCGCCCCTACTCACTAACACGCTTGCCCTTGCCCTCAGCGTCGGCTCTTCGTTGAATCAACCTCCATTAACCCTCCCCCCAATCCCGTTTTTGGCCTAGCGTTGAAAGTAGGCCTCTGGCACGAGTACGAACCCTTCGGCAAGTCGTCGGGCAGTACGGAACGCCGTGGCTCTTTCCACTTTCTGGGAGCCGTCGGGCTCCTGCGTCATTTCGATCTCAATCGGAAGGACGCCGGTGGGGTGCCCGAGGCGGACTACCACTGCCTCCCTCGCATCCGGCGACAGCAGCTTCCACACGACACTGCCTGGGAGCTTGGCCGCGGCGGCGGTACACACAGCGCCGGAGATCGCGTACGCGTTATGGAGACGCCCCATCGACATGATGCGGCAGACGATGTCAATCTCATCTTTCGCCACCACAATCCCGTTCACGCACGTGTATTCCTGCGCCGGGGACACAAACGCGATCTTTGGAACGGCCGGGCTGCTACTGGCCGTCTCTTCCGATTCGGCCAGACCTGTCGCTACTGCCGCGACCGCGCGAACAGCCTCTATCTTCGCCAGGAGTGCACTGTCGCTATCAACCTGCACCGGCAACTCCACTCCCGTCAGACCGAGATCGGAAGCAGCCACGAATACAAGCGGATTGGCCGCGTCAACGATGGACACGTCAAAAGCACCGAACTCTTTGGTCGTGAGTCTGTCCAGCACCCGGCCGGTAGGCAGGAGTGCTCCGGTCACTGCTCCACCAGGATCGAGGAAATCCAAGTTGATTTGCGCTCCGGTGCCCGCAATACCGGCTATGGCGAAATCGCCTTCGACCTTGTGCTTCCCGTTCTCAGCGGGGACCCGCGACATGATGACCTTGCGCGTATTCGTGTTGTAGACGCTGACCGTGGTCCAAGGATCCTCGACCTCGTCTACGAGCCCCTCATCTACCGCGTAGGGCCCCACGGCCGAGGAGATATTTCCGCAGTTGCCCTTGCGATCGATCAGGGGTTGGGTGATCCCTACCTGCCCAAACGTGTAGTTGACCCCGTTCTTCACCCCAGGTCGGCGGCTGATAACCGCGACCTTGCTGGTGGTGGAGGTCGCGCCGCCGAGTCCGTCGATCTGACGGCCGTTGGGATCCGGGCTTCCGAATGCCGCCATGATTACCCGGTCCCGAACGGGACCTTCCGGAGGCAGATCTTCGTCCTTGAAGAAAAGCGCTCGGCTGGTTCCCCCCCGCATGACCACGAATGGGATCTTCCTCTGCATTCCGTCTCCCCCCCGTTCCGACCCGCGCCCCTCTATTTGCGACTCGGAACCTCGTAAGAACATCCTAGCCCAATAATGCCTCGAAAACGACAACACCGAAATACGTCAAAGCTATGCCGATCGCCGACAGCACGCCCAGAAGAACGTAGTACAAGCGGCCGCTCACGTGACCGGCCGACACGACTACCCGTAGCACCCCATTCAATCCATGGTAAAGGGCCACCACAAGCAGGCCGACATCTAGGAACCGGTATGCTCCAGCCTGCAGACGCGAGGCCACCTCACCCGCGGATATCGCCTCTGTCGGCCCACTGGGCGCAACCCAATGAGAAACGACGAGGTGGGCGCCCACGAAGACCAAGAGGATCACGCCCGTCCACCTCTGAGCAAACCAGCTCAAGACGCTCATCTGCGTGCCACGGGCCGCGGTCCTGACTGCGATCTCCGAGATATCTCTCTGCATCACAAATCCCTTCTCCTTTGGCTACCAGATGAAGATCGCCACAAGTATTCCCAGGACCGCGGTCACCCCGGCCACAGCGTAGGCCGAGATGCGATGGTCCATCGAGGGAACTAGATCGAGGGCAAACAGGCGGATACCGTTGACTGCGTGGAGCAGCACGACCCAGATCAGAATGATCTCGCCGACTTTTACCCCCGGCTTAGCCAGGACACCCATCACGTTGTCAAAGGACCCGCCACTGGAGAGAATCGTGCCGAGAACGAACAGGTGGGCGACAAGGTAACCCGCTACCACAAGTCCGGTGACGCGGTGCAGCGACCAAACATAGGAGCCAACGCCCATTCGTCGGTCGCTGAGAGTCCTCTCCCAGAACCTGTAGTACGTGTTCTTGCGGGATTCCGTTGGTATGCTCTTCATGACGCCCCCCGCGAGCGGCGACCCAGGATGAGGTCCGGTCTTTTGAGTACCTCGCGGCGCAGTCGCCCGACCACCTCCGCGGGATTCAGCTCCATCGGACAGACCGCTCTACATTCGTAGCAATTGATACAGAACCACATGCCGGTGTCTCTGGCGGCTTGGCCAACTCTGTCCATGTCGTCCAGGGGGTGTTCCATAGCCCGGCCGAGCTGGAGCATGTACATCGGCCCCAAGTACTGGGAGCGGTCAGAATGCGACGCGGGACAGGCATCCAAGCATGAGTTGCACTCGATGCACCGGGAGTAGGTCTCCCGATAGCGTTTGATCACGTCCGGGTCGATCCGCCCTTTGATGCTGCAGTCCCCCTCTTTCTCATGTTTGCACTCAGGCCAGAGCATCAGCTCCTTGTACCGCTTGGATACGCTGCTCGTGTCGACCACCAAGTCTCTTAGCACCGGGTAGCGGCTCAAGGGCTCGATTTTCATCCCGTCTTCCAGCGGAGTGTCGCATGCGAGGGCCGGCTTCCCGTTGATCTCCATCGCGCACGAACCGGAGGTGAACTCACGACAGTTGGAACGGAAGGCGATGTATTCGCCTTGATCCCAGAGCCACTCCAAAGCCTCGATCACGGTCATGGTCACCACAAACGGGATCTTGTATGTTTCCCAGTGGGCCTTCTCGTCAACGTCAGGGTTGAATCTCAGCACGCTCAGGTCATAGATCGCCTTGGGCTCGAGAATCGGCGGCAAGTAGCACGTCATATGCTTCCCCCCACTTTCAGTGCCAAGGCGAGTCGGAGCTCGCGTACTTGGGCAAATCACTCAGCTTGACAACCGGCAACTCTACGTCTCTGTACTCATGAACCAAGTTCTCACCATCCATACGGAAGATGATGTTCTTGAGCCAATCACGATCATTTCGTGTCGGGAAGTCCTCACGGTAGTGACTGCCGCGGCTCTCGGTCCTCAACAAGGCAGCCCGCGTAGCCATCTCCTCCACGTCAATGCGGAAGAACATCTCCAGGGCGTCGCGCAGTTCGTAGTTGTAGGTGCGGGCCCTGGCCTTCACCATCAGGCGCGGGAGGTCTCGTTCCTTCGCCACCGCGACCTCGTCCTGCATGGTGCGGATCCCCTCGTCCGTCCGCAGAACCCCCATGTGCTCGTCCATCATCTCGATGTGCCTGCGCCGTAGCGGCGCCGTGACGAGCGGGTCGGCCGCTCTGTTCTCTGTCAGACGGGAGAAGCGCGCCAACTCTTCCGCGTATGCCGCGTGCACTATCGGAGATCTGGACGGCTGGGCAAGGCTCTTGAGCCCGGCCTCTCGCCCAGCAATGTCTCCGAAGACAAGAATGTCGACGAGAGCGTTTGAGCCAAGACGATTCGCGCCATGCACCCCCGAGGTCACGGCTCCACAAGCGTACAAGCCGGCCACCCTCGTCTCGCATCTGACATCCGTCTTGACGCCACCGCAGGAATAGTGAGGCCGCGGCCTGACCTCGATCGGCTCTTTGGTGATGTCGTAGCCGTAGCTCATGTACTTGCGGTAGATAACCCGCAGCCGTTCCTCGACATACTTGGCGGGAAGATGCGCAACCGACGCGTAGATGCCACCGTGAGTGGCGCCCCGTCCGGCCCGGATCTCCTTGTAGATCGAGACCGAGACCTTGTCGCGCGTGGCCAGGTCCTTCTTCTCGGGATCGTAGCGCTCCATGAAGCGCTCGCCCTCGGAATTGAGAAGGTATCCGCCCTCAGAGCGGAAGCCCTCGCTCACGCTGCCCCGTACCCCGAAAGGCCACCAAGCGTGCGTGGGGTGGTATTGCGTGAATTCCATATCGACCAACTCGGCCCCGGCTCTGAGGGCCAGGCTGAAGCCGTCGCCTCTTTGCCTCTCGGAGGCCGAAGGCCAGATGCCGGCCGCGCAGGCAGTGGCAAGAATGACCGCCCCCGTCTGCACGTAATAGAGGTCTCCGGTCGGCAGATGGAGCGCGCACACTCCCACGACTTGGTCGTTGTCCACGATCACCTTGGTTACCGTGGTCTCGTCGAGGTAGCGGACGCCAAGGCGCATGACCTCCTTCTTCAGGCCGATCATCATCTCGTGGCCGGTTTCGTCCCCGCTGAACACGGAGCGGGCATAGGCGTGACCGCCGAACCGGCGCACACTATAGGTGCCGTCCTCGTCCCGGTCGAAGAGACAGCCGAACCGCTCGAGAAGCTCGATGAAGCGACTCGCGCTCTGAGTCATCGTCTTGACGATCTCTTGATCGTTCAGAAAGCCGCCACTCATGAGCGTGTCTTGGGTGTGCACCAGCCAGCTGTCTTTGGGGTCCTTGTGATAGAGGGCCATCCCCCCATGAGCGTTGGGGGAGCAGCCACTTTTGCCCATCTGTCCCTTATCCAGGAGAAGAACGTCCGCCCCTTGCTCCTTGGCGCTTACCGCCGCCATGCACCCCGCAGCGCCACCGCCGACGACAAGGACCCCGCATTTAAGTCTCTTGCTCTCAGGTACTTGCGGATCCACCGGCTCACTCCCTCTCACTGGCCCGGACGGCGTATTTCGCCTCGAGCTTCTCGATTTCCGGCAGGCCGGTTATGGAATCGCGTTCGGCTTTGGTAACGAGTCCATCGACAACGTTCGCGGTCCAACCATCTTGGCGCAGACTGCCCAAGACGAGCTCCATCTGCTTAAGAGAGGCCCTCAGAGCTGAATTGGCGTAGACGATGATCTTGAACCCCATGGATTCGAGCTCGTCCTCGTGAACCAGTGGCGTCACTCCACCTTCCATCATGTTGGCCACTTGAGGGGCCGACCCCGAGAGGCTCTCGCCAATCAACCGAAGCTCTTCGACAGTCCCGGGCGCCTCCACGAACGTGCAATCCGCCCCCGCCTCGATATACTGAGCCGCCCGTTCGATCGCGGCATCTATGCCCTCTACCGCCCGAGCGTCCGTCCGCGCGATCAACATCAGGCTGTCGTCCAGTCGCGCGTCGCAGGCCGCCTTGATCTTGATCACCATTTCATCAACCGGGATCACGGATTTGCCCTTGAAATGGCCGCACCGTTTCGGAGCGACCTGATCTTCCATCTGGAGGGCGGCAACCCCGATCTTCTCGAACTCCTTCACGGTCCGATAGACGTTCAAGGCGTTGCCGTACCCGGTATCGATGTCGGCGATGACCGGCAGAGACGTAGCGTTGACCATGTAATTGACCTGGTTGAGAACCTCGGCCATGCTCAGAAGCCCCACGTCGGGCTGACCCAGCATGCTGTTGGCTATCCCCGCGCCCGTGGCGTACACAACTTCAAAACCGAGTCTCTCTATCAACCTGGCAGTCAAGGCATTGTAGGCACCTGGTGCCAGCAGGACCCCGCCGTCTGCCAGCCTGTTCCTCAAGGTTCTCGCTCGACTCACCTCGCCACCCCATTCCGTTGCCATAACGCCGGAAATCTCTGGCTTGCGGAGGCCCCAAGGCGACCACATAGCAATCAACGGACATCGAGCCGTTGCGATAGTCCTGACGACGTGCTTCTCGCATGCCGCAAGTCGATCATCGTCACCGTATCACTGCAAACATTGACATGTCAACTGTCAACAAATGGCAAGAGTGCTATTTTTAGGGGGCGACTCCTGGCAACCACGCGAGGGAGAGAAGTTAATGAGCGCCGTACTTGACCGTCCCTTGAAGGTCGGTTCTCTGACAGCAAAGAATCGGCTCGGCCTGTCACCCATGTGCACCAATTTCTGCGATGCGCAGGGCCAGGTGACTGACCGGCTGGTGAGCTACTACGAGGCGCGCGCGGCGGGCGGAGCCGGGCTCATCATCGTGGAGAATGCCGCCGTAGACCGCGGGACCGGCCGTGGAAATCCCGGAATGCTCCTTGCAGACTCGGCTGCGATGATCCCAGGACTGAACCTGCTCGCGGAGGCGATAAATAGGCATCGGGCAATATCCATACTGCAGATCAACCACATGGGAGCCCAGGCCGACCCCGAGCTGGCCGAGTCGCAACTCGTCGCTCCGTCGGCTCTGGCCTGGTCGAACTCGCCGCATCCACCCAGATCGCTCGAATCGAATGAGATCGAGTCTGTCATCGAGAGTTTCGTGTCCGCGGCGAATATCGCGGTTCGTGCGGGTTTCGATGGCATCGAAGTTCACGCCGCGCACGGCTACCTTCTGTCCGAGTTCATCTCCCCCTATGCCAATCTGCGCGATGATACCTACGGCGGTTCGGAGACAAACCGGCTGCGGATATTGGTCGAAGTCCTCGAGAGAGTGAGGGAGCAGGTAGGACCGAACAAGATCGTAGGCATCAGACTCAACGGCGATGATTATCTCGGCGATCGGGGAATTCGTAGCGAAGACTCGGTCCGCATCGCTCAGGCCGCCCAGCGCGCGGGTGTCGACTACGTCGATGTTTCAGCGGGATTCGGTGAGTCCGTACCGTGTATGATCCAGCCCATCTACGTCCCGCACGCCACCAACGTGCATCTGGCCCGCGCCATAAAGGCGGCGGTAACGGTGCCGGTATTTGCCGTGGGCTCCATCACAGAGCAGGCTATGGCCGAGGACGTTCTCAGCAATGGGAGCGCCGACCTGGTGCTCCTCGGACGAGGCCTCATCGCCGATCCGAACCTGCCGCAAAGATGGCTGGCCAATGACAATACTTCTCGGCGGCGGTGCATACGATGCAACGATGGCTGCATCCAGCGCATCTTCGAGAAGAAGTCGATAACCTGCACCATCAATCCTCTGGTCGGGCACGAGGTCGACTGGAACCCCCATGGCCATCCCGCTGAGAGGCCCCTCAGCGTGCTCGTCGCCGGGGGTGGTCCCGCCGGTCTAGAAGCGGCCCGCGTTGCGGCCGCGCGGGGTCACCGGGTGACGCTATGTGAGCGCGAGCCCCTACTTGGGGGTCAAGTGAGATCCGCCGGGCTTCTATCGTTCAAGCGCGAGCTCCGCGCTCTTATCCCCTACTACGAGTCGGTCCTCGAAAACCTTGAAGTAGACGTTAGACTATCTACCGAGGTGGGTCCTCGCTTGGCGTCGGACGTACAGGCCGAACATGTCATTGTGGCGGTCGGCGCCGAGTCTTTCACGCCGTGTATCCCCGGGATAGAGACTTGTCTACCCGCGGCATTGGCTCACGGTGACACCGAGCCGATGGGAAACCGCGTAATCGTGATGGGAGGCGGTCTCGTCGGCTGCGAGCTCGCCCTCGATCTGGGGCGCAAGGGCCACAAGGTCACCGTGGTAGAGCTGCTTCCCGACGTGCTGAGAGGAGTGAACGTCACCAGCCGGATGGGTCTGCTCGCCGCGCTGACCGACGCCCACGTAGATGTGCTCACTGCCGCGGAGACCCAGAGAATCGAAGACACCGGCCTCATTCTCAGGCAGTCCGGCGGGAGCGAGATCGAACTGGAAGCCGACTCGATCATTGTCGCGGCCGGCTTTCTTCCGCGTCGCGAACTTGCGGAGGAACTGGCGGAAATCGGGATTCCCTCGACCTCGGTTGGAGACTGCCTGGCGCCCCGGAATATCCTGGCGGCAATCCACGAGGGCTTCCATGCCGCGAGGTGCCTATAAGGCCACGCGGCTCACCCTTAGCGATGTGGGCCCGACGGAGGCCTCGCTCCCCCAGCGGCTCTGCTGGCAACGATCCCCCTTGCCGTCAGCGTCGCGAGAGCGAGAATCACGAGCATCATACCGATACCGTTCCCCAAGGAGGGACGCTCGCTCAGAATCGCCCAGCTGGAGGCCACCCCGATAACCGGTGTCAACAGGGTGCTGATGCCGGCGGTTCCCGCGGGGAGCATGCGGAGGACGTACAGCCACAAGAACTGCGTTAGGGCCGTCGCCAAGAAGATGTTGAACAACAAGGCCCCTACAAAACCACCGGACCAGACGATGGGTTCAGACGGCGTTGCAGCGGCAATTATCGCCAGAGGGACCGCCCCAAAGATCATCTGCCAAGTCGTGAGATTGAGGACGTCCACCTTGTGCCTGGTGGTCAGCCGCTTCACGATGATTGCGCTTGCCGCCCAGGACATGCCGGCGGCCACGGCGATGACATTGCTCGCCAGCGTCCCATGGGCGCGAAACGGGTCGACGATCAGGATGAGTCCCACCAGGGCGAGAAGCAGGGCGATGAATTGGGGTCTGGCAACCCGTTCCCCGAGAAGCGGCCAAGCCATCAACAGAAGCCAGAACGGCATCGTGTAGAGGAGCACCGACGTCTTGCCCGCCGCGCCCTGCTCGAGCGCCCACAGCAGAAGTCCGAACA
>Ga0068713_1004246_pt1 | contig 11368 bp, 9 predicted proteins | sample MTBAKSrepl2MetaG_FD_62223 | JGI IMG/M metagenome (GOLD analysis project Ga0068713, IMG submission 62223) | Enrichment culture microbial communities om Arthur Kill intertidal strait, New Jersey, USA, that are MTBE-degrading - MTBE-AKS2 (Arthur... | ecosystem: Environmental > Aquatic > Marine >...
AGGAAATTTCGATCTGAACAATTAAAATGACGGGTGTATTGATTTCATATGGTGGCTTCCTGAGTGATTTCATAGATGTGTTTTAAGACGATTTGGAATTTGTGATGATCGACTCTGATGATCCAATTCAACAAATAAATAGGAGGGAGAAAAGTGAGAAAATGTTCTTTAATAATGATGATCGCGGTTGTGTTTTCGCTGCTTTGCCCTGCAATTGATATTTGGAACGCTCCTGTATATGCTGTCTCATCTCAAAGCGATGGTTATTGGCAACTGGTCGATACGGAAACGGTGATCCCCGCGGACCAAATCATTGGAGATAAGTCCGATACACGGGAAACAAAGTTCAAATACGCAGAAGGCAGTGTTACGGTCTTATACAACCGAACAACCTATGATGGTATACATAGAACATATCTGAATGAGGTGCTGACGAGAACCGGCGGATGGTCGCCGCCGCCAAAGATCGTAGCCCCCGAGGAGAAGGTGGCACTCCATCTTTCCGCCAGCATTGATCAATTCAAACGGCTTTCAATAAATTACAGCGGGATCACCGTGAAAGCCTACTTTGCAGAGCTTAACACACCCTTTGGCCGACTGAATGCCGGCGCCGGGGATTTTGTGGATCAAAGCGGCCAGGCGCTTTGTGAAGCGGTTATAGCCGATGGCGTGATCAAAGTGGCGGCAAAGACTAAAGAGGTTTCCGGTACCTTTGGCCAAGGAAGAGCCGGTCTAAAAAAAGCGCTCTTTATCGTGGTGCGTAGTGATCAAGTGATTGGAGTTAAATACATTTATGAATGGAAAACCGGCGATAGTCCCGTTTCTTCGCCGGCATCTCAGCAACCGGCAGAGCCGGAAATTCCGGATACGAAGCAGGATGTGACCAAGTCAATCAAAGGGGCCATCTATTTTGATCAAGAACATACCAAACCCATTCCCAACACCTATGTCCATGCGGTCTTCTATGATAAGAAAGGTGAAATTACGGGGGATACAAAGTCGGTTTCGGATTCCCAGGGTAGATATGTATTACCTATTAACCAGCCACTGACCGAAGATCACCGGCTAAAGGTGGGAATTGAATTTTCTTATAACCCTGAAGGGGTAAATTACTTAAATCAATTTGATGAGCGCGACGATAAGACTTCCTGCTATATGGTCGTAACGGATGGATATATCGTTGAATCTTTTCAAGAGGAAATGGTGTATGATTTTTGTCCGTTAGACGGTTATTCTGTAAATATCAGTGACGGGTGGAAAGAACAGTTCACGGATGAGGAGAAAAGGGAATATAAAGAGCGAGTCAAGGAGAACTGCAGGCTTTATGAAGCCTTGCTAAAAGCCTTTGAAATCTACAAAGAGGAACTGGGTGTGACGTTAGATTATAAGCTCCCTGTTGACGTACACGCTTTTAGGGGCGGACAAATCATTAAGATCAACGAGGCCTTCGACTCTTTTTACCAATCTGCCAATGGTGATATTTATTTAGGATTTATGCACGCTTCCTATCATAGTCCACTATTTCCTTATGCTGTATTTCATGAATTTAGTCATTTTTCAATGCAATGCATGTATGGGCATAAACTGCCTATGGTGATTGGTGATGTAAACCACGGTGGATACGCCAATACCTCTACCGCAGATTCCTACATGGAGGGCTATGCCGTCTTTATGGGCTTAATATTGCAGTCTATTGCAAACGGCGATACGACAATGATTATTCCCGGTAGAATGAATATTGAAGTGAACTATAATGCCTGGGACGAAAGCGGCAAGGCTGAGGAATTTGCAGTGGCGGGAACTCTTTGGGATTTGATCGACGATCCCTCGAATGATGATGACGAGGTTGCGATAGATGCTGATGAGTTATGGTCTGTTTTGAAAGAATACCGGAGTGATTTCACGGCTGTCTATGAAGCCTTGGTCAAGAAGTATCCGAATCAGAAGCGCCAAATCGATCAGGTTTTTAAAAACCATGGTTTTTTCTTTTCCAGCCCAGAAGGCGATGGAGTATATACTATAGGTGAAGCCTTTATCGATACCAATAAAGATACTACTTACACCAAGGGGGAAAGGTTTGTAGATTATAACACCAAAGACTTGGAGGGAAACCCGACGATGCAGTATAAGGAAGGGGACCCCATCGGCTCTGCTTCTTATGCCTCCGATCCCCAAAGAAGAAGCTCTGAACCCTTTTCCGGCCATTATCTGCGCGTAGCCAACGACCTGCCCTATTATATCGTAAGCGTAAAATTTTATGACTACCCAGCCCTGGATTACATGACGAAGACTGTCAACCAGCAAGGAATGGTCTATGTTGAGGTGCCGCCCACAGGCTATGACTGCGAGCTTACTGTGTGGCCGGAAGGCCAGGAGGAATCGCCTCTGGTTTTTTCTTCCATAGATTTCAGGCAAAACTATGCTTCCGTATTGCAAAAGGGCTATTTTTTGGATAATGCATTTGATGAAAATGGGAAAGCCACAGAATTCGATTTTATAGAGACAAGGAAAACAGAGAACGGCACAGAAACCTTTCTGCTAGTCGTAGCAGGCATCATCATTGTTGTGGTTGTTGGCGGCATCTTTTTGCTTCGCAGGTTCTCGCCACGTTCCTCTTGAGGAATAGCATCTGCAATATTAAACAGATATGGAATAAATATTACAATCCATTCGGGATTATGAAGTTGAGGAGTTTTCAACTCATGATGACGATTGAAAGACTTATCTACCCCTTTCTTGAAATCGGTTCACTTTAGATAAGGGCTGTGTATTATATCAATTTATTGTACTTAAGCCCAAAAAACAAACCACGCCAACCTTCAGTTGGGTGGTTTGTTTTCAAGTGTGTCTAAAGAAAAAATCTCGTCTTCGCCGGGAGAAAGCTCAATACTCGGCCTGTGGGCCTTCGCGGCCGCAAAGAAAACGTGCCAGTGGCACGTTTTTAAGCCCCGGTGTGATAGGCGCGCGATCAGATCAGGCGAGCGAAGCAAAACCGATGGGCATGCCTGAGCGATTTCCCTCGCTTCTGCCATTCGGTTTGAGCCGTTAGATTGAGTTGAGAAGCAAAAGACTACAGCAATTCGATTGAACCAACGTCAAATTGAATAAGTCCATCGTCACGCATTTTGGCAAGCTCTCTGGATAAAGAGGTTCGCTGGACGCCGATCCTTTCGGCCAAAGCTTTTTTAGTTATATTGAGCTTGATACGCCTGGAGTTTTGTTTTTTGCTTTCATAATCAAGGTAGCTTAATATGCTCTCGCGAATGGTCCTGTTGACATAGTGTTTGATTCGATCACCAAGGATCATTGCATGATCGGAGACAAACTCCAGATATCGTCTCAAAAAGTCAGGATGCACCGACAATAGTTGGAAGAGCCGTTCCCTGTTGATCTCCAGGATCACCGTAGGCGATTTTGCTGTAATGGTCATGGGATAATATGGGTTTTTCGAGAACAAAAGATTGCCTCCAAGAAGATCATCACTCAGGAATTCTGCGACCGTCATGAGATTGCCGGACTCATCAATTCGCTCGACAACCACGCTGCCGGACAATATGATTTCAAGCTTTGAGCAAACATCGCCGGCAAAATGCACAACATGGTTTTTGCTATAAAAGCTTGTTCTAAAGCTTCCATCGCTTAAATAGCGGTTGATCTCATCGGTGGCTAACAGACTTAGCAGAACCGTTTGCTCAATCTGTTTCGAAAAATCCAACATAAACCCCTCCGGGATGTTACCTTAGTAACACCTTTTCTTTGATTATAGCGCTATAGTCACACTATAACAAGGTAAGGGGGATGTTTATGGATGTTTTGAACAGTCCTGTTTTGGGTCAAGGCGATGCATCAACGTCCATCTAAAGCGATCTTTTATCTTGAGGAGGAGAAGGCATCATGAAACGCATCGCTTCGTTCATCCGTATTCTTTTTCTTGCATTGTTTCTATCTTTACTGGCCAATGGAAAGGCATCGCTGTGGCTCGTTCTGTTTACGGTCAGCCTTATTGCGGCCCTCATTGTTGGCAGGGTGTACTGTGGGTATGTCTGTCCGATGAATACTCTGATGATCCCCGTTGAATGGCTATCCAAAAAGTTGAAGCTCCAAACATCGGATATTCCTAAGTGGCTGAGAAACGGATATGTCCCGTGGATTGCGCTGGTTGTAAGTGTGTCGGCGATGCTTCTGTCAAAAAGGCTGCTTCAAATCCATCTGCCGATTTTGTCTTTCTGGATGGTTGTCGCGTTGCTCGTGACGCTAAGGTATAAGCCTGCTGTATTCCACAATCTGATTTGTCCCTTTGGCGCATTGCAAAAAACCTTTGGCCGCTTTGCCAGATTCTCGGAAAAGGTCAATCGAGACGATTGCATTGGATGCAAGCTTTGCGAAAAAGCCTGTCCTTCCAATGCCGTCGTTGTTTCAGCGGTGGATCACAAGGCGGAGATCAATCCTGCCTTGTGTCATCAGTGCATAAATTGCACGCTTGCATGCCCCAAAACAGCAATTCATTACGATAAAAAGCAAGCCGGCTCTCAAAGATGATTCCGATGTGCGGATGGATTGTTCAATAGGTATCGTGACTTGGTTCTTGTTTTGCCGGCACGTATTGACGGCGATGTTCCCGGCAGCAGACTTGACGATGCCTTTGAAAACAAAGTATACTGAATAAACAGACAATTATTGATATCTGAGCCTCCGGTGAAACAATTGGTTTGGGTTTAAGAAACAATGAACCAAAGAAACGGTCACTTTAGACAAGGAGGGGATAAAAATAATGAAGTATGAAAAATTGTTTGAACCTGTCAACATGGGCGCTTTACACTTGAGGAACCGCATTGTCCTATCGCCGATGCATACCAATTTCACCGTAGACAACAAGTATACTGAAAGGTATATCGAGTACTACAAAGAGAGGGCCAAGGGGGGAGTTGGCCTGATCATTACGGCGCATGTCATGGCCGAAGTCGAAGTCGATCCCTACCCCGCAACCTTCGGCTATCCAACGCTTGATTCGGCGAGCGAAATAAAGTACTTCGCAGAGCTCACCGAAGGGGTTCATGAGCATGGTGCAAAAATCGCGATTGAGCTTTCTCCCGGAACCGGAAGACTTGCGGATGAAATCATTCCGGGCAAGCCGCCGGTGGGGCCGTCGGAAATTCCATTGCTGCTTGCCCCGAACATCAAGACCAAGGAACTTACAAAAGAAGAGATTCATAAGCTGGTTGAATACTACGGACGCGCCGCAGGGTTGGCCAAACGAGCCGGCTTTGATGCGCTTTATGTTCATTTCTTGGCCTATTTAGGCGATCAATTTCTTTCTTCTTGTTGGAATAAACGACAGGATGAATATGGGGGATCCCTTGAGAACCGCATGAGATTTCTTTTCGAATGCATCGAAAGCGCCCGTGCGCAGGTGGGAAAGGATTTTCCCATGATTGTGGGATTGGCCTTGGATCACGGCTTCCCCGAAGGCCGGCAGCTTGAAGAAACCATTGAGATGGTGAAACGGCTCGAGAAGCTCGACATCAGTGCGGTGCATCTGCGTCGCGGAAGCTATGACGGCATGAATCTGCTCATCCCCACAGCCTATATGGAGGACGGCATATCGGTCGATTACGCCTATGAAGTCAAGAAGGCTGTGAATATACCGGTTATTGTTGATGGAAATTTGCCGGACGCGGCATATTGCGAAAAAATACTTCAAGAAGGGAAAACGGATTTTGTCGGTATTGGCCGGCCTATGATCACCGATCCCTATTGGCCGAATAAATCCAAAGAAGGGAAAGAGGTTGAGATACTTCCCTGTATCCGCTGTATGCAATGTATCGACCGGGTTTTCTTCTCCCGATATTCAGCGTGCAGCATCAACCCGGAATATGGCCGTGAATATGAAGGCGCGATCCCAAGAGCTGTTAAACCCAAGAAAGTCTTGGTGGTGGGAGGAGGGCCGGCGGGAATGACTGCTGCCAAATATTTGGCAGAAAAAGGGCATGATGTGACTTTGGCTGAAAAAGGCAGCAAACTTGGCGGACACTTACTCGAAGCCGCAGCACCGGCCTGTAAAAAGGGCACGCGAGGATATCTCGAATGGCTGATACACCAGGTCAATAAAATGAATGTGAAGGTCAGTCTGAATACCGAAGTGACTCCGGAGTTCGTGTTGAGCTTCAACGCCGATGCGGTGGTCGTCAGCACGGGCTCTGTCCCGCAAGTTCCGCCGGTTTCGGGAATTGATGGGAAGAACGTAAAAATTGCCACGAAGCTTTTGGCGGACTTCACCGATGATATCGCGGATCATGTGGTGGTTGTCGGCGCGGGGCTTGTGGGCTGCGAAACCGCACTGTTTCTCAAGGATAAGGGGAAAAGCCATGTGACTTTGATCGATATGCTTCCGGAAATTGCGTATGACGTGATTTATATGGCAAGGTTTTCGCTATTAGGGGCGCTTGCAGAAAAAGGGATCCACTTAAGACCTGGATTGAAATTAAAAGAAGTGACCGCGAATGGAATTGTAGCGGAGGATTCAAACGGCAATGTGGAGAGCTTCGAAGCGGGCACGGTCGTCATTGCCACGGGTCTGAAATCCGACGACAGCCTATATCAAAAAATTCAGGGCAAGGCGAAAGAGGTTTACCAGATCGGCGATTGCATCACACCACGCAAATTCATCGATGCGGTCCATGAAGCCTACGCTATCGCGAAAATGATCTAGATCCCTGAAGGCAAGATGTTGTGGATTCCATAGCGAAAGCTATGGGATCCACTTTATATCCGGGTAAAACAGTCTAGGAGCTGAGTGAATAACCCATGCTTCGATTTTTGGTGGTTGAATTTGAGCGGAGATAATGGGAAAAGAAACTTTGCTGCCCTGAAAGGATGGGATGATCCTTGGCAGAAAGAAACCGTACAAACCTCTTTAACGCCATCGCACCGATTTACAGCCTATTCTATAAAAAGCAGAAGCGCCGTTTCGGAGAAGTCATGGACAAGGCTTCAACGATCTTGGATCTTGCTTCATTCGACACCGTCATCGATGTGGGGTGCGGCACAGGCGCGCTTTGTTCAGTTCTCAATACAAAAGGCTTATCGGTGACTGGGATCGACCCGGCAGAAAAAATGCTTGACCATGCGAAAAGGCAACCAGAAAACAAGGACGTTGAATTTTTGCTTGCCAGCGTCCTGGAATCGCTGCCTTTCGAGGACAAATCCTTTGATATCTCGATCGCCTCTTACGTAGCCCATGGGTTGCATGAGACAGAAAGAATCGCGATGTATCATGAAATGGGCAGAGTCACAAAGCATAGGGTCATCATTTATGATTACAACCAAAACAGATCGCTTTTGACATCGATCATTGAATGGCTTGAGGGAGGCGACTATTTCGGCTTCATAAAGCGTGCAGAGCAGGAGATGAAAACGTGCTTTTCAGAGGTCGTGGTCATGGATGTCGACGCTCGGGCAGCTTGGTATGTCTGCACACCCCGTTAAAGATTTTCACGGCTTTTTAGTCGTCGAGCGTTGAACAGGGATGCGCGCGCCGTCATTGACAACGGTCAGAGGGGATTTTGTTCTATTGGATCGGACGTTTGCCGATCTTGCTTAGAAAGGTTGTGGAATAAGACAATGTTCTTGTTGGGCAAGCATCCACACAATGTCCGCAGCCTACACACCGAAGGGAAACCACCGGCTCTCCTTTTAGAGACTTCGCTTTAATATCAATTTCCATGGGACATGCCAGATTGCATTGATTGCATTGGATGCATTTTGTATTGTCGGTTATGATTTTTTGTCCCGCAATTCGGCTCAAGAGGCTTAATGTCGTCCCCAAAGGGCAATAATAGCAATACCCTCTGCCAATAAAAACGATCCAGAAGATCATCATCATCAACAATTCCGCGCTTAAATATTTATAAACCTCGATGCGGCCAATGAGGACGTAATTTCCGGATACCGGTGCGCCGCACAACAACAAGCCCCAATAGACCGAAAATAAAACCGACAAGGAAAACATGAACCACTTGAGAAATACGAAGAACCTGACCGTGCCCCGCCGGGGCTTTTTCTTGTTGCCGATCAGCGGAAAAGCTGGGGCAAATACCTCAGAGGCAAAGCCGTTAAAAAGGCAGATCGTCGAGCATTGCCACCGCCTGCCAAACAAAAGGGTGCCAATCAACACGACGGCGCTGACCACAAGATAGAAGATCAGGGCCGTTGTAACGCCGGACAGGCCCCAGTGGGGAAATCTGCTGGCATAGAACGAGGAATTCTCATAGAATAGCTGTAAAGGGGTCGTCGTCCACGGCAGGGGCATTGTAAATAAGTACAATTCATCGTTATTGAAGAGCCATGGCGAAAAAATATGGACGACCAACGCCGCCGTGATAAATCCTGTCAAATTCTGTTTTCTCATGCGTGAATGGCCGGAGCTTTGAATGATGCGGATTGTCAGCAGACTGGCTGCCAGGATAAAAATGGTTTTGACCCAGTTTTCGTAAAAGTGCCAGAACCAGGTAATCCGCTGCGCGATGGATTCCGGTGCTGTTTTGGCATAGCCGTAGTTTAGTCCGGCAATCATGAAGCACAGGATGATATAGATCCAAAGAATGGTTTTTAACGCGGCGATCCGTTGATTTGGCTTCATTGATATGACTAGCCCTCCTTGATCGTTTCCTTGGGCATTTGAGTGCCCGGCTATGGGAAAACGTCTTTGTATTCAAATTTTGCACGAAAATGGGCCGCGTGAGATGCCTGTATTAAATATAACAAAAATCAGATAAAAAGGGAAAAAATATGGCGATGCCGGAGCGATACCCGACGATCCCTATGATTCATGTTGGGGTTGGGATTCCGAAAGCCATGAAAATAGGAGGATGTTGATGGATTTTCAAGGCGTGATCATAGGGATTCTTGCATTTGCAATCATCGGAGTGTTTCATCCTATTGTCATTAAGTCAGAGTACTATATTGGTAAAAAGGTCTGGCCCGCTTTTTTGCTTATTGGGTTGTTGCTCATCGTATTCTCGATGTATATGGATCATATCACGGTTTCCGCTATTGCAGGTATAACCGGCTTCACCTCATTATGGAGTATTCATGAGCTCTTTGAGCAGGAGGAACGGGTCAAAAAAGGGTGGTTTCCGAAAAATCCCCAAAAGAGTGACTGAAGCGGCCAATGCGCGTCAGCTCACCCTAGAGCCATTTCCCCTTGAAAAACCTCTGCTCAGGGAACTGGATGTTATTGAATCAGCGTAAAAAAGTCTCCGAGGAGCATTTCGGAGGCTTTTTCTGTTGCCTTGACCTTTGCTTCGTTTATAATGAAAGCATGCGAAAAGAAAGGCGTGACGACCATGGAGAAGCCGATCGATGTTGACACACAGGTGGTCAACATTCAAAAGGACATGCACTCCGAAAGCTTTGAACAATTGGTTAAGGCGTATCAGCCCTTCATCGTTTCAACCATTTCGAAACGACTGGGCCGATATGTCCGCTTTGATAACGACCCGGCTTATTCCATTGCCTTGAGTGCTTTGTTTAAAGCCGTACAAAACTACCAAATCGATCAAGGCCATTTTATTAACTATGCCAGAACTGTCATTGACCATGCGCTGATCAATTTTATGGAAAGGGAAAGCTATAACCACGAGAACCTGGATGAGATCGACATCGGCGACCCCGTCCAAGCTTTTGACGACAGGGTCGCTTTGAAGGAGGAAATCCTTGCCTTTGAACAGGAATTGATGAAGTTTGGTATCGGCTTCGACGACCTTGTGGATGATGGGCCGCAGCATGAAGATACCAGATCCAATGCGAAAGCGATTGCCATGGCGACCCAGAAGGAGGAGGCGTTTGTCCGGCACCTGTTCACCAAAAGGAGGCTGCCGGTCACGCCCATGTGCCGCCGGTTCAACATTTCCAGAAAAGTCGTCTACAGCAGCTATAACTATATCATAGCCGTTATCATCGTATTGGAAAAGAAATTTGACCAAATCAGGGAATGGATTTAGAAAAATGTACCCTAAAAATCCCTTCCCACGGGTATTTTATAGTGCGAGGCAAAGGAGATGATTCTATGAAAGAGGGCATTGTTTTTAAGGTGCGCGAACACGATGCGATCGTTTGCTCGGATGGCGCCTTCATCAGGATCAAAAGAAAAGGAGATATGCAGCTCGGCCAGAGGATTTTCTTCGACCAGGAGGATCTCTATTCGGTGAATTTGGGAAGGAGTGCGATAATGAAAGGGTACAAGAAATATGTGGCAATTGCAGCAAGCCTGCTTTTATTCGTTTCAGCGGGGGTTTTTTGGAGTCGGGACAGCTATGCCTCGATCGTTGTCGTGGACATCAACCCGAGCGTTCAACTGAAACTGGACGCTGAAGAAACAGTCATTGATGTGAAAGCGTTGAATAAAGATGGCAAGACGCTTGAACTGGAGCCTGTTGTAGGCATGTCCGTGAGTGATGCGGCAGATTACATTACGGAACAGGCCGTCCAAGGCGGTTTCCTTGTTCAGGACGACCTGAGGGACGATTTTATTTTATTTACCATCGTTTCCAATGAAAACAAAGAGGACATTGAAGAAAAAATCAAGGAAAAAAGAGGACAGAGCGACGTGCTCAAGGCGGCCAACCTGGTGATCATCGATGCGGAAGAGGAAGATGTGGAGGAAGCGGTCAAAGAAGGCAAAGCCGTCGGCTTGAACGCATTAAGGGAAAAATATGGCCTTCAGGAAGACGAAACCCTCGGCGACATGATGAGAGATCCTGAACGACGTGCTGAGTTTATGGAAAGCAAACGGATGATCGAGGAAGACTTCGGACATCAAACCGAACGTATCATGGCTCATGTAGCAGCCATTGAAGATGACGTGTTGAAGGAAGCCTTTGAGGAATTTTTATCAGCCAAGGGCGATTTTATGGATGCAATCGAAGCATTCCAGGACGCACGAAAAGCCTATCAGGCGGCTTTGCAGTCAGGAGATGATGAAGCGATCGCGGATGCGTTCGTGGCGTTGCAGGAAGCTGAAGCTGAAAAAGACCGCCTTGAAGCTGAAAAAGACCGCCTTGAAGCAGCGAAAGACGATGCAGAAAAAGCATACGAAGAAGGCGAAGCTGCCAATCAAGAGGACGAAGGCAAACCTGAGGATGCAGGAAAGCCCGAAGATACCGGGAAGCCTGCGACGATCGGTAAACCTGAGGACGCCGGAAAGCCCAAAGATGCTGGAAAGCCCGGCAAAGCAGATGCCGAAGACGAAACGATAACGTATACTAAATTGCGCACATTTGAAAATTAAAAAGACATGACCCGTCTCGCTTGGTTAGAATGTTAAGTACCACCAAAACATCAATCAAGCAAAGGAGAGCGGAATCATGTC
>Ga0068713_1004248_pt1 | contig 11365 bp, 8 predicted proteins | sample MTBAKSrepl2MetaG_FD_62223 | JGI IMG/M metagenome (GOLD analysis project Ga0068713, IMG submission 62223) | Enrichment culture microbial communities om Arthur Kill intertidal strait, New Jersey, USA, that are MTBE-degrading - MTBE-AKS2 (Arthur... | ecosystem: Environmental > Aquatic > Marine >...
GCGTCGGCGGGCTCGGCCCCGAACTTGGAGCTCATCTCGACCTGCGAGCCGATGTCCGGGACCTTCAGCCGCAGGACGACGCCGGCCGTGTCGCAGTATTCCTTGATCTTCTTCAGCTCGTCGGCGTTGTCGAACGTCACAAGCGGCTTGTACCGACGGATCTTGCTCAGTGTGTCGCGGTCCTTGATTGTGTTCGAGAAGATGATTTTGTCCCAGATGTAGAAATCCTTGTCCTTCTCCTCGAAGTGGTGGAGAAACTCGTAGACCTGCATGAACTCGTTGTAGGAAGCGACGTCGAAGCTGGCCCCCTCGTCGAAGAGCGTCTTGACGATCTCCGGATGGGAGTTGGCCTTGACCGCGTAGTACGCCTGGACGCGCGGCAGGTGCCGCTTGAACATGCGGTAGTTCTCGCGGATCCGGTCGTGATCGATGATGAGCAAGGGCGTGCCATGCTGCCGCGCGAGCTCGAGAGCCTGTTCCTTCATGTCGTCCGTGTTTCCTGCTTGTGGTTGCATTGTCAAGTGGGCAGAAGATGGGGCGTGATGCGCACCCTACACCTACACACCCAGCTTCTTCATGAGGCCCCGGAGTCTCTCGACCTCCCGGTTGTTCTCGAGATAGGACTTGATGAGCTTCTCGTGCAACTCCGGCCCGCGGTCGTAGAGTCTCTTGAGCCTCTTGGGCCTGGTGCTCTGGATCGTGTACGCCACCATGATGGGCAGCGCCGCCGTGACATCGAGGTACACGGTAACCGTCTCTTCCAGCTTCGTTGGATCGATCTTGCCCCAGCTCGCGGCCTCAGACGGGGGCGCGCCGGAAAGCCCACCGGTGTCGGGCCGGGCGTCGGTCACGTTGATGTCATAGTCCTGGCCGACCTCCGGGATCATCAGGACCTCCTGGATCTGTGGCTCGGTCTGGAGCATGAAGTTCTTCGGACTGCCCCCGCCGATCAAGATGACACCGGTCTTGCCGTTCTCGTATTTCTTGGCGTTCAGAATGATGGCAGTCGAGTCGTTGACGTCGATGCTCGGATTGATCTTGAGCTGGAACCGGTCCTGCAGGCCCGAGGCCTCCGCCAGCAGCTCCAGCCCGGCCACGTTCATCCCGATCGTCGAATCGCCGGGCGATGACGTAAAGACGGGAATGCCGTTGCGGTAGGCGGCCGCGAGCACGCTCACCGGGCCGGTGCCGTTCTTCCGCTCGTACTCGTCGAGGACCTTGCCCAGGTAGTGGTAGAACTCCCGCGTGCCCATCTCCTTCTGGAATTCGGGCCGGACCAGGATCTCCCGCAGCCGCCGGTCGGTCTCCATGAGCACGTCTTCGTAGTCGAACAGGATGTCGTAGATCCGCGTAACGCCCTTGTCGCGCAGGTCCGCGTCATCCACGTGGTGACTGCCGCGGAACATGGGCAGGTTCAGCGCGAAGTGCATGTCGTGGTACATGTTCGCGCCGGTGGCGACGACCCAGTCGACGAACCCATGATTCATCAGCGGAATGATGGCCGCCGGTCCCAGCCCTGCCGGCGTCAGCGCCCCCGCCAGGCTCAGGCCGATGGTGACATCCTCCTGCGCGTACCGGTCCCGTAGCAGGTGGCAGGCGGCCCGCAGCCGGCCACCGTTGTAGGCGTCCATGCAGTCGACCAACTGCACAACGTTCGTGGAGGCGGAAATCGGCGCCGGGAGGATCCGCTGGCCGCACAGGTACTTCGCTTTGCCGTGCCCTTGTGACATCTTCTTCGTCATGATTCTGTCGATCCTTTCACACGTGGCCCGAAATCACCTCATCCCGGCAGGTCAGGCTCACTCCTGCCCATCGTATCCGGCGGGCATTCTACCCGACGCGCCCCCGCCTGCAAAGCCGCAAGCGGTGTTTTCTTCGACAGATGATTCTTGCAACGCCCCGACGCTCACGGCATGATGGTGCGAGAGTGTGCCCTGCTTAGGGCGGCAACGACACCACGACTCCGGGGTAACATGCAAGATGATTCGACGACTCCACCTGGTACTGCCGGCCGTGTTCCTGACGATGTCGCTTCTGGGCGTCTCCTTCGGCCAGAAGGCGTATCACGTGAAGGAACCCCACCCCCGCCTCTTCATTGAAAGCGTGAAGGAACTGGCCCGGCGGTGCGAAGGTCCGCTCGCCGACGACTACGAGATCGTGCGGCAACGCGCCGATGGCGCGGTGCGAAGCGGCGCGATTCGCGCCCTCACCAATGGGTGGTCGATCCCCGAGGATCTGATGAACTGCGGCATCGCGTACCTCGTCGAGCGGGAGAAGGGTCGCGATGCCCGCCCCTACGCCGAGGTCATCATCAAGCAATGGGGCGACGGCAGCCTTATCTCCAACCGCCAAGGCAGCCACTTTGGCTACCACGCCCTCGCCTATGACTGGATCTACGACGCGCTGACCCCGCAGCAGCGAGTCCAATTCGGCGAAGCCCTCGGCTCCTGGCTGCGGTTCTTCACCGACGAGCCGCGCATCCTGCTCAAGTGGGGCCACTGGGAGTACAACCAGACCTGGGGCCCGATCCACCTGAACATCATGAACAGCCGCGACTCGCTCACGCAGAAGTTACTCATCGCGCTGGCGATCGCCGGCGCGGGCACGCAATACGAAGCGGACGCGAGAGCCTTCCTCGATTCCTGGCACCAGCGAGTGCCCGCTGAGTGCCTCCCGGCCTTCGACCGCATGGGCGGTGTCTGGTCGGAGTCCTACGGTCACGGCGGCTATGGCCCGGTCACCGTCATCCCCTATGCCTTCCACGCCTGGCGTACCGCGACCGGCATCGACCTGTTCCAGCAGTTGAAGCCCTGGGGTTATCCCGTGGAATCGCCGCGCTGGGCCGCCTACACGATGATGCCGCACAACGACCGCACCGCCTGGATCGACGACGGCGACGGCTCCCGCCCCGCCGCCTTTGCCCGCGCCGCCCCCATGCTGCGCGACGGACTCTCACAGTGGTTCAGCGAGCAGGGCCGCCAGTGGTTGCAGGAACGGTGGCAGCGCGTGACGTGCTACGATCCCGCAATTCCCGCCGTGCCGCCGGACAAGCTGCCGCTCGGCTATCTCTTTCACGGGGCCGGACACGTCTACATGCGCAGTGCCTGGAACGATCCGAACGCGACGTGGGCCTTCTTTGGCTGCGGGCCCCAGTTCGCCGGCCACGCCCGCGACGACGAAGGCCACTTCCTGATCTCGAAGCGCGGCGCTCTGGTCTCGCGCCAGGGTGGACGGGGCCACAATGACTCAGACTACTACTCCGGCGGCTCGCTGATCTTCAACATCGTCACGATCTTCGACCCGAACGAGAAGTTCCGCCGGGACCGGAACAACGAGAACGACGGCGGTCTGCTCCGTCACGTCTACGAGGGCACCTTGCCGCGCGAGCGAGGCCATATCGTCGCCTTCGAGCATAGCGCCCGATACACCTACGCCGCTGCGGACATCACAAAGGGTTACAGCGAAAAAAAGGCCCGCGAGGTCACGCGGCAGTTCCTCTACCTGCGGGGAGAACGGGAGTTCTTCATCGTGTTCGACCGCGTCGAGGCGACGCGACCCGACTTCCGGCGTCATTTCTTCCTGCACGTTCCCGCCGAGCCGGAGCGCCGCGGGGATGTCCTGACCTGGCTGAGTCTCCCCGAAGCCGATGGTGACAAGCAGGTGCTCTCGCACGGGCGGTCCCGGATGTTCCTGCACACCCTGCTGCCGCAGGACGCGCCGGTCGTCCTGCGGGGCGGTCCCGGCAAGGAGGCCTGGGGTCATCCGCTCGAACCGACCGCGCAGTACAACCACATGACCGACGGGCGGCTGAGACCGCCGATCTGCCCGTGGCGAATCGAAGTGGGCGACGAGGCTGCGGGCAGCCGCACGCTCTTCCTGCACGTGTTCGAAATCGTCGATGAGGCGGTCGTTCAGCCGGCGACGGTTACATTCCTCCCCCCGGCCGGCGTCGACATCGACGGCCGATGGCAAGTGCGCTTCAATCCAGCCGGTGAACTTGGCGGCACGGTCGGTGACACGTCTCTGACAACCACGATTCAAATCGAAACTCAGTATCCATAGGAGCGGGCATATCATGAAGACCCAATCACATCTGACCCGTCGCGAATTCCTTGGGACTGCCGCACTCGCCGCTTCCGCCGTGCCGCGGCTGGCGACAGCCCAGGAGACGCCAGGCCCCGTGCGTGGCAAACTCAAAGTCGGCTGCCTGAGCTGGTGTTTTCACAATCTCACTCCCGGTGCCGACCCCGAGCCGGCGCTCGACATCATCGGTGCGTTGGGCTTTGACGGAGTCGAGCTGATCGTGAATGCACGCAGAGACCTCAAGGACTTCTGGACGGAGGCCAAAGTCGACCGGCTCAATCAGAAACTCCAGCGAAACAAGCTGCGAGTCTCCCAGTTTGTCCTGTTTCAACCGGTGGTCGAGGACCTGTCGAGCACCGATCCGGCCGCTCGCGAACAAGCTCTCGGCTATTTCGAGGCGGGCTGCCGGATCGGGAAGAAACTGGGCGCGCCGATAATCAACATCGTGGCGCCCTGGGCCCGCGAGTTGAAGGGACCGACGGAGTATCTGCCCCGCTACTACGAGATCGAGAATCCGCGGCCCGGCCAGAAGTACCACATCGACATCGCCGAAGGATTCGACTGGGACCGGGTGTGGAACGCCTATGTGGAAACCACGAAGGCCTGCCTGTCGCGGGCGAAGGCGCATGGCCTGAAGTTCTCCATCGAGCAGCACACGCACTGCCTGGTCCCCGATGCAGCGTCGTTCCTGCGTCTGTGGGACCAAATCCGCGACGACGATCTCGGCTACAACATGGACGCGGGCTGGACCTTGCTGCAGCGCGAGTACCCGCCGGTCGCCATTCACAAGGTCGGCCGACACCTGATGAACGCGCACATGCGGGACATCGACGGCGCGATGCGGCTGTTCCCACCGTTCGGCCGCGGTGTGATGGACGTCCAGGCCATCGTCACCGCCCTCAAGCAGGTCGGGTTTGACGGCTTCGCCTCCATCGAACAGGACATGCATCCCGGCGACCCGGACATCCGGGAGACCTGCCGCGAGTACGTGCGGATCATGCGCCAGTACGTGTGAGGAACTGCACCGTGCAGCCGTCCCCTCTGCAGGACCATTACTTCCCCTCGTGAAGAGCAGTGGATGGAGATTGACACCGCGAGAAGGGTACGATACGAAGGCCTCTGGTGTGCTGAACCGCGTCTATCTCGATGAAAGGAACTCGATCCATGAAGTCACATCGAAGCATCGGAATGGGTGAACTGACTGTCTCTGTGATCGTGTTGAACCTCCTTCTGGCGATTGCCGTCGGGACGGCGACAGCCGATCTTGCTGAAGGAACGGATCGCGTCGTGATTTGGGATACGCAGGCGCGCCTTGGCGAGACGATCCGTCTCGCGGACCGGGGCGGATGGAAGGCCGTGCCCGCCGACCTCTTCACGCTCGAAGCCGACCCGGCCAAGGCCTTCTCCGATCCCGGCTACTATGGCCGGGAATACACCTTCGCGGGCGACACCGTTCTGGAGAATGACCGCTTGGTCGTGGTGTTCCGGTCGGACCAGGGAGTCGTGGCGGTGTATTCGAAGGCCGACCCGGCCGCGACCGTCGCCGAACTCGCTCCGCTCTGGACACAGGGCGCACCCCGCGGCATCCGTCGTTGCCGTGTCCTTGAGAACGCAAGAGATGAAGCTGCCATTGAGGTGGTCTTCTCCGCCGAAGCCTCCGTCGTGTTCTCGCTGGACAGGACGGGAATCATAGGGGTCAAGCCCGCGGGGGAGGTGACGGGGATCAAGCTGCAAAGCGCCATCGACTACGGCGTGGCGCCGGACTTCATCGCCGACGACCTCATTCTGAATCCGGCGCAGTACCCTGCGACGGATACGCTCTTCGTTCCGGCGGAGAATCTCTTTCTCGGATTGCTCACGGGCGAGCACCGCCTGCTCGTCCTGACCTGGCCCCAGGGCAAGCCGCAAATGCGTCTGGGACTGGGCGCCGTCGGGGAGGGAACTCGCCGGATCGAATCGATCGAGCTCGACAGCGACGGTCAAAGCCTCTATCTGGCCCTGCTGGAAGCGCCGGGCATCTGGCACCGCGAGCCCTTGACCTCCTCCTACCTTGAGAAGGACGTGGCCATCGGGTGGAAGCCCCCCTTCCCCGCCAAGTGGATCACGCAGTTGGAGGAGGCCGGTGTCAAGACCACCTTCGCCTTCCGCGCGACCCGCGGCCAGATCTGGCGGGGCGTGCCCGGCATGTACGTGTATCCCGTCTGGTTCGATGGCGACAAGACGTCGTACCGCTTGACCAAGAAGATCCCGCCCCGCGGCGAGTCGCTCATCTACTTCCTGGAGGGCCGGGACACTCCTGCTTCGATCCGCACACCGGTCGATGTTCTCAAAACCACGTTGGGCCGGCCGGCCTGTGAGACGATCCTCGACCTGCCCGGCCGCAAACTGCGCACCCACCACCGCCGGGCGGGCGAGGGCATCCGGCGCGCCTGCACTTGCGGCTGCACCGAGGCCATCGAAGCCGTCTTCCAGGCGGGACAGGAGGTCGAGAAGAAGGAGTATATCGAGGGCGCCGTCGGAGACATGGTCTACTTCGTCACGCGCCACATGGAGAGAATCGATGAGTACCGAAGTTTCGCCGAGCGTCTGGTGAAGCTCCTGCATGAGAAAGCCGCCGCTTCGCCCGAGTTGAAACCCTACCTTGACGATCTTGAACAGATCGTTACGAAGATTCCCCAGGGATATGAGGTTCAGAAGGAGAACATCAAGACCCTCGCCTTCACCGATGAGTTGGCCCGCCGGACAATCGCGTTGACCCGCCAGAAGGACGCGAAGAACCTCCCGACGTGCCTGGACCTCGGCAAGCAGTGGCGCGGAATGGGCGGCGCCCAGGACGGCCTGCTCGCGGAATACCACATGATCGGGCGCCGACTCTTCCAGGAGGCGGGCTACGCCTGCCTGGACCGCCCCGCCGCCGTGGAGCTGGCCCGGGAGATTCGAGCTATGTGTCGACAATGCCTACGAAACGCCGACGGCTACGAGATCTGGCCGAATTACTGAGTGTTCATCATCCGGCAATGTGTCACGCATTAGGAATTGAGAGAACCATGAAACACGTCATCAGGACAGCCTTGGCTCTATCCTTCATCCTATTCTCAGGCTGCGAACGTAAGGAACCGGTTGATGGTCAGACTGCCCCACCGGACAAGCCGGCCCCAACCCAGGCCGAAGCCCCCGCCGGGATGGTTTCGATCCCCGGCAGCAAGTTCACGATGGGCGATAAGGACGAACCGGATGCCCCGCTGCACGAGGTGGTCATGAGTCCTTTCCTCATGGACAAGTATCTGGTCACGCAAGAGCAGTACGAGAAGCTGATGGGCGACAATCCCTCGCGATGGAAAGGCCCCCAGAATCCCGTCGAAGGCGTACGCTGGTCCGACGCGGTGAAGTTCTGCAACGAGCGGTCTCGACGGGAGGGGCTCGAGCCGTGCTACAATCTCGAGACCTGGACCTGCAACTTCGCCGCCAACGGCTACCGCCTGCCCACAGAGGCCGAGTGGGAGTACGCCTGCCGGGCGGGCGCCAAGACCGCCTATTTCTTCGGCACCGGCGCCGCGTCGCTGGCGGACTACGCCTGGTTCGACAAGAACGCCGGCGGACGCCCCCAGCCGGTCGGCCAGAAGAAGCCCAACGCCTGGGGCCTCTACGACATCTGCGGCAACGTCTGGCACTGGTGCAACGATTTCTACGGCGTCGATTACTACCCGCAGTCCCCGCCGGAGAATCCACGCGGTCCGCAGGCAGGCGACACCCGCGTCGTGCGCGGCGGCGCCTGGAAGTTTAGCGGTGATAATTGCCGCTGTGGCTATCGCTACAACGAAAACCCCGGTTACGTGGACGTTTGCTTCGGCTACGATATCTATGGCTTCCGTTGCGTGAGAAACGCCCCGGCTCAGAGGTGAATGTAGGCATCTGGCAGGCATGAGCCTGTAGGGTGGTCGGATGCGAACGAAGAAGGAGGATTCGCCATGAAACCAAGTCTTGCGTATCTGTCGTTTGTGCTGGTGTTTCTGTCGGCGGTGAATGCTGCCTCCTCCTCTGCTCTGCGCCCCGTCGTCGAGATCGAGGAGGACGTGTACACCTACACGTCGGCCGACAACGGGGCCGGGCCGATGTGGTGTCACGGCTCGACGTGCCTGGTCCGCATCGGCGACGAACTCTTCGCCAGCGGATTGGAGACGCTCCCGCAGGCCAAGCCGCTCAACAATTGCCGCTGGATGCTGTTTCACCGCGAACCCCAGGGCTGGCGAAGGGTCTGCCTCGATGAAGCCGGACGCACGCGCGAGCCCTGCCCGCTGGCGGCCTTCCCCGACGGCCGGCTGTTCCTCTCCGCCAACCCCACGCTGAACACGGACCCGAACGCCTACTCCGGCCCGGCTCGGCCGGAGATCCTCCAGTTCGATGTGAAGGACGCCGGCAAACCCGTGCAGACCCTGCTGCCCGCCTGGTCGGGTCAGCCGAAATTCACCGAGCATTCCTATCGCAGCTTCGCCGCCGACGGGCCCCAGCGCGAGCTGATCCTGTTCCAGAACGTCGGCTACACGCATGCGGAGTGGAGCTTCTTCGACCGTACCGGCCGATGGAGCGCGCAGGGCCAACTGCCCTGGCCCTGGGGCGCCGAGTACGACAAACACCAGCCGATTCGCGTGTGCTATCCCAACGTGGTATTGAAGGACCGCGAAGTCCACTTCTGCGGCGTCAGCGACATCGTCGAGCCGAACACGGCCTGGCGAGCCTTCAAGAAACAGCTCACCGGCCGGGAGTGGGACTACGACTTCCGCCGGCTGTTCTACGCGTGGTCGCCGGACATCACGACCGGCAAGTTCGAGCCGTGGGTCGAGATCGCCAGTCGCGAGAAGACCTGCGGCTGGATCAGCCCGGCCGACCTCTGGCTCGCGCCCGACGGCAACGTCCACGTTCTCTGGACCGAGCGGGCCCTCGATGAGCGTCTGCGCGAGAAGTTCTTCCCGAGCGAGAAACAGAGCCATTCCCTGAACTACGCCGTGATCCGCAAGGGGCAAGTCGTGTCGCGCCGCACGCTCCTGGAGGCAAAGGAAGGTCAATCGAACGAGCGGCCCGGCCGCGCCCGATTCCAGGTCACGCCGGACCATCGCCTGTTCGTCTTCTTCTACGTCCAGGGCACGGATGCCGGCGGCCGTCCCGTATCCGAGAACCGCCTCCTGGAGATCCTCCCGGACGGCTCCACGAGCAGTCCCGTCCGCGTCCCGCTGACCAAGCCCTTCGCCGACTTCTACACCGCTACAACCCGCGCCGGCTCCCCACCCTCGCGGACCCTGGAGCTGCTCGGCGTCCGGCAAGGTTCGTCGGGAACCCTCAGCTTCGCGCGGGTCAGGATCGAGTAGGCAGGGTCATTCCGATCTCAGCAGCAGCAGGGGGACACTGATCCTGTGCTTGAGACTGCGGGAGACGCTGCCGAACAGCAGGTCGCCGATGAATCTGTGCCCGTGCGTGGCCATGGCGACCAGGTCGTAATCCGCTGCGGCAATCTCTTCCAGGATCTCCGCCTCCGGCTCTCCACTCCTGATCACCGTATACGTTTCCACACCCTGGTCCTGCAATTTCGCCCGGCAGCATTCCAGACACGATTGGGCCTTCTCTCGCAGCACGCGGTCCTGGTCGAGCGTATGGGAGTGTACCACGTGCAGGAGGCAGACCTTCGCGTCGTTCTGGCGGGCCAGGGCCGACACATGTTTGAGAATGGCGTCGTCCACGGGGGAACAGTCGATCGTGACCAGGATCTTTTTGTACACCTGCATTTCAACTCCCTCCTGCGAGGGTCGAGTAGAGTAGGTAGACATTCAGGACGATGACGATGCCGGAGATGACCACGGCCGCCGCAGACTCCGCCACCCGGCTTTGGAAGCCGCCCATCACCTTGCGATTTCGGCACAGAACCAGCAGCGGAATCAGTGTAAACGGAAGCTGGATGCTCAGCACGACCTGGCTGAAGATCAGGATGCGGAACGTATTCAGACTGAACAGAATGATCAGAAACGACGGGACGGCCGTGATGAAGACGGAGATCCGGTAGAGCAGGGTCCGCGGGTCTTCCGGCTTTCCCAGGAACCCGGTGATCACGTTGGCCTCGGCCATGGACGAGGTGACGGAGGAGCCCACCCCAGAGAAGATCAGGGCGATGGAGAACAGCAAGCCCGCCAACGGACCCGCCAGCGGCCTCAGCGTGGCCGAGGCCTGCTCGATGCTGTCGACCGTGACGTGGTGGCGGGCGAAGACCGCAGCCGCCACGACGATCATCGCCGAGTTGATCATCCACCCCGACAGCATGGCGGCCAGCGTATCGATCTTCTCGTAACGCAGCAGGGCCATCTTCTCCTGTTCGGAGATCCCCCACTTTCTGCTGTGGATGACGTTCGAGTGCAGGAAGACATTGTGCGGCATCACGACCGCCCCGAGGATCGCCATGGCCACGTAGATGCTCTCCTTGCCGACTCTCGGAGTGACCATTGAAGGCGCCAGCACGGCCCAGTCGGGCTTCACAAGTACGATCTCGATGAGGTAGCACAGGCCGATGATCCCCAGGAAGCCGACGATGATCACCTCCAGCCGGTGGTACCGCTGACTGACGATCAGGAACACCTCGAGGAACACGGTGACCAGGGCGCCCAGCCACAGCGGCATCCCCAGGAGGAGGTTGAACCCGATGGCCCCGCCCAGCAGCTCCGCCACGTCGGTCGCCACGCACGCCAGGACGACCGTCAGCCCGAGAAAGGCCGCCGCCGGAGCGGGGAAGTGCTCCCGGATGTTGACCGCCAGGGATTTGCCCGTGGCGACGCCCAGCTTGGCGGCCATGTGCTGGATGACGATAAGCATGATCGTGCTCAAGGTGATGACCCAGAGCAGCTCGTAGCCGAACCGGGACCCGCCCTCGATGTTCGTCGCCCAGTTGCCTGGATCGATGAACCCGACGGTCACGAGGAACGCCGGCCCGAGAAAACTCAGAACCCTCTTGAGCGGAAACGCCCGCCCGCCCACCGTTGCCGTCGTCATGCCAATCTCCCCAAACCCCAAGGGGCCACCGCGCATTATGACAACCAGCCGGCGACCGTGCAAAGGGAAATAAGACCACGACAGCTCCTTCCAGCCGCTTCGTGAATACAAACCTGACCGTTCGGACCGAAGCGTCTGAAATCTCAATGTATCAGTTGTCTCACGCGGCGGATTTCTCCCGCCGCTCCCGGGCGCTTGTCGCTTCCCGCCTGCGGCCTCCGGCCCGCCGCCTCCACGCTTCCACGCGGCCCCC
>Ga0068713_1004253_pt1 | contig 11358 bp, 8 predicted proteins | sample MTBAKSrepl2MetaG_FD_62223 | JGI IMG/M metagenome (GOLD analysis project Ga0068713, IMG submission 62223) | Enrichment culture microbial communities om Arthur Kill intertidal strait, New Jersey, USA, that are MTBE-degrading - MTBE-AKS2 (Arthur... | ecosystem: Environmental > Aquatic > Marine >...
CATACGCCCTCCCTTTTCCATGTCCCTGTTGATAACCAACAATCAAAAACCGAAGTATTATTCTCTTCATTATAAATCAATAATAAACAACAGACAAGGTAGAGTCGATACAATTTCGTTTTTTCACTCAGAAAGATGATTCAGGAGATTGAGATTACTGCCCTTTTCCCCCGAGCATGATGGCCATGGTCCGGATGATGATCTTGAAGTCCAGGATAAAAGAGCGGTATTTGATATAATAGAGGTCATACTGGAGTTTGTACAGGGCATCTTCACTGTTTTCCCCATAGGGGTAGTTGACCTGGGCCCATCCGGTGATCCCCGGGCGCACGATATGCCGCTGCTGGTAAAAGGGAATCGCTTTTTCATATTCCTTCACCAACTCGTCCCATTCCGCCCGCGGCCCGATGAGGTTCATCTCCCCCTTCAGCACATTGATAAACTGGGGGATCTCATCGATCCTTAACTTCCGGATCAAGGCTCCGAACCGCGTCAAGCGGGGGTCGCCCTTTGTGGAATATTTAGAAAAGCGCTTCGGGTCATGGGTCCGCATACTGCGGAATTTATAGAGGGTGAAGGGTTTCCCGTAGCGCCCCACCCGAGTCTGGCGAAAGAAGACAGGACCCCTGGATTCCAAGACGATAATAAGCGCAGCCAGGGCAAAGAGGGGAGAAAGGAGGAGAAGCGCCAGGAACGCTGAACTGAAATTGAATATCCTGTTGAAAAACCGGTAGAGCGAAAGTTCATTCTGCTTCTTTTCGATCTCCCTGAAAATATGATAAAAGTACTGTCTGTCCATATGAAGGACAGGCATCCTCCGGCTCACAAGCTCGAAGATCTCGTCAACGTAATAGATCCGGACATCAGCCTGGCGCATGATATTCACCGCACGGACCAGTTCACTGCTCATCTCGTAATCCTTGGCAACGATAAGATGGCGGATACCGCGTCGGATGGTCTCCTCCACCGCAACCTTCTCTTCCCCCAGCCACGGGATCCGGCCCAGGACCTTCTCTTTGTCCTCTTTCACCTCATCTCCGTCATAGATGATCATTTCACTTTTTGTGGTATCGCTGAAAAACCCCTCGATCTCCACACGGAGGATGCGGCTTCTGAGGATCTCCCGTGTGACCGCCCTCCCGGTGAATCCTCCGCCGACGATGACCACCCGCCCGTTATCCTGGCGCAGGAAATAGAGCCCGGCCAGGCACGCCGTCAGGACAAGCAGGATAAAGATGATCACATTTTTATAGAGGTCCATGCTCCATCCTGAAAGGGAGCCCTGGTAGAGATACCTGGAAAGAAGGGTGACCCCGAAGACCGTGCAGAAGGTGTTCACAAGGGAGAGGCAGAAATCCCCGGTGAGCCTCAGATCCCTGATGACAAAGAATTTAAAGTAGTAAAGCCCCAGGATCCAGAGAATCGCATGTCCCGCAAAATCGAGCCAATGCTCGGAACCCAGAAGCTCTTCATGAAAGAGATAACGGCTCAGGACTGTGGCAGCAAAAATATCCGCTGCAGTGAGAATGAAGAGAAAATACTTGTACTCCTTGATCTGATTGATCATACGATTACGTCTTCACTCCTCTTCTTTTCCCAGGCCCAGGCCGAGGCCACCATCTCCTCGAGAGAACGCTCTGCCTGCCAGCCCAGCTCTCTTTTTGCCTTCTCGGAAGAAGCGACAAGGACAGGAGGATCCCCGGGCCGCCGGCCCTCTTCGATGATACGGAATCGGGAGCCCGTCACCTTCTGAACTGTCTCTAAAACCTCTCTCACAGAATAGCCCCGTTCACTGCCCAGGTTCACAATGACGGGCTCATTCTCTTTTCTGATCTTTTCAAAAGCTGCCCAATGAGCCCGGCAGAGATCAGTCACATGAATATAATCCCGGACAGCGGTCCCGTCAGGAGTCGCATAATCCGTCCCGAAAAGCGCCATATGATCCCGAAGCCCCAGGGCTGCTTTCACAGCGATGGGGATGAGATGAGTCTCGGGGTCATGGCACTCGCCCACCAGCAGGTCCTCGTCTGTTCCCGCCACGTTGAAATAGCGTAATGAGGCAAAGACGAAATCTTCCCGCCCGGACAAGGCTTCCATGACCTCTTCAGTCATGACTTTGGTCCGGCCGTAATGATTGATAGGCTTCCGTCCCTCCTCCTCTGTTATGGGGATCTTTCCCGGGACCCCATAGACAGCTGCTGAAGAGGAGAAGACAAAATCTCGGATCTCATGCTCAAGAATGATCTTCAACAGGGACAGAGTGCAGGCCACATTATTATAATAATATTTCATGGGGTCGTACTGAGATTCCCCCACCAGACTGAATGCGCCGAAATGAAAGACCCCGTCGATGGCTGTCTTATGAAGATAGGGGTGCAATTTTTCCGGATCTCCAAGATCGGATCTGAGGAAAAAGATACGGCTTCCGTATCGGTTTTTGAGAGCCTCCACCGCCTCCATGCGCCCTGTGGAGAGATTATCAAGGATAGTCACCTCATGATCACTGGTATCCATGATATACTTGACAAAATTGGATCCGATATACCCGGCTCCTCCGGCGATGAGAAAATGGCTCATAACCCCCCGTTCTTTTCTGAGTATACCAATCGGTAAAATTTATTCAAGTTCCAAAATAAAGACTTATGATTTTTTAAAGAGAGGGTCCTCTTCTAAAGCAAAATCCACAACAGCATGAGCATGGATCTCCAGGGTATTGAAAAGAGGTACCTCCTTCTTCCATTTCTTGATAAGAAGAGGCAGCTCGGTGCATCCCAAAACGATCCCCCGTGCTCCTCTTTTTACAAGTTTTTCCATAACTTCTTCAAGAAAGATCCGGGACTCTTTTTTAAATGTGTTTTTTAACAGTTCTCCCGAAATGATCTTCTGGATCTCATTCCTGTCTTTTTCAGCAGGGACAATGGCTTCGATACCTCTCTGTTTTAACCTCTTAATATAAAAGTCCATCTCCATGGTCTGCTTCGTTCCGAGAAGCCCGCATTTTTTTATCCCATCACTCTTCATGATCCGGGCAACGGCATCTGCGATATGGATAATAGGAATAGTCAGGATTGATTCCAGGCGGTCACTGAACTGATGAAGCGTATTGGCACAAAGGACGATCCCGTGAGCGCCGCCTTTTTCAAGTTTCAGAGCGGCCTCTTCCACAAGGCGGTAGACGCCCTCTCTGTTCCCGGTCCTGTTAAGAGTCTCGATATCACCGTAGTTAAGAGAATAGAGCATTAATTTTGCAAATTTGAGATCCCCCAGACGCTGATTACTCTTGATATTGATCAAACGGTAGTATTCCGCTGTGGAGACCCAGCCTGTCCCACCTACTAATCCGGGTATTTTCACAGCAAACCTCCCTTATCATTCAGGAATCGTAACAGCAAAACGGCATCGGTTATCTCCCGTGAGAACGGACTCCACGACTCTGACCTCTGTGGGTTTTCCGTAGATGACATCAAAAAGGTGTTTGTTAAATCCTCCTGAACAGGCACACCACAAGCGGGGTATCTTCGCGGTGCCGTCGATGATGGACGAGCGGGCAAATCCGCAGTGGCAGGCATGATACCGTTTCATGAGAGGGTCTGTCTCCTTGAGAAAAGCCGGGGCATTATAGGGGAATTTGGTCACAAAGATCTCATTCCCCTCTCTGACTCCTCCAAGGACTTCGGGATCATCTCTGACGAAATCCACGACCTCTTGTGTGATCACAGTCTCATACCAGAGTTTATTCTCCCTCCGGCAGGTGTCCAGCTCTTCGACTTTCCTTTCATGATAGTCCTTTAAAAATGCATCGATATCACGGCCCAGTTCGTTGAAGCGGTCCCGTTCGTCCCATTTGGACTCATCGGGGATCTCGTGGTGATTCCCTGCCATAATACGGCAGGCTGTCTTTTCATCGACAGTTTGAAGCATCTGTTCCATCAAGCGTTGGATGAGAGGCGGATACTTTTCATAGGGAGTCCCCGTGGGAAGCGGCTCAATATTCTCAAAGACCTGCCCCGTCACTTCTTCGCCGGCTATTTCCTTTGCGCTTTTCATAATATGCTCAAGGACCCCGAGTGTACCGGCCAGAGTCAGGATATAGGTAATAAGTTCTTTTTCATCGATAAAGGCCAGATAGCGGACCAGGGCAACGAGTCTTAAAAAGGCCTCTTCGCTTCCGGCGACATTCTCCTGAAGATACCTTTTTAACGCCTGCTCCTTCTCTTCGGCCGATCCGTTTAAAGAGACTGTGGCTTCGAAATCATCGGCAATTTTAACGAAGAATTCCATCTTCTCTTTTTCCTGCGGGCGTCGTTCCAGAAACGTGCGAAACTCTTTCTCTTTATGCATAGACAACCTCCATAACCTACATCATACGATTACGTTTCCTTCCTGTCAATGAGCAAAAAAAAGAGAGAAGCGTTTCAATATTGGCCCATTAAATTCAATTTTAAGAATTGTTTTTATGCCAATACTTGACAAATTACAATTTAGGTTTAATATTTACGTATGAAAGCGAAAAATTTAAATTACCCGTTAACAGACAAGCTCAACATGAAAGTCGTAACTGAAATGGGAAACGTCGCAGCGCTCATCGAAGATATTCTCAAGCCCATGCTTCGGCCCCATGATCTCGGCCTTTACCAGTTTCGCGTCCTGGAAGCGCTTTTCCTCGAAGGTGACCTACGTATAGGAGACCTTACGGCAATGGCGCATACTACAGGGGGCAACATGACTGTTGTCCTGAGAAAACTGGATAAAGCCGGCCTGATCACTCGCGTGGTGGATCCCGATGACGGAAGAGCCTTCAATATCAGCCTTTCCAAAAAAGGCAACTCCGTCATCGAAAAGCTTTACCCGGAGTATCTGAAACAGCTCGAAGAGAAGTTCTCTCCTCTCGTTCGAAGCGAACGGGAAACGTTGGCGGCTCTTCTGAACAAGGTCGCTGAGCCTCCGGTCAAGGAGACCCCCAGGAGAAAAACAGGCCACAGCCGTAAAGCCTGACTTTAAAGAGCAAGTCTCGTGACTGCAAAACGTGACCTTCTTTCTAACTTTCGGGCTTATACCATATTCTATTAATGATACCTGATGAAGCGGAGCTTCTCCTCAAGAGATACGCTCTATTATTCGTTTTTCTCTTGTCATACTCTCATAATTTATTTATAATTTAAATTAGAGGTAAAAAATGAAAATCGCTCGGCTGCTGTTTCTCATCTTATTTGTTGCGGGGATTCTCTTTGCGATTCCTGTGTCTCTCTATGCCAGGGATCAAATCTTCCCCGTCCGGGTGGGGGTCTACGAAAACAAACCCCAGGTCTATACCGATGAAGAGGGAGCTGTCACCGGCATCTATATTGATATCTTAAAACATATAGCAAAAGAGGAGGGATGGACTTTAAAATTTTTCCACGGGACCTGGGAAGAGGGTTTGGCCCGTCTTAAAGAAGGAAAAATCGACATCATGACCAGCATCGCCTACACAAAGAGCCGCGAGGCCTATTATGCCTTCTCCGATGAAACAGTCTTTGTCAACTGGGGACAGGTCTTTGTCCGCGATTCGGGAATCGAAGGGTTTCCCGACCTGGAGGGAAAGACAATCGCTGTTATCAAAAAAGATATTTACAACAGCGGAGAGAACGGGATCCGCGACCTTCTTCAAAAATTTGACATCTCCTCCTCCTTCATCGAGGTGGACGATTATATCGATGCCTTTATCGCCGTAGAAAAGAGAGAAGCCGACGCCGCTGTGGTCAACCGCCTGTTCGGAGCTCTTTACAAAGACCGCTTTCCCTTAAGGGAAACGGCCATGATCTTTCATCCCAGCGAGATGCATTTTGCCTATCCGCGTTATTCGGCAAGGACGGGCGAGATAAAGAAAACAATCGATCTTCACCTTAACCGGCTTAAATCCGACAAATCTTCTGTCTACTACTCTACCATCGCCCACTACATGAACCTTCCTTCGCGAACAGTCCTCTTCTCACCGCGGGCCATACAAGTGGTCCTTGTTATCTGCGCCTTGGTTTTAGCCCTTTTGGGAATGGTCTTTTTCATGCGCCGTGAGATCCGTAACCAGACGCAACAGCTCAAGGAGAACGAACAGCGCCTGGATATGGCCCTGAAAGGGACCAACGCCGGGCTCTGGGACTGGGACATGAAGACCAATACTCTCACAACGAACAATATCTGGAGCCACCTCCTGGGATACGATCCTGAAGAGCTGGCCCCCTTTACCATCGAGACATGGGAGCGCCTGACCCATCCCGATGACCTCAAAAAAGCCCGGGAAGGGTTGGCCCGCCATTTCCAGGATGGAAACATCCCTTACGATCTGGAGATACGGATGAAACATAAGGAGGGCCATTGGGTCTGGCTCATGGACCGTGGAAAAGTGGTCACCCGGGATAAAAACGGCCGCCCCCTGCGGATGATCGGAACACACACAGACATCAGCGACTGGAAGCACGCCGAAGCAGCCCTTCTGGAAAGCGAACAGCGGTATCGGAGTTTGTTTGAAAACAACCATGCCGTGATGCTTCTTCTTGATCCTGAAGACGGCAGGATCGTTGAAGCTAATCCCGCAGCAGTCGGCTTTTACGGATACTCTAAAGAAAAGCTCCTGTCCATGAATATCGATCAGATCAATATCCTCTCTCAGGACGAGATCAAAAAGGAGATGAACCTGGCGCGCTACTTCAAAAAGAGCTTTTTTGAATTCAAACACCGACTGGCTTCAGGAGAGATCCGCGATGTGGAAATCTACAGCGGACTGGTTTTCTTTGAGAACAAAAAACTCCTCTATTCCATCATCCACGATGTGACAGGTAAAAAGGAGATGGAACGGGAAAAGGAGCGACTGGAGACTCAACTCAGGAGGTCACAGCGCCTGGAGACCATCGGGACTCTCACAGGAGGGATCGCCCACGATTTCAATAACATCCTTCTGCCTATCATCGGCTATACGGATATGGCTCTTCAGAAGATCACTGACGACAAAGTCAAAGGGTATCTTTCAGCATCCCTGGCGGGAGCCAACCGGGCCAAGGAACTGGTGCGTCAACTCCTGACATTCAGCCGCCAGACGGAACATGTCAAGGCTCCGGTGGATATCTGTGAGATCATCCATGATTCGGTTCACATGCTCAAATCCCTCATCCCCTCTTCCATTGAAATCGAACTCGACCTTCCTCAACAATGCAAATACATCTTAGCGGACCGGACCCAACTCCACCAGGTCATCGTCAATCTCTGCACCAATGCGGCCCATGCCATGGAAGAAAGTGGAGGAACTCTCACCCTTTCTGTCTGCCACCGTCTCTTTACAACTGACACACAAGTGCCCGTGGAAGGAATCGAGCCCGGAAAAGAATACCTCATCCTCACAGTGGCAGATACCGGAGCCGGAATGACAGAAGAGATCATGGAGCATATTTTTGAACCCTTTTTTACGACAAAAAGCATGGATAAGGGGACCGGGATGGGTCTTTCCATCGTTCACGGGATCGTGACCAGCCATGAGGGTGTCATTAATGTGTCCAGCAAACCTAATCATGGTTCGACCTTTACCCTATATTTTCCCGTGGTCGACGCCATCTCTCCTGTGGAAAAGGAAAAAATGCCGCAGGCCAGAGGCGGTTCTGAACATCTCCTCTTAGTGGATGATGAAGAGATCATTACCCTCATGCTTAAAGAGGCTCTGACCAGGCTGGGTTATCGTATTACAAGTTTTTCTTCCAGTACAGAAGCGCTCAATGCTTTTCACCAGGATCCGGGCCGTTTTGACCTCCTGCTGACTGACCTGACCATGCCCGACATGAACGGGATGACCCTGGCAGAACACATTCTTCAAAGGAGGCCGGAACTCCCGGTGATCATTATGACTGGCTACGGAACCCTCCCGGAAGACCAGTTCCCTTCAGAACTCTCCCGCAATGTGATCAGGAAGCCCTTTGAGCTTTATGAACTGACTGAACTGCTTCGGACACTTCTGGCAGATAAAGAGTAACCAATCGCTTAATCACTTGAACAGGTCTGTTTCCGATTATCGGAAAATCCTTTTTGTCCATATTGAAAATTCGAAAATTGTTATTATATTGTCTTTTAACCCGATGCCTCCGCCTTGAAAGGAGTATCTCCCATGAGAGATAAGAAAGCGAAGCAGCCTTCTGCTTCGTCAAGCAAGGCCCCGAGATCTGAAAAACCCAGGCCTGAGACCAACAGGATGACACAGTCTTCCCCCTCTTCTGACAGAGCACGTCAGGAGAGAGAACAGCGGGACAGGGAGCTCCTGAAAAGATCTGTCGAAGAAGAATAACCAAAAAACGTCTTTTCGTAACAAACAGACGGGAGCATCGGGGTCTTTTTATATCCTGATCCGGGCTTCATAGGATCCTGTTACAGAAAATCCCAGGCGAAGGGCCAGCTGGATACTGGCTTCATTGCCCGCATCCCATTTCACATCCAGTCCCAGGTCAAGGACATGACCGATGAGCGCTGCACAGACAGCTGTGGCCAGCCCCTGCCCCTGGTATTCAGGATGGGTATTGACCTGGATCTCGATCCCCCTGGAGCAGACAGCATAGGAGGAAGCCCCTGATACGATCCGGTCTCCGTCAAGAACACAGAACCCGATCCCTCTTTTGACAAACTCGTCCGGGGTCCCCAGCGGATGGATGTGGTCTTCGGAGATGAGGTCCGTGTGCCCATAGATCTCACGGGCCAGGGCCTCATTGATCCTTCTGATCCTGTAATGGCCCGGGAGAGCCTGCTCCAGCATCTTCAAGTAATTCCTTTGCAGAGAATGCGAGGAGAAACGTGTCCGCGTTACGGGAATTGTCTCCGTCCCCAACTCCTTCTGCAGCAGGATCTCCCAGCCGGGGGCCGGAAGAATGACTTTATTGACGGGAATCATTCTCAGAAGACGCCGTGACACCTCACTGTCCCAGGCCCCTCCCGGAAGGACGATATCTGCATAACTGAGCAGAGCTGTCCCGGGAGCTGTCCGATGATCAGCCCAGGCGATCCCCCAGCCTTCCAGGACGGCTTCCATGATATAACTTTCCGGATGAGCATCAAACAATGGGCGAAGCCGCCCCCGCTCTTCAGGCAGTATCTCTGTCAAGGCAGGCATATTCTCTCCTCACATCTTTTCATTCATAACACAGTCAGTCGCTCAATGTTTCCTGAAGCTCTCCGCTTTCTTCACCGCCCTGATGAAGAGGAACTGCGGCCTTTTACTCACCCGCTCGAAACCTTCCGGATTGCTCTTTCGGAACTCTTCTGTGGGCATGGGTTCATCAAGCCTCTCTATGGTAAAACCGTTCTCCAGAAGAGGGGAAACCACTCCTTTTAAAGGGCGCCGGTAGAATTCCACCTCGACTTCTCCCAGAGTCGTGGTCCATGAGTCTTTGATACGCTCCACTGCAAAATAGTCTTCTCTCCGGAACAGGGTAAAATCCATAAATGGGTGATGGACTGAAAAGACCAGAACACCTCGCGTCTTCAACAGTCGGTAAAACTCCCTGAAGATGGGTTCCCACTCTTTCAGGTAATGAAGAGTCAGTGATGAAAGGATGAGATCAAAGGAAGCGGTTTCAAGATAAGAGAGCGGGGCATTCAAATCAGCTTGGTGAAACGTGACATTATCATACATCTTGACCCGCTGGGCGGCATAAGCGATCATCTTCGGGCTGAAGTCCAGGGCTGTGACATGCTCAGCCTCATGATCCAGAAGCCAGCGGGTATACCAACCGGCCGCACACCCTGCATCCAGCACACGGCGTCCCTTCACGTCAGGAAGAAGGCTCAGAGTACCGGGGCGCTCGTAGTAGGCGTTGAAGGGTTTTTTATCCACATCTTTGAAATAATATTCCGCCATTTTCTCATAGGCGTCGTATGACATTTTTCCCGATGAGTCCATGCTCCTCCTTTTTTCTCTTTATAGACCGTTTGACCCCATGCGTTGTTTCAATCACACTTATTTTTTCCCCCTTAAATGGCAAAATAATAGTCATTTATCTTGATATTCAGAAAAAAGAGATTATATTATTCTTTAAGCCGTTATACCTGTCTGAAAGGAGTATCTCTCATGGGAGATAAGAATATGAAGCCCAAAAGCGGTTGTGGAAGCAAAGCCCCTAAGGCTGAAAAAGCAAGTACTGAAAAAAACCAGGCCAAGAGCAAACCGAAAAAGAAATAACACCGGCGGCGTTTAGGTTACATTTTTTTTGACGGATATAATGGCTAAAGGGGTCAGGCCTGGCACTCAACTCAAAACATTTGAGTGCGGGGCCTGGCCCCTCTTCTGAAACTCTCTTCACCCCATCACTGTCTTATAAAAAAAAGAAAGGGCTCTTATGAAAACAACTTCTGTCCTTTTTCTGTTTCTTTCTGTTGTCTCTCTCTTCGCATTCAACGGGTGCAGCAGAGCTGAAAAACCCGAAATCATCGAAATGAACATCCTTAAAAGTTTTGAGTTAAAAGATATCGCCGGAGGAAACATCGCCTGCACTGTGGGGGTCTATAAGGATTCCCTCTATTATACCCGGCGTACAGGAGATGTCTTCTCCATCGTCTTTACCGACTTTGACGGAAAAGAGATCCGTCATTTCGACATTCCCCGGGGTAAAGGCCCCGGCGAAGCCATCATGGCCATGGGAGTCAAAGTCAAAGACGACATCGTCTATTTTTATGACCTGGGCCTTATGCGGCTCTCACGTTTTGACCTGAACGGCCGTTTTCTTGACAGCATCGATTACACTCCCGAAACAGGCATCATCATCTTCTTTGCGTTTTTAAATGACCGTCTCTTCATCCACAGTGCCAATAACACCTACATCGGCGAGATCGACCCTGCAACGGGCCAGCTTCTTCGAAGCCTTCCTCATCCTATCCAGGGGATGCCTGAAGTGGGGACCAGACTCATCGGCGGGATGATGGATACCGATCCCTATACAAACGAGATCTATGTAGGCCATGCCTGTAAACCATACAGGATCGAACGCTACGACACTGATTTCAATCTCCTCGGGACATTCACTTACGGAAAAGACAAGGAGTATGAACCTGTAGTCTATCAGGATCATCTCCGGATCGCCGGAGACACCTTGGTGAACTCTCTCGCAGTTGACCGGGACTTTATCTACGCTCCTCACATCGGTGACCGGGAATATGTGGACCAGGAGAACCATGTGATCCGGCCCGAATATCCTGTCGAAGTCTATGCGTTCTCCAAGAAAAGCGGAAAACTGGCCGCCATCTTTAAAAGCAAGACCCTGGGGGTCACCCAGGGGACATTCGGAACAGTGGGAACTGCAGACGGAAAACTCGTCCTCATTGTGAGCGGCTTCGGCCATGCGGTGACGGCCC
>Ga0068713_1004274_pt1 | contig 11293 bp, 12 predicted proteins | sample MTBAKSrepl2MetaG_FD_62223 | JGI IMG/M metagenome (GOLD analysis project Ga0068713, IMG submission 62223) | Enrichment culture microbial communities om Arthur Kill intertidal strait, New Jersey, USA, that are MTBE-degrading - MTBE-AKS2 (Arthur... | ecosystem: Environmental > Aquatic > Marine >...
TAAATAATGAAACGATTAATCCACTTAAAGTATTAAGGTAGGTGACAACGATGGCAAGCATCTTTCAGACGATTTTCGGAAATTACCAGGAAAAGATCGTCAAACGTTACAACAGGCGCGTTGAAGAGGTCAATACATTTTATAACTCATTTCTTGAAACGCTGAAGACCCCGGAAGATTTCCGGCAGAAGACAGCAGACTTCAGAGAGGCTCTGAAAGAAGGAAAAGAGACAGATGATATCCTGAGCGAGGCTTTCGCTCTTGTTAAGAGAGTCTGCCGCTACCTTGTGGATACCAAAGCAGCGGCCCGGGTCACAGGACATGACAAAGAGTGGGACATGGTCCCCTTTGATGTGCAGCTGGTGGGAGGTATGGTGATCCACGACGGGCAGATCGCCGAGATGGCTACAGGAGAAGGAAAGACACTGGTGGCTACCATGCCCGCCTATCTCAATGCTCTCAAGGGGCAGGTCCATGTGGTTACGGTCAATGACTACCTGGCTCTTCGTGACAGCCAGTGGATGGGACTTCTCTACGAGACTCTGGGGCTGACCGTAAGCTGTCTCCAAAACGGGATGGATACAGCTCAGAGAAAAGAGGCCTACACGAAAGATATCGTCTACGGAACAAACAGCGAGTTCGGTTTTGATTATCTCCGCGACAATATGGTCTGGTCTCTTGAAGAGCAGGTTCAGAAATACAGGGAATTCGCCATTGTCGATGAAGTGGATTCCATTCTTATCGATGAAGCCCGAACCCCTTTGATCATTTCAGGACCGGTCCAGAGGAGCAACAACTCCTATTTTCGGGATTTCAATCCCAAAGTAAGGGCTCTGGTATCAAAACAGCGAGATAAAGTCTCCCGCCTTGTCCGGGAAGCCCAGGAGGCGTTGGAAAAAGATGAGGAACGCCTGGCCGGGAAACTTCTCCTTACAGCGGAAAAAGGACTTCCCAAACACAAACTGCTCATGAAGATGAAGCAGGAGACGAGGATACAGCGCCTTATCGGCGATACAGAGCTGGCTTATCTGAGAGACAAGAGTCTTCATCTCCTTGAAGAAGACCTCTACTATGTCATCGACGAGAAGAGGCATGTAGCTGACCTGACAGAAAACGGACGGCGTCTTCTTTCACCGGATAATCCGGAACTTTTCGAATTGACTGATATCGGAGAGATCTTTGCTCATATCGACGAAACCCAGGACGATGAGAAGGAGCGGGAAAAAGAAAAGCGTAAAGTCCAGAAGGACTACGCTGAAAAAAGCGAGATCCTTCACGCCGTATCCCAGCTTCTCCGGGCCTATTCCCTTTTTGAAAAAGACGTGGAGTATGTGGTCCAGGAGAACAAGGTCATGATCGTGGATGAATATACCGGCCGTCTCATGCCCGGCCGGAGGTTCAGCGACGGCCTGCACCAGGCTCTGGAAGCCAAAGAGGGAGTCACCATCGAAGGAGAGACCCAGACTTTTGCCACGATTACTCTCCAGAATTTTTTCAGGATGTATGACAAGCTGGCCGGGATGACGGGAACGGCCATTACAGAAGCAGCGGAATTTAAGGAGATCTACGGGATGGAAGTCATCGTCATCCCCACCAACAAACCTGTCCGGAGGTTTGACTACAATGACCTTGTCTTCAAGACGAAAAAAGAGAAGTTCAACGCTGTCATTGACGAGATCGAGCGAAAGCACAACTCTTCCCAGCCGATCCTGGTGGGTACAGTCTCTGTGGAGGATTCCGAACTTCTCGCCAGGATGCTTACCCGGAAAGGGATCAAGGCCAACGTCCTCAACGCCAAAAATCATCTTAAGGAAGCTGAGATCGTCAGTGATGCGGGGAAAGCCGGCGCGGTGACCATTGCTACGAATATGGCGGGCCGGGGAACGGATATCAAACTGGGTTCCGGAGTCAAAGAGTGCGAGGAGTGTTTCCTCGTGGGAGGGGATCATGAAGGAGCACCTCCGCGGCCCCTTGAAGAGTGTATGGATGATGTCCCCTGCGGCCTCTATGTCATCGGGACAGAGCGCCATGAAAGCAGGCGGATCGATCGCCAGCTTCGCGGACGAAGCGGACGCCAGGGGGATCCTGGACTGTCACGCTTCTTTGTCTCTCTTGAAGATAATCTTATGCGTCTTTTCGGATCCGACAGGATCATCTCTGTCCTGGACCGCCTTCATATGGATGAGGGGCAGGCCATCGAGCATCCTCTTATTTCCCGGCAGATCGAAAGCGCTCAGAAAAAAGTGGAGCATAGGAATTTTCAGATCCGAAAACATACTCTGGAATATGATGATGTCATGAACAAACAGCGGGCCGTGATCTATGAGAACCGGAATTTTGTTCTGGAGACAGCCTATATCGCCTCCTTTTTCAAGGCTCTTGAGCGGGAGGAGTTCAGGGATGAGGCTGAACTGCGCAATGTGATGGCTGAAATGGGGTTCGAGCGGCTTCTTGTGGATCTTCTGAAAAAATATGAGCTGCTGGAAACCGGCCCGGAGGGCCGTCTGAAACTTCAACGCAGGGATCTTCTCAAAGACGAGATCCTGAATATTATGGAACGGGTCGTGGACGAGGGGCTTGATCTCTATTGCCCGTCTGATATCCGTTCTTTTGACTGGGATTATGAGGGCCTCAATGATTACTTCCTGGAATATTTCGCTCTGCGTTTTCCCTTTGATCCTGACCGGGATCTTTCCAGGGAGGAGCTCAAGGCTATGATCATGACCGGAGTGGAAAAGCTCTATGATCTCCGGGAGAAGGAATTCGGTGAAGAGACCATGAGGAACATTCAGCGGCTTGTTATGCTGGATACCATCGACCGGAACTGGCGGGAGCACCTTTATGCCATTGACAACCTCATGGAGGGGATCAACCTGAGGGCCTATGCGCAGAAAGACCCGCTTTTCGAGTATAAAAAAGAGTCCTTTGAGATGTTTTCTGAGCTGGATGCGGCCATTGAGCATCATATCGTCCGGGCTGTCTTTCACGTTGCTGTGGAAAAGAAGGAGAACTCCCCTGAAGCTGAAGCCGCGCGACTGGAATACAGCACCACCACCAATGCGGCCATGGGGGAGCGGGGAAAGACCAAGACCATTACAAAGACGGCTAAGATAGGACGAAACGATCCCTGTCCGTGCGGATCGGGGAAAAAGTATAAGCACTGCTGCTGGCCGAAATTTGAGGATTGAGCGTGGCCGGGACCGGGTTTCTTCTTGAGGACCTCTCTTCGGGGGATGTCCCGGCTTTCCTCAAGCCTGCAGCACTTTGCCGGCAGGCCCACGGGATTGAAATCCTTCCGGTTGCAGAGGAGGGGCTCTACGGCCCATGTGACGGCCTCATGACCCGGACCCGGGATTTAACACTGGTAGTACGGACAGCCGATTGTACCGCAGTGGCACTTTGGAACGACAAAGGGCCTGCTATGATCCTCCATGCGGGATGGAGAGGAACTGCTGCGGGGATCCTTGAAAAGGGGCTTGAGATCATGGCAGACGAGGGACTCGAAGCCTCTGAGCTGTCTGTCCATCTTTTCCCGTCAGCGCGGGCTTGCTGTTACGAAGTAAAAGAAGATATTTTCTCCAGCCTTCCCGAAAGCATGGTTCCCTTTATGGTAAGACGCCGCGGAAAAATCTACCTGGATATTCCGGGATATCTGAAGAGCATTCTTGTCTCAAAGGGTTGTTCCCGGATCACTGCGGATCCCAGATGCACCATCTGTACACCCGCCCTCTTCAGCTACAGAAGGGACAAGACACAAAAAAGACACGGCGCCTGGGTGCGCCTGGGAGGAGAAGGATGAAAAGGCCTGCATTCCATCTCACAGCCACGGCTCTCTTGACGGCTCTTCTCATCGCCGGGTCCTTCGTCCGGATTCCTTTGCCGGGGGGGATCCCGTTGACCCTTCAGGTCTTTTTCGCCCTTCTCGGCCCGGCGCTTCTCGGCGTAAGAGGGGCATTGCCGGCTCTCCTTTATGGTATCCTGGGCCTGGCAGGCCTTCCTGTCTTTTCAGGAGGTGGAGGGCCGGGATATGTGGTCTCTCCCACATTCGGGTATATCGCAGGATTTGTCCTGGGAGGAGCCCTGGCCGGGGCTCTCTATCCCAGGACGAAGACCTTGCCGTGCGGATTTCTGGCCCTGGCCGCCGGCCTGGGGGTGATCTATCTGACGGGAGGAGCCTGGCTGTACTGGGTGAAGAATATCTATACGGAGGGGGATTTCCCTGTGAGCCTGGTCATCAAATATGGAGTGCTCCCCTTTCTTCCATTGGATCTTTTCAAAGCAGCGGGGGTACTCTGGGCGGCTCGCAGGATCCGGCCGGTTTTGTATGGGTCGAATCGTTAAATCAGTCACTATATTAAAATAGTTCAAAACGAACTGAATTGTTAAGTGGCTTGAAAACAATAAAAAAGAGTTTCAGGCTTTTTGTCTTGGCTTTTCAATATTTTTATTGACTTCTGATTTTGGGGTTATTATAATTGAAAAAACAGAATAGGGAGGTTTTTATTATGATGGAACTTTTTGTAAGAGGTGGCTCTGTAATGTATCTTCTTGCCCTGGTGGCAATATTATCATTAGTCGTTATTATTGAGCGTTTTATTGTCTACGCCAAAGCGACCAGGTCAGCCAAGAAATTCCTCGTGGAATTCAAATCTCACCTCGTTCAGGGAAACGTTGATGAAGCGATCGAAGTGTGCGAAGTCACTCCCGGCCCTGTGCCCTCTATCATGAGAGCCGGTTTGCTGAAATTCCAGCAGACAAGCGGGGACATGAATGAAGTGGAAAAGTCAATCGAGAGTACAGCCAACACAGAGCTGGCTTTCCTTGAGAAGAATCTGACCTTTTTGGTGACCGGTTTTACCGTTGCCCCCATGATCGGGTTCCTCGGGACAGTTCTCGGTATGATCCACGCTTTTGATGCCATCGCCATGGCAGGAAGCGTTGAAGCCACCGTTGTGGCCTCCGGTATTTCAGAAGCCTTGATCACAACCGCCACCGGTTTGACCATCGCTATTCCGGTCAACCTGTTTTACAACTACTTCACAGCTAAAGTATCAGCCATCATTCTGAGCGTTGAAGAGAGCACAAGAGAATTTCTTGAGATTTTGAAGACCCAGACCAAGGCTAAATAATTGAAGGGGGACGCATGTTAAGAAAAAGTCGCTTGAAAGTGCAGGAGGATATCCCCGATTCATCGATGGCGGATATTGCATTCCTTCTGCTGATCTTCTTCATGGTGACAACAGGGTTCTTTAATGATAAGGGACTGTCCATTATGTTACCCGGAGAAGCTCAAGGTTCGGCGAAGATCCCCAAACAGAATCTGTGCAAGATCTTTATCAACAGTGCGGGAAACATCTACGTGGACGATCAACCGATGCAGGAAATGACAACCATCTCCAACTATGTCGAATCCCGGATGAAGGAGAACGACAAGCTGGTTGTGATCATTAAGACAGACGTCAATGCCCGCTACGAATGGATGTTGAGTATCTTCGACGAAATGAAGAAGATCGGAATGAAAAAGATTTCATTACAAGTTAACAAGAAAAGATAGCGAGGGAAGTCATGGCTGTTATTAAACGAAAAAAGAAAAGCGCTGACGCCAAGATACCCACCGCTTCCATGGCGGATATCGCCTTCCTCTTGCTGGTATTCTTCATGGTCACGACGGTATTTAAGGTAGACAGCGGTATCGACTTGCAACTCCCCTTGGCTGAAAAGGTTGAGAAGCTCCAGAGAAAGAATCTGGCCATCGTCTGGATCAATGATCAGGGAAAAGTGGCTATTGAGGACAAATTCGTTCCCATGGAGTTCGTCAGCAATCTGATGGATCAAAAAATGTTTGAGACCAACGGAGAGCTGATCGTGGAGATCAAAGCCGACAAGACAGCCCGTTACGGTGCTGTGGATGCCGTCTTTGAGGAGCTTAAATCCTCCGGAGCCCTCCGGGTGGTTTTAGGCGCAAATGTCGAAAGCGGCGGGAGGTGATGAGCAATGGCAGAACATGTTAAACGATTACAGGACATGGATCCGTTGTTCACACGGATCGCTCTTATTGCCAGCTTTGCTCTGATTCTTCTCATGCTGTGGACGATTCCCAGTCCTAAGCCGCAGCCTTACAGGCCCAAGAAGATCAGAGAAGTAAAGGTCGATGTGGTGGATCAGACAGAAGTGATCCAGGAGCCCACAGAACCTCAGGTGGTCCAGAAACCCAAGCAGGTTGTGGAAGCCGAAGAGGATGAAGATGTGGATGAGGAAGCGACCATTGCTGATACAGACCTCGATCTGGATCAGCAGGCGGTGGATACTGAGATTCCGCCTCCGGATGCGTTTATTCCTTACTCCAATGCTCCGGTCGTTGTGAGTAAACCGCCGCCGGAGTATCCCGAACTGGCCAGAAAAGCCGGCCTTGAGGGACGTGTGTTTGTCAAAGCATGGATCGACATCAATGGTGATGTGAAGAGAGTTGTTCTCATGAAGGGTGTTTCTGAAGCTCTGGATAAAGCTGCTGTGGAGGCCGCTTACCGGGCGAAGTTCAGGCCTGCAGAAAACAACGGTGTCCCCGTGGCCGTATGGTTCGGGTTTACGTACAACTTCACCTTGCATTGATGAAGCTATACAACTTCTAAGAACAGAAAGGCACGGAGAACATCATCTTCGTGCCTTTTTTTTATCAAAAAAGGAGACTGACATGCCTGTGAGTAAAAGAATGAGTACCATTCCTCCGTCACCTATCCGGAAATTAGTTCCTTTCTCCGATGCAGCCAAAAAAAGAGGGATAAAAGTCTACCATATCAACATCGGACAACCCGATGTGGAGACTCCTCCCAAAGCATTCGAAGTCCTGCACTCTTTTAAGGAAAAAGTCCTCTCCTACGCTCCCTCCAACGGTATTCCGGAGTTGCGTGAGGCCATAGCGGGTTATTTCTCCGGGATCGGGTATGATTTGAGTGAGAAGGACATCATGGTGACCAACGGCGGAAGTGAAGCGATCTATTTCGCTTTTATGGTCTCTCTGGACACAGGTGATGAAGTCCTCATCCCTGAGCCCTATTACGCCAATTACAACGGATTTGCAAAGATGGCCGGGGTCAGGATCAAGCCTCTGACCACCACTGTGGAAAACGGGTTTCATCTTCCTTCAGAAGAGGAGATGGAAGAGGCTGTGACTGAAAATACCAGAGCGATCCTCATCTGTTCTCCTAACAATCCCACCGGGACGGTCCATACGCAGGAAGACATGGAAAAAGTCTTCCGGCTGGCAGAAAATTACAATCTCACCGTGATCGGGGACGAAGTCTACAACGAATTTGTCTATGATGGACGTGAACACAGCAGCGTCATGCATTTTAAAGAGCATGCCCAGCGTGTCATCCTCATAGATTCGGTTTCCAAACGCTATTCAGCCTGCGGAGCGCGTATCGGAGCCATGATCACAAAGAACAGAGAATTCATCGATGCGGCCATGGTTCTGGCCCAGGCCAGACTCTGTCCGCCCACCATCGATCAGGTGCTTTCAGTGGCTCTCTATGAGACCGGGACGGATTATCTGGAGGAAGCCCGTGCAGAATATAAAAAACGCCGTGATGTGGTCTTTGAAGAACTCGGGCGCATCGATGGCGTAACCTTTCATAAACCCGCCGGGGCTTTTTACACTGTGGTGAAACTTCCCATCGATAACGCAGAGGATTTTGCCCGTTGGCTCCTGGAAAGCTTCTCCCACCAAGGAGAGACGGTCATGGTGGCTCCGGCCAGCGGATTCTATGCCACACCCGGAAAGGGAAAAAACGAGATCAGGATCGCCTATGTCCTTAAGGAAGCAGACATGAGGCGGAGTATCCAGCTCCTGGGCCTGGCCCTTGAGAAGTATAGAAACAGGTGATATGATTAATGATGGCTGAAAATATCAGGACTCTCATAAAAAAAGAAGAACTCACGACCCTGGCCCGCGAGATGGAGCAGGATAGCCGTGAAGCAGAAGCGTTTTTCAAGGAGATGCTGAATCAGGGGAAAGGATATCCTGATGTCCTTTTTCCGTTTTCAGTCCTCCTTCATTGTTCCGGCCGTAAAGAAGAGTCACGCCGGTACATGACGGAACTTATCAAAATCAATGATCATTATGAAAAATATCTTTCCGCGAAGAGCCGTATGGAAGCGGGGGATTGTCATACCCCTGACAAGAGCAACTATTCCCCTATCCGGTTCCTGTCATTGGGTAGCCAGATGGAGAAACACTTTGATGTACTGGATGCTTCCTTTTTCAAAGGGGAACTGGCGGGAGAATATTATTTGATTTTAGGCCGGATCGCTCAAACCGAGAGCCGATGGAGGAAAGCTTTTCTCTACTATTTTACAGCATATTATTCATCGGGAAAAAAGTCGGAAGTCCTCCTTGCTCTGGGGCAACTGTGTTATGCCCAGGGGGAGTTGTCTCTGGCAGGAGAGGCCCTGCGAGAAGGGTTGTCCGATCAGCCCGAGCATGAAAAGATCGGACTTGAGCTCTCCTATGTGGAGTCTGAACTGGGCCATTTTGACCAGGCCAGGGAACTTCTTCACGAGGTCTATGAGCGCCATCCTGACTGGCCGGATGTGGCCTACAGGCTGGCTGAATACTACTTCTCGGAAAATGATATAGAAAAAGCCCTTGAGTATTGCAACAAGGCTCTTGCAGTGAACTCCAGGTATTTTTCAGCCAATATGCTGAAATTCCGGCTTCTGATGCTCAGAGAGGATTCCTCTCTCGTGGAAACCTTTATCGAGGGGATCATCGATCCTTCTCTGGCGGGGACCTTCAGGATCTTTCATGCCATGAAACAGACAGAGCCTGTGGAGCATGTTTTTTCCCTGCTGGAAAAGGAACCGGGCCTGAAGCAGGAGATGATGGAAGGCCTGTGGGATGATGTGGTCAGGACGGTCTCCCCTAATTATCTGAAAACGTTTATCCGTTTTCTTCAGGAGAAGAAGACGATAAGCGAAGAGGAGGCCCGGGATGCTTTGGAACGGTATATCCGACAATGAGTATTAATGATTTTCAACTCACTTCTATGGTCAGAAGAGTTATTGTGAGCCTGGGGCTCCAGACGTCGCTGCTTGATATCTCAGTCATCAACGGTGTGGCCTATATCAAAGGAAAAATCGAACGTCAGGATGTGGCCGTCATGAAGATCAGGCGGGACTTTTATTATTCCGAAGAGCTGATCCAGGAAAAACTCAGTCATGAATACCGCTCCACTCTCGAAGCTCTGGACAGGCAGATCAGGATCATGCCCGGCATTCGCGGAGCAGTCTACAAACTCAAAGGATGGGAGCGGCGCATCGGAAAAGGATGGGTCCGGACACATTTGGAGTAGAGATGGATTACAGAGCATTGAGTGAAGAGATCGTCTTGTGGATCTATGAAAAAGTCAGCAACGCCCGGGGTGAGGGCGTCGTGGTAGGGGTTTCCGGGGGAGTAGATTCTGCAGTGACCCTCCTTCTCGCGAAAAGAGCTTTTCCGGAAAATGTGCTGGGATTGATCATGCCTTGCGGAAATCAGCATGAAGATGAGACTCTGGCACGGGAGATTTGTGATGAACACGGGATCCCCTGTCATCTCCTTGACCTTGAAAAAGCCTACCTTCCCCTGGCTTCTCTGGCCGGGTCGCAGATCAGCCGGCCCGATCTCAAAGAGGTTGAGGACCAGCTTGAGAAGACGGCACTGGCCAATATCAAGTCACGGATGAGGATGATCCTTCTCTATGCCCATGCCCAGAAACGGAATTACCTTGTCCTGGGGACAGGAAACAGGACAGAACTGGAGATCGGGTATTTTACAAAATACGGTGACGGGGGGGTAGATCTTCTTCCCATCAGCCATCTCTTTAAAAGAGAGGTGATCGCTCTTGGACGGTCCCTTGGGGTCACGGAAAAGATCCTCGGGCGTGTCCCTTCGGGAGGGTTGTGGCACGGACAGACAGATGAGGGAGAGATCGGGATGACCTATGATGAGCTGGAATACGGGATCCGCATGGCCTATTCCATGCCCATTCCCGAAGAGTGTCCTGTTCCGGAAAAGGGAGAGGAGATCGTAACACGAGTCGCCATGATGATACAGAAAGCCTCTCACAAACGTCAGCCACCGCCGATATTCTCTCCGGAGAGGGGGGGAGGACTATGATCCAGCTCTTCTGGATCGCTGCCGGGCTTATATTTTTTTCTCTTGAGTTTTTTTCAACCCGGCTCTATGCAGCCGGGCTGGGGGTCGCTGCCTGTCTGACCGGGGGGCTCTCCCTTTTCATTGCCCCTCCGGCCCTGCAGTTTTTTGCCTTTCTTTTTATATCGCTTCTCTATTTTTCTCTTCTCAGGAAACGGTGTCTCTCCTTCTTCTCAAGGAAGAGAGGATGCCCTCCGTCTTCCTTTCAGAAATAGACTCAGGACACGGTTTGCCTTCAAAAAAGTGATTTACAACACGGTTTCATTTGATATAATCCACCAGTAAAAATAAGATCTTCAGAAGAAGGATCAGGTTCCCTTTCACGCAATGACGAGGAGGAGATATGTCTGATTATCGCATTAAGGAACATCCGGTCCTGGATATTCCTCCCAAACAGGAAATCCCGTTTTTTTGGGAAGGACATGAAATGATGGGGCAGGAGGGAGAGATGATCTCCGCTGCGCTTTTTGCCAACGGAGTCCGTACGTTTTCGTACCATCACAAGGATCATGCTCCTCTGGGGCTTTTTTGTGCCAACGGCCAATGCGGACAATGCACAGTCATCGTCAACGGACGTCCCCTGAAGGCTTGTATGACACCGTTACGCAAGAACATGCGTATCGAGCCGCTGCGGGGCCTGCCGTCCCTTCCCGACGAAGAGGGAAGCGGCACTTTTCATGAGATCAAAGATGTCACTGTGGATGTCCTCATCATAGGAGGGGGGCCTGCAGGACTCACTGCAGCTATTGAACTGGGCAAAGCCGGGATCAAGACTCTGCTCATTGATGATAAGGATAAACTCGGGGGAAAGCTCGTTTTACAGACGCATAAATTCTTCGGATCCGTGGAAGATTCCTTTGCCGGGACCCGGGGGTTCGAGATCGGAGCACTTCTGGAAAAAGAAGTGCGAAGCCTTTCCTCAGTGGAGATCTGGCTTGACTCAGCTGCCATCGCTGTATACAGCGACAAAAAAGTCGGTGTTTTGAAAAATAACGAGACTTATATTCTGGTGACACCGCGGATCATCCTCAATGCCACCGGGGCGCGGGAGAAGAGCCTTCCATTTCCCGGGAACACTCTCCCCGGGGTCTATGGTGCCGG
>Ga0068713_1004278_pt1 | contig 11275 bp, 14 predicted proteins | sample MTBAKSrepl2MetaG_FD_62223 | JGI IMG/M metagenome (GOLD analysis project Ga0068713, IMG submission 62223) | Enrichment culture microbial communities om Arthur Kill intertidal strait, New Jersey, USA, that are MTBE-degrading - MTBE-AKS2 (Arthur... | ecosystem: Environmental > Aquatic > Marine >...
ACGCCGGTTGCAAGTTTCGCATATCCGATACCGTCGGCATCGTCAATCGATCCAAGCACATCGTTTGTGTGCGCGATGTACAGGTCGAACTCGTTGAAACGATCGTTCGACTTCACCACCATATCTTCCGTGGGGGCCTTGCGCTCGACAACTGCAGGAGCAGGTGCCGCAACAGCTTCCACTGGTGGACTTACTACGGGTTCCTCGACTGGAGCCGGTGCTTCGACTACAGTTTCTGTGGGTGCAGCTACTGGAGCGGTAGGCTGGACAACTTGCTCTTTGGGTTCAATTGCCGGAACTTCCGGGGTTGTTTGACAACCTATGAACGCAAAGGCAAGTAGTGCGATCAGCAGCGTCGTGATTAGACTTCTTGAAAGACGTTTCACGTGTTTCCTCCTCATGGACATTCTTTTGAGTCATTATACATCACCACTATAACACACAGTATAAATTCTGGATACAGAAAAAATGTGAATATCCCACTTGTTATAGGCCGATTCCATATGCCGACACCTCACAGGACCGAGAAAATGAATCCCTTCAAATATTCGGACTCGGGAAACGAGAGTCGTATCGGATGGTCGGATGATTGTCCAAGTGTTTCGAGAATCTGGACTTCCCTCCGCGCATCCTTTGCTGCCCAAGCAATCGCGGTACGCAACATGTCCCTGGTGACACCCGATGAACAGGAGAAGGTCGCCACGATTCCTCCTCGTGTCACCTTCTGGATCGCCAACCTGTTCAAATCCTTGTATGCGCGCAACGCTCCGTCGACTTGGGCTTTCGTATGGGCCAGTTTGGGAGGATCGAGGACAATCAGATCATAGGTATTCGCCTGCATGTCACGCAAATATTGGAACACATCGGCTTGCTCGATACGCAACCGGTCCTTGGAATCGGCCGGAAGCCTACCCTTTTCGACATTCAGCTCCAATTGGGAAGCCAGCCGCTCCAGTGCAGGTGCGGAGCTATCGACCGCAGTCACGGACCGTGCCCCGTGGGCGAGCATATTGAAGGAAAATGCGCCGGTATACGTAAAGGCGTCGAGTACATTCCTGTCCCGCGCGTATGCCGCGACGCGACTGCGATTGTCCCGCTGGTCGCAGAAGAAACCGCTCTTCTGTCCTGTGCCAGGCTGGAACGAATAGTAGAGTCCATGTTCCCTGAACATGACTTCGGCGTCCTCCCGATCGGCGACAAGCATGCCCCCGACATAGCGTTCGGTCGTCTCCTGAAGTTTCTCGACACCGCAAAAAGCGGAATCGGTCGTCACCAGGACCACCAGTGGGTTGAGCAGTTTCTGCAACGTTTGGACCACCACGAGACGATGGTCCCACGCGACTCGCGCCGAGATCATGCACATGATCGTACTACCATATATATCTACAGCTATCCCCGGAAGGAAATCGGCTTCCCCATGGACAAGCCGGAATGTGTTGGTTTTCTTGGAAGATTGGAAAAAATGCATTCTCCGCTGGATGGAGGCCGACAAGGTCTCGACCCACCAATTGGTATTCGGAACGGTTTCGGGATTCCAACTGAGCAGCCGGACCAGGATATGGCTGTCGGTATCGTACCATCCGTAGGCTATGAAGGATCCCGTCGAATCCTCGACCCTGACGATCCCAGGACGATTCGGAACGGTTCTCTTGGAGGAAACCTCCACAGCCCCGCTGAACACCCACGGGTGGTGTCTCACCAGCTGTTTCTCCTTGCCCTCTTTGATACGGACTGTTGCCATAGGTGATTCATCCATGCCGCACAACTCCCATTGAAATCAATCTAACGCATCGTCGGACAAGAGACAAGAACAAAAAAAACCTGTGCTATTCGCACAGGCTACGTTGCACCGTATCAAAAACCTACATGAGGTCTTTGGGTTTGCGTGCCGTGTTGCCGCTCTTCTCGCAGTAGGCGACATGTCGAAGCTTGCCGTTTTCGAAAACGGACTTCATTTTGATTGCTCCGCCCCAGCGGCTAGTAAGAATCTTTTCGCCACCACGACGTGCGTTCTTGGAAATAGCACCTGCCATATTGGTATCCCTCCATCATATACGTTCATAACATCTGACGACCAACTATATCAAATCCCCGATGTTTCGTCAAAGGTGCAAACCACCTCTGGTCGAAAATATTGTAAAGACCGCTTCTTTACCGTACACTCTGCACATGGAAAAACTCCGTCGGATCCTCCACAAGGCAACCAAAGAACTGTTTCTCCTCCCCACCCACCTCTACCGGGTGGTCATATCGCCATGGTTGCCGCCTTCCTGCATCTATACCCCGTCCTGTTCGGCATACATGGTCGAATCTGTCCGACGGCATGGTATCTTCAAGGGAACAGCGCTTGGTCTGGCCAGAATCGGACGTTGCCACCATACGTTCTTTTATGGAGGACCCGATCCGGTACCCGAGGAATTCTCATGCAAGGCAGTGGGCACACCCTATACGATTTTCCGTCGACACCGCCAGAAGAACCATGGCAAGGCGAGGATGGAACAACAACCGGAAGAGACGGATAGGGACTCCGATCAACTCAACGGGTAATATCCTTCACAAACGTTATCAGTACCCGCAATGCATTCTCGTTATGCCCACCCTCGGGAATCACGATATCGGCGAACTCCTTTGTCGGTTCAATGAAACTGAAATGCCCGGGACGGACAACCTCGAGGTATTGGCGAACTACCGATTCCACCGTCCTTCCCCGTTCCGTCATATCACGGTTGAGACGACGGATGAACCGGATATCATCGGGAGTATCGACATAGAGCTTCAAATCGAGCAGGTCCCTGATCTGCTTGTCGTACAGCACCATGAGTCCCTCGATTATCACCAACGGACGGGGTTCGACGTGTATCGAATCCTCCCTTCGCCTGTGGTGGACAAAATCGTACTGGGGCATCTCGATGGAACGTCCTGCCTTGAGATCGCTCAACTGCTTGTGGAGCAGCGGTGTGTCGAAAGCATCCGGATGGTCGAAATTATAGGCGGTGATATTCTCGTTGCTGATATATTCGGCCGAGTGGTAATAATTGTCCTGCGGAATAAACACGAAATCGCTTACGACCTCGCTGATCTTCCTCACGATAGTCGACTTGCCCGACCCGGAACCACCCGTGATCCCAATGATTCGCACATCCATGCCCACACCCCTTGCGTATCGATTTTACCCATGGTACCGCTTGGGATGCGAATCGACAAGTAGGAACTAGTGGATGGCGAGTAGATTCTTCACACCCCATGCCAACATATGGGGATCCTCGACGACGTACCACCGTCTGCCGAAAATCTCCTCGGGGTGTATGCCATCCAACTTCTCCGGAGGATCGAAGATATCGTGGAACGGGACCGGAGGCTGGCTTGAAAACAGGACATGGTGGGTCACCGGACCGCCGTCCACCGTGTACCACTCTTCCCAAAAGGCCTCGTCGAGCCTGTCGGCAGGTGGAACCGCATGGATACTATGGTACGAATCGTTTCGGATTATCTTCCAACGGTAATCGGCGTACCCATGCGTACGCTCGATGGGATCGGGAAAGACGGCACGCAACGACAATCCCATTTCTCCAAATGCCCTGGCTACCAATTTGTGGTCAGAATCCATCGCATGCACTCCTTGGTGAAAACGTTTTCGCCTTTTGTGGGGACTGCCAGTGTATCACAAACCGAATCGGAATGGCCATTTAAAATGTCGGAAGTTTGGAAGAAGTTCTTAAATATTTACCCTCAGTATAAAAATGCAATCCAAATAAAAAATAGTGTACGTATCATCCATTGCGCCGTAGACGCTCGGCGCGATGTTTGATGCGGCTGATGCGAGCATCGAGATGGTGCATGCTCACGACAATTTCGGAAATCCGTTTCTGCAATTCCTCGGTCTGCCTGACCAAGGAGCCCGAAGCCGGAGACGAATCGAGCCGTTTGCCGGCATCGAACAGTTCCAGCTGCAGCTTTCCATGGGAAGAGCGCATCTTTGCCAAATCCTTCTCGAGACGTGCCGCTTCCGCCTCCATATGTTCCACCGCATGTTTGCGGATATCACGCAATGTCATCAACGGATCCTCCAGTCGTAAAAAAGCCCGTGCCGCGAACAAACGCCGTATCGGGGTGACAGTATAGCATGCTGGGGGACAACCCGATACAGTTTTCCTTCAATTCCACGACCCATCCGAAAAATTCGTCAGACAAGGTTGTTCCGCACGAATTGCGCGGAACTGGCAGCCATGGCATCGAGATCCGGATCCTTTACCAGTTCCCTCCATACCCCGATATCGCGACCGACCTGTCCTCCCTGCATCACAAACGGTTCCATGACCATGGGACCATCGAATCCGATATCGTCCAAGGCTTGCTTTATCTCGCCCCAGGGGATCCGTCCGGTCCCGGGCATCTTCCGGTTCGTTTCCCCCAGATGGAATGCGGCGAGGTATGGACCGATACGCCGGATCGCATCACCGAAGGAGTCCTCTTCGATGTTCATGTGGAACGTATCCAGCAGGATCCGACATGCGGGATGGTCGACCTGCCGCACATATGCCAGTGCCTCATGGCTATCGTTCACGATGAACTGTTCGAACCGGTTCAAGACCTCGACATTCAACAGTACACCCCGTTGTGCGGCGTACGGGGCCAACTCGCGCATGCTTTTTACACTCTGATCCCAAAACGGCTGTTTGGAATCCATTCCCGCCGGCATGGTTGCAGGCCAGTATCCATGGATGGTGCCCCCGATCATCCCACCACCCATATTGGCTACAGCATCGATCATTCGCTTCATGAAATCGAGACCCTTCCGTCTGACCGATTCGTCCAAGGAGGCGACATCGAACGGCTTTTGCAATCCGATCCCGTAGGAGAGTGCCAACCCCTCGTCGTCTGCCATGGTCTTCAAATCCCGTTGCTTGCCTGCATCGAGGGCAACAATCGTGCCGCCGTTCAATTCAAGCTGGTCGAAGCCCAATTTGCCGACCTTCCGTATGAACGGAACGAAATCGACATCCCATTCATGTGTCCAAAATGCGTAATAGATTCCTACCTTTCTCACCGCTATACCTCCAGTTCAAGTTCCCAACATCCCATGCACTACCGCCCGGGATGCATCGATATCCATGACACCTGTCGCCACCGCACCAATCAGCGCGGATCCAAAACCAGCACCATCGTCGACTTGCGCAATCCTTACAGGCATGTCGAATACCCGGTTCAAGGATTCGCTGAACAGCTGGTTCTTGCGTACCGAGCTACCGGTCGCCACAATCCGCGACACCGACGAAAACACCTGCGATGCATCGGCGGTGAACGCTTTCAATTCACCGATGATCCCATCTACCGTTGCTCCGACCAGATTGCCCAACGTGAAGTTGTCCAACCCGATATTCCGAATGGATCCCCGTGCGGAGGGATCCTTTCTTGTTCCAGTCAAGCGCGTATCGACAACAAGGGGTTCCCCGCCCGTGGATGCGACCGCCGCCAGCTTCATGAGGTCGAACACCTCTTCGTCCGACATCGGGACCTGTGCCGATTGGAATACCGACATGAGAAACTTCTGAAGTGTCTCATAGGCTTTTCCGGCAGTGAGCGTCGCCCCTACATGCAGATACCCTTGTCCCAGGAAAGGACGCAACTCCATGGAATCGGGGCATACCGGGGAGGGGCTGAACAGGGATATCTGTCCACTGGTACCCAAGCTGATCAATACGGAGGAATCCCACTGCGAGACCATACCGAAGAAACCGGCCTGGTTATCACCTACCGGATAGGTCACGGGTATACCCTGTGCGGCATGTCCGGCAATCGCAAACGGTTGGCTTGCCTCGAGAAAACGGTGTCCGGCATCCCCGAAGACTTCCCGCAACACCGTGGAATCGAATTCCGAAGAGACCGGATCGAACGCACCGTATGTTCCAAGACAACTCGGATCGGAACAGGTGGAAAGGGAACCGGTCAACCGATTGGCGATGTATTCGAGTATCCCGCAGAACCCCACCGAACCTTCGGGGACTTTTCCCAACCGACGGTTCGCATAATGGGCGAGCAATCCGTATCCGGAGGGAAGCAGGAAACCGGTTTCCTCGAACAGCGCATCTTGCGATGTCTTTCCTCCGACCGGCACCATTGCCCGCTGGTCCAGCCAGGTATACAACGGGGACACCGCCTTACCCACCGCATCGTAGTAGACGATTCCGTGGACTTGTCCGGTGATGGAAATCGATCCGATAGGCATGTCGATGCGCGAAAGCAACGATTCGACCGATTGTTCTATCGCATGGGGATCTTGGGCATATGCGAAGGATTCACCAGTCGGGATCCGCTTGTTCGGAACCGACTCGCTCCTGGGTACAGCCGCTTCGCCGAGGTCCAGGACAGTCGAGGTGATATTCGTTGTCCCGATATCGATTCCGACATGTACATTGTGTTTCATGGCATTGCTCCTGTGCTAGTCCGACTCGGAACCGAATCTGGTCGAGCGTCGGACGATAAGGGTTCCGGGAAAACGGACCGTCCTGAAAGGCCGATGGGGATGTTTTACCCGGGCCAACATCAATCTGACCGCTTCCTGACTGATCAATTCGGTGGGTTGGGAAATGCTCGTCAATGGAGTCCGTATCTGCGACAAATAGCTCAAATTGTCAAATCCAGCCACCACCAGATCCCTGGGAACAGCCACTTCGAGTCGACGGAGCGTATCGAGCAGGGTTATCGCAGTCCCGTCGTTCGAGCAGAGGATTCCCTGGGCCCCACTGGAGACGATTGACCGGACTGCGATCGGGTCCCTCGGATCAGCCTGATGGAAAATCTGGGAATCGACCGCCAGTCCACAATCGAACAGGGCTTCCCTAAACCCGATCTGCCGCAATTTGATGGTCTTGGCCGACATGGGAGGTGAAAGGAAATGGATTTGCCGGATGTTTTGTTCGATCATGTGCTTGGTGATGACATAGCTCGCCTGCACATGGTCCAGGCTGACCAGATCATGGTGGCTCTGCTTGGGGAATTCCACCACATCGGAATCGATCAGGACAACCGGAATCTGGGCTTGGGAGAACGTATCGAGGATATACTCGTTCACGCTTGTGCTGAGAGGCGAATATTCGATGGGAGAGAAGAATACCCCATCGACTTGCAGTTCCACATATTTGGCACAAATCTTACGCACCTCGTCCATGAGCGTAGGGGAATTCGGCATGACCGTCCCACCCCAGACGAGGGAACAGTTGCTCTGTGCCAGTATCCGGGTCACCTCGTTGCAGATGATATCGAACACATAGTTCACCCCGAGCCCGGGAAAGACGATACCGAACAACGAGGTCTTGATAGAAGGGATTTCGGTGGCTTGGGAAATGCTGATTCCCATTTCCGTGAGAAAGGACCCGGCTCCCTGCCGTTGCACGACCAGACCGTCGGCAACCAGCACCTCCAAGGCCTTGCGCAACGTCGGCCTGGAGCAGGCATAAAACGCCGACAACTCGGTTTCGGATGGAAGCCGTGTCGTGCCGTTGAATTCACCGGAATATATCCTATATTTGAGATCATCGTAAATGGCATCGCTTTTGATTGTTTTCAAGACGATCTTCTCCCGATTCCATACTAGAGGAGCTGAGGAAGGTTGTCAAATAAAAATGCACGAATTCTTACATACCCTATACAGATATTTTTACATCTGCTTTACAAGTTTAGCCAGTCAAGCCGACTGGTCACACCGGTATCGGCATGGCAACCCATGGAAGGGCCACCCTACTCCTTGATCAAGAAGGGTTTTACTACCAACAGATAGGGAAGACACAGCAGCGATGCCACAACAGCCATGACCACAAATGCGGTGGGAATCGACCACGCATCGCCGATTGCTCCGACGGCAGGGAAGACAACAATCATGAACAAGCTGAACGTCATGCTCTGAAACGAAAGGATCGTTGCCCGTTGTGCACTGGGGATAAGTCTGTTGATATAGGTGCCGACCGCTGTGATCAGAATACCCTCCACAAAACCGACAAGGATGAAGAACACGTGACCGAAAGGAGTTGTCGCGACTCCCCACAGGCAGAACAGCATGCACAGCGGCATGAGCGTCAACACACCACGCTCACCGATGCGTTGTTCGATTTTCGCAGCCTTAACCGCTGTAATTCCCGCGACCACCGCGTTCGCCGCAAAAACCAAACCGATATCGAATTCCGTCCACCCCAGGGCTATCCAATGGTTCTGCAAATAGAAGAATTGCACGGTTATCAAACAGAACAACAATTCAGAAAACACGATGAAGAAGGCGATCCGTCCCCGTTTGCGCATGATGGCGAGGCTTTCGACCAGTTGCAGACGCATCGACTTGCCGATTTTCCCAAGCAAGCCCCCCGGGTCCCCCAAGGTTGCATGCCGTTCGATCAGCGGCTCGCGAAACAGGACTGCACACACCGCGGCAGCAGCGAAAAAACCCATCGACAAACCGAATACGACGGCATACGAACGCAATGCGAGATACCCTCCGACCGCGAATGCCACGATCAACGTGGTCTGATACACAAGTTCCTGCTTTCCCGCGACCTTCATGTATTTGTGTTCCTTGCCGTCGAGCAGCAACGAATCGTATATCAAGGCATCTCCAGCGCCGGACTCCAAATTGTTGCCCAAAGCCGTGGCCACGAACGCAATCGCCTGGAACGGCAAGCTGCGTGCGTAGAACATGATGGCCAGGCTGACGACCGAGACCACCCTTCCCGCAATTCGGCTGACTTTCCTCCCCCACAGGTCGGCCACCACGCCGGTCGGCACCTCCATGAGGAAACTGGTGATATGGTAGATACCCTCGAGGATTCCCAGTTGGACCAGGGTAAAACCACGGGAAGCGAGATAAATCATCCACAGTCCATGGGTCAGGTTCATGGAGCCTAGCGATACATAGAGGTAATTCAAGCCAATATTCCGACCGTACCGCTTCACCTTATCCTCCTGTGGCAGCCCGTTATTGTACCCCCACCCCACGACGTTGGCAAGCCACATGGTGTGGCACTGGCCCGGCTTGGCAGGGGAACCGGTCTTGGGGTAATGTTGGGGAGGAGGTGCCGCAATGATCGTTCCCTACAGAGACCACCAACCCGACATCGGACAAGCCGCCTATATCGCACCAAGTTCCGATATCATCGGAAATGTCGCCCTTGGAACAGACTGCACGGTCTGGTTCAATGCCACTATCCGTGGGGATATGGCCCCGATCACCATTGGCCACGACACCAATATCCAGGACAACGCTGTGGTGCATGTGAACGAGGGCATGCCCACCGTGATCGGTGAAGCGGTGACGGTAGGACATGGGGCGATCATCCATGCATGTACCATTGGCGACAGGTGTCTGGTCGGCATGGGTGCGATCATCTTGGATGAAGCGGTGATCGGGGATGAATGCCTGGTCGCAGCCGGTGCTTTGGTCCCACCCCGCAAACACTTCCCGCCACGATCGCTTATCGTCGGATCTCCTGCAACGGTCGCCAGATCGCTGACCGACCGGGAAGTGGCGGACTTGCTGGGAAATGCACACCATTATGTGCGGAGCGGAAAGGAGTATGCTTCCCAAAATCCTTGACAAGTCGTTTTACAACTTGTTGGTTGTATGGGCATGTGAATGTGTAACTAAACGTACGCCAAAAGCGCGGAAGGCTCGTCTATCATACCGAGCACATGCTCCACCGGTGGCGCCTCATGGCCCCGGGAAAAGCCGAATCCCCAATCGACACCGACGAAATCGACACCTACTGCCAACGATCCATCCAAATCGTGGGGAGTGTCCCCAACCATCAGCACCTGATCGAGATTGGTTTCGCCCAATCGCGACAGGGCACTGACAATGATATCGGCCTTGGTCAACGTCCCTGCCAAATCGGCACCCGAAACAATGGAGAAATACTGGGAAAGGCCGAAATGTTCGAGGATAGTCGCGGCCAACGGCTCCAATTTCAATGTCGCCACGCCGAGTACGATACCCTGCCCCTTCAATTTCTCCAGCAATCCGGGAATCCCTGCATATACCTGCGCCTGGAACATGGCCCCGTCATTGGCATACTTGGCCCGATAGATCTCGCAGGCTTTGGGAATGATGGACTCTTCGAGACCACAGGCGACCCTAAAGCAGGCAGCCAGGGGTGGACCGACGAATTTCCGCAATTGGGATGCGGGCAGAGTCTTCATACCAAGGACTTCCATGGTATGGTTGGCCGTAGCAAAAATCCCTGGGGAAGTATCCAACAGGGTTCCATCCAAATCGAACAATATGATAGATCGCATGCAGCGACCATAGAATATTTAGCGGTTTTTCACAAGATGCTTCAGCGTCTCCGATTGTGTTTCAACTTCCTTCCGACTCCACTCCCCAACATTCCCACCAAGGCTATTGCCAGGCTGAGGAACTTCAGCGTGGTCGCGGCACTTACCACCAAAGGCATCCAGGACGATTGCAGCGGGTACAGCAACAGCATCGCATCTATCCAGATATTCTCAAGCAAGTCCATCAAACCGGCCGCCAACGCAAGATTCGGCAACACCGCCCCACCACCGAGACGTAGCGCAAACTGGCGCAGCAGGGGATAGAAGAACAGGATGAACAGGTAGTCGATGAGGTGGAACACCAGATACGCATCCCGCCCAGTGGCAACCTGGCTTTCGATATCCTGCCAAACGAGCGAACCGTCGAATCTGACCTTCAGGTCAATGACAAGGTCCATGTCGATAGGCAACATGCCGAATACCTTGGTGACCATGAGCACGTACAATCCGGCTACGATACCGGAACGCACAACCAGCGGTTTACGTCCCAAGCGCTGAAACAGGTCCCTCCGTTGTTCCATGGATCCTCCACAGCCCCAGTATACCCTCACCCACATTCCGTTGGCAATCCAATCGGACGCATGGTATGCTGGGAGGAAACCTGCGGGAGGAATGTGGGCATGCGGTATATTCGTTTCGAACATGAGGGCACTATCGGGTATGGGATTCTGGATGATGGTCGGGTGAGGCTCATGGATGGCTCCCCGTTCGCAGAGTATTCATTGACAGGAAGATCCTTGGCACTGGATGAGGTGATTGTGCTCAGCCCATGCCAACCGACCAAGGGTGTGTGCATCGGCTTGAACTACCGTGACCACGCAGAGGAAGTGCATGCCGCGATCCCGACCAGTCCGGTCGTATTCATAAAGCCCTCGGGTTGTGTCATCGGCCCTGGACAATGCATCGTCTACCCGCCACTTTCCAAACGGGTCGACTATGAGGCTGAGCTGGCTATTGT
>Ga0068713_1004289_pt1 | contig 11263 bp, 12 predicted proteins | sample MTBAKSrepl2MetaG_FD_62223 | JGI IMG/M metagenome (GOLD analysis project Ga0068713, IMG submission 62223) | Enrichment culture microbial communities om Arthur Kill intertidal strait, New Jersey, USA, that are MTBE-degrading - MTBE-AKS2 (Arthur... | ecosystem: Environmental > Aquatic > Marine >...
TTATATTTTGTTAAATAAGTTATGTCTTTTTATTAATTTTCTTATCTTGACATGTGTCTTGAAAGGGTGGTATCATTTTAAACCGGTAATTGGTACCGTTTCAGACCGGCGCCGAAAGTTGGAGCTTTGATTCCTCGCCAGTGGGGGAAATAGAAGCAAAGCGTAATGATTTATATAGTGAAAATTCAGCACAGCGCTGTAAAGCAGTTGAAGGTGTTGCCACCAAAGGATTACCGTGCAATTAAATCTAAAACTTAAAAATTTTGTACTTTCACCTATTATTTGACCAAAACGGCATCCTGATGGGAAAAATTTCACTAAAACTGTCACATACCGCATCTAAGAGGAACCAAACAACAGAATACACTGATGAAGCCATTGTGAAGGGAATAATTAAAAACAACAATGCTATATTCGTGTATATCTACAAAAGTTATTATCCAAAAATTAAAAGAATGGTATGGTCGTTTAAAAATACACTGCTGCTACCCGATGATGTTTTTCAGGAGGGATTGACGCGTGTGGTGCTCAACATTCGTAACGGTAAATTCAGGGGCGAAAGTTCGTTTTATACTTATTTGAATAGTGTTTGCCGCAACGTATGCCTGAAAGAATTGAGTAAACACCGAGGCACCGAACTGGAAACTGACTTGGAATATGAAGACGACGGTGAAAATTACGAATTACTGGGTGCTTTAGTTAATTTGATGAACCGGTTCGACGAAAAATGTCGTACTATTATTGATCTCAGATTCAACATTTCCGGATATAATAAAAATTCAAATCCTGAGACACACAATAAAAATACTCCATTTGAAATTGTTGCTGAGGAACTTGGACTGTCTCCAGAGAATGCCCGTCAACGCTTTAAGCGTTGCATAGATAAGCTGCGTGAGATGGTTATGAGCAATCCTGAAATAAAAGAATATTATCAGTGAATCATGAAACCACAAAACAACAATAACGATATAATTTTAATTGAGGATTATCTCGATGGAAAACTCAATACACAGGAGGAAATAAACTTTCAAAAGAGATTAGAAAGTGATACTGAATTTGCAAAATTATACCGTTTCAGATTAAAAATAAGAGATGACTTACAAAAAGCAGATAAATATAAGCATGTTCACCAGCAAGTTACCTCTGCTATAAAGAATGTTAAGAAAGAAAAACGACGTAAAATTGTATATGCTGTAGCAGCATCAATAGCACTTTTAATAGTCATTTCAGGAGTTTTAACATTAGTAAATCAAAAACATGAAGCCCCGCCGATTGCATCCTCTGAATCTGATACTTCCAAAGTAGAAACTTACCAACCTCAAATGAAAGAACCCGAAAGCTATGCCAAAACAGGACGTTACGACCCGGATTTAGGGGCAAAGGAACTTTCTCTTAGCTTTGCAGTTGAATACGACTCACTTGTTTTCAGTTGGCAGCCTGTGACAGAATGCAAGTCCAACCTCATAGTTATTATGCAGGAAAGTGAAAAGGAATTATTCAAAAAACAGGTAAAATTATCATCTTCGCGGATTGAATTACCTCGCAACGAACTACCTGCCGGAAAAATGATTTGGTATATTGAAGGTTTTGCTGCCAGAGATAGTTTTGAATTGGTAGAAATCCGGTAAACAGCTCTAATCAACTAACAGGGCTTAGCATATATATCATGTATGCCTTTCATCCTGTTTAGAGAATATTAATATTACTCACTTAATTTCTACACAGAAGTAACTCCACTTTTTCATATTCAGGCAAAATAAGAATTTAATAGTGAATTAAATAGAACGATTTTCAAAAATATGTGATTTGTTGTCACGTTCTCACAGTTCAAGGTACAAAAAAGTAAACATTATACATTAAGACCTTGAAATCATGAAAAATTTTACATTCGCCTTTGCCCCAAAATGTTTCCTTTCCCTCTTTTCCATATGTATTCTTAACGCGATGGTTTTCTCACAAACAGTTTTGGATATGGACCCCCGATGTTTAGCTGTTGTAATCCCTGAAAGGTTTTTCAATCATGGGAATAACCCATCAAACGTAGAACCCATAATCGAGCGAATTGACTCTGTAATGTGCGATGGGATCACTATTGGATACATTTTTTATTACAAGCCAAAAGGTTTTGCCATAGTACCCAAAATTAGGGAGATAAATCCGTTGTTTGCCTTTTCGGGAAGAACTCTTGATGAATCGGACACGTCTAACCATGAAACCTTTTTAAAAGAAGAACTTGAACGAAGGTACCTGGCAATACTTTACAAAGAGATTTCCCCGACATCCATTCATCGGAACGAAAAAATGTGGCAGTGGCTTTTACTGGCTGATGCTTCATTCTGAAAGAGATTACTTCCAATAGTTTTATTCGAAAAATTATTTATACTTTTAAAACGATAATCAGGTTGTTAATAACAAAAAACTCAAAAACAATAATCAAAAATTCAATACATCATGAAAAAAGGAATTTTTACTTTAATAATGTTATTCGTTGTCACCTTCTTGTTTCAGGGCTGTTCCACCAACCGTGAAATGCGTAAAAGTTTAAGTCTACGCCCTCCGAGGGAGGTACGCAGGGAAGCCCGAAATCTTGAAAAACAGGGTTATAAAGTAGCTGTTGGTGCCACTACCATTGAAAGACAACTGGTTGATGCATGGTTGAAACAACAGGAAACTGATGAGAATGGTTATCCAAGATTTATAGTTGCAACAGGCAATTCGGTGGGTGAAACACAAATAGCCGCTAAGCTGCAGGCAACTGAAACTGCAAAACTCGATTTGGCCGGGCAAATTGCCACTAATATAGCAGCGCTTATCGAGAACAATATCGCCAACAGTCAGTTGAATACCGAAGAAGCTACCTCGGTAACTAAAACCGTGGCTGCATCGAAAAGCCTAATTGCTCAGAAACTGGGACGGATATTGCCCCTTGTAGAAATGTACCGTAATATCGGACAGAACATGGAGGCCAATGTGCGCATTGCATATAGCCAGGAGATAGCCATGGAAACCGCCAAAAAAACCATCAGGAAAAGTTTGGAGGAGGAAACTGAAATCATGCAGGATAAACTGGAGCAGTTGATGAAGTTTTAACAAGAATGAGTTTAGTTAATATTATTTCATCTCATCATAATTTTTTATCTGGAATGTATAAGATAGAGCTCATCGTTAAAATGGTTGTTCTGTATGAACTATAAATTATGACTCGTTTCATTTTTAGATTATTATTAGCATCTTAATTACTGTCACATAAAAGACCGGCGAAGTACTATATTAAAATTAATGTGATGAAGAAGGTCTTTATTATTAGCGTCATAAATATTGTTTTTTTTAATTCTGTATATGCTCAGCTTGATTCCGTCATCTACAATTTACAGCAGGAGTTCGACAGGTTTAAGCAGGATATTGAACAGGAGCATCGGCAATTCAAAGAAAAAAACGATTCTGTTTTTTCCAAATTTCTGAAAGATTCGTGGGAGGAGTTTGAAGTGTTTTATAAGGAAATAGAAGAGCCTCCCAAACCAGTTGTCCAGCCTGAGGTAAAGGAAGAAAAGGAACCGATACCGCAGGAAATAACCCCTGAGCCTCCTGATAGCGCCAAAAACTATTTTTTTTCACCGGAAAAACCTGGAGATATACATGGAAAAATACCCTTTGAACCATCTGGAAAAAGTGGTAAGGCGATGCTTAACTTCAATTTTTACGGAACAAAAACCACTGCTCTGCATCCCGGGAACTTACCCCCGATAGAAAGTATCAACGCTGATAATATTGAATCATATTTTAAAGCTACTTGCAACATGTCTTCTATATCAGAATTAATACAAGGGCTTTGGCAAACAAAAAATAAGTTACGTCTTAACGACTGGGGATATTACAAACTGGTTGAGCAGGCGGCTCGTTTAGCGGAGGCCACAACTTCCAGGCAAACCCTTTTTGCATGGGTGATCTTACTTAAAAGCGGCTATAATGTTAAAGCAGGATTCACCGATGATGATATTTTTCTGATGCTGCCGTTCCACCAGGAAATTTTTTCTATCTACTATCTTACTATTGATAACACACCTTATTATATACAAACCAAACGGGGGAAAAACGATCCATTGCCCCGGCTGCAGGTACATAAGGCAAATTATCCTGAAAACACCAAATTATCACTACGTTTAACCGAAATACCGCTGTTGGAAAATAATCCTTTGAAAAAGAATCTACTTTTCAAAGGCGATACAATCAAAATCAACCAAAATAAATGGCTGGCTGACTTTTACAATGAATACCCCCATTGCGAAATGGGAGTCTATTTTTCAGCACCACTGTCCAAAAATATCATTGAGCCGCTTGAATTATACTTTAATCTCCAGTTCATAGGAAATACAGATCAGGAAAAAGTAACACTCCTTCTCAATTTTGTTCAAAACACATTTTCTTATAAGACTGACATGGAACAGTTTGGCCGTGAGAAATATTTTTTTCCTGATGAAGTATTTTACTATCCCTTTTCCGATTGTGAAGACCGTTCCATTTTATTTGCCCGGCTGGTGAAATATTTTACCAATTACGATTGTGTGGGACTTGATTATCCGGGACATGTGAATACTGCTGTTAATTTTAATGAGGAGATTAATGGTACTTATATTAATTTAGAAGATAAAAAATATATAGTTTGTGATCCGACTTATGTCAATGCTCCGATAGGTTACCTTGATTCAAAATATGAATCATTACAACCTAAAATAATTATATCTGAATAAGAAATGAATATAAATAAAATAATTATCAATGCAGCTTTAATTATTTTGCTTGGGATTGTATCTTTTTCTCTTTGCGCCCAGCATACAAAAAGATCTTCAGGAACTGCCAATGTCCGTGTTGAAGACAATATGACCAAAGAGGAAGCTAGAAGAAAAGCCGAAGAACTTGCCAAAATTGATGCTATTATCAATGCATTCGGACAGTATGTTGAGCAGGAATCAAATATTACTATTACTGATGGCCGGTCAAATTTCAACATCATTGGTACCACTAAAGTAAAAGGTGAATGGGTACGAACACTGAATATATCATTTAATGAAGATTCACAGGAGGAGAAAGTCACCTTTGGAACAACCAAAACTCAGTGGATAACCTGTAACATCAGGGGAACAGTAAAAGAAGCCACACCAAAAGCCAATATAGAATACCGTACGCTCAATTATCCAAGTCATGTAAGTCATTCCACCACTTTCGTATCGGGAGATAGCTTTTATCTTTATTTCAGAAGCCCGGTGAATGGATACCTGAGTGTTTATCTTGATGATGGAGATATGGTATACAGGCTATTACCTTATGATGATATGGTATCCAGGAGTACTGTACCGGTAGAGGCTGACAAAACCTATATCTTTTTTTCTCCGGACAATGGTCACAACTATTTTAAAAATAGTGTGGATGAATTAGTCCTAATGACCCAAAAAATTAATGAACTGAATACCCTGCATATATTATTTTCAGAAAGGGAATATTATAAACCTATTTTAGATGGGAGTTATGTGGATGAGGCAGGTACAATTGTACCAAAATCACTGACTAAGAAACAATTTGAAATCTGGTTAGCTAATAACAAAACTTCGATCAAGGATTTTCAGGATGCCCAGGTATTTATTGAGATTATAAGGGATAAATGAATTATTATACCTACGATATATTTGCATAATCACGAAATGAAACAGCTTATTACTATTATTTTTACAATCCTTTCAATAAAATGCTTTTCACTGACAATATCTTGCCCTCCTGATACCTTGTATTATGCATGTTCATTTGATGATATATCATTGCATTCAAAGTTACCATATTCTGAAACAAGTAAGATAATCACTTTAATTCAACTACAAGATGAAGGAGGAAATGCCTCTTCCGAGTGTGGTATAAAAGAAATAAGCTACAGCGATGCTGAACAATATACAATATATCAAATTTTAATACTTAAACGAACTTATGTCTTAAAGGATTCTTGTGATAAGGTGGCTCAATGTTCTCAATTTATATATATTAATGATAAAGAACCTCCATCGATATTAAAATTTCCTCAAGATATGTATATCGAAGGATGCAATACTGATGAATTAGAAACATATTCGGCATTACCATATTCAGATACTACCTCAGAGATAAACCTTGTTGACACTTCATTAATAGGTATTTCTGTGGCCGATAATTGCGGTATCAAAAAAATATCTTATTTAGACGTAATAAATGGGACATGCCCTATTTTTATTGAGCGTAACTTTTTTGTTAATGATACTTGGGATAATGTTGCCACATTTATTCAACATATATTTATAGATGATACAACAGCGCCATTAATTGCATGTCCTCCAAATGTTAACTACGAAGCTTGTACGGTCGATGACATAGAATCGCTGACTACTCTGCCGTTTACAACTGGTGTATCTACCATTACCTTGGCACAGCTAACTGCGACCGGAGGATCAGCTGATGACAACTGCGCTATTAAAGAGATAAATTACGTTGATCACCAATTTGGCACATGCCCTATTACAATTATACGTACGTTTACTGTGATTGATTCCTGTTATAACACTTGTACATGCGACCAGACTATTACTATTGATGATACTACTCCGCCTGAGATCACATGCCCTTCAGATTTTGCCTTTGAAGCTTGTACAAAAGAAGAGATAATAGAATTTACAGGATTACCATATTCTACAACAAATACTTTGATCACTCTTCAAAAATTACAGATGATTGGAGGCGATGCTTTTGATAACTGCATTATTAAAGGGATTGATTACATAGATATACAAACAGGGACCAGCCCTATTACTATTTCAAGATATTTTACTGTAACAGACTCCTGTGATAATACTTCTGTTTGTGAACAGATAATAAGTATTAATAATATAATCCCTCCAAATTTTAGCGGTCCTCCAGACACTACTTTTGAATATACTAGTAAATCAGAAGTAGATTCAATTTTTAATAAGTGGATAAATGCAGTAACTCTTTCTGAAGGATGTGAACAATATTTTTCTTATGAGGTTCATGATGGTTCAGAGAATGGGATATTAATTAAAGAAGTTATTTGGACTTATGATGACAGCTATAACAATTCTGTATCTTATACTGCAACTTTTATTGCTTTGCCCCTAGGTGGCATATTGGAATGCCCCCCAAATATAGAATTAGTATGTATTGATTCACCCTTGAAAACATATTCAGAATTTGATGATGCAGGTGGTGAATACATTTCTTTATGGGAGTCAGACTCCTTATTGTTAGTTAGTGAAGATTACCTGAATGAAATCTATCCACGTGTATTAGAAAGAACATACCAGATTAAAAACAAAAATGGTATCTTATCAAATACATGCACACAACATATAACTATAAATGACGAAACTGATCCAAAGTTAAACTGCCCTCCTGATATTCCTGTATCTGCTGTTGATGATATTCCTGAAAGATATTATAATGTAGATGGATTTATTGAAGCTGGAGGAAGTTTATCAGACAATTGTGGAGTTGATTCCACTTCCTTTGCATTGATCTCGGAATTTATGGATACTTTACCAAATCCTGATATTCTTAAGCGAACCTATTACATAGCAGACTATAACATGAATGATGATATTTGTTTACATCAGATAATATTAGATTATACTACTGGATCAGAATTTACCTCTAAAGAAGATTTCATCTGTAATATTTATCCCAATCCTAATAACGGAGTTTTTATCCTTCATCTGAAAGGAGTACAATGTAATACCGTATCTGTTGATATATTTAATAGTGCTGGTAAACATATTTATAACAAGGAATTATTGATGGGAACTAATAGCATAGATTACAAAATCAATTTATCAGATCAGCCGGCTGGTGTTTATCATATAAGGATCAGTGAAGGAGTGAATGTTGTAATTAAGTCGACAGTAATTCATTAGTAGTTGATGTCCACGAATTGTCCATAGACTATAAAATAGTAAAATTCATCTACATTCTTAATTGCTAAAATACCTACATTGCTATTTGCTGTTTACATAAGCACAGGCTGTGGCTATCTATAGCCCAAAGGATAATAGCGGCACCCCAATGAGTATTCCGGCATAAAATGTACAATAGATTAAGGTTTATGCTGTATAATTTTGCGTAAATCGGACAGCTTATAAATAAACCATCACATTACCCTTTAAGGTGGTACTTTTTTTAGCCGGGATGGTGGTATCATTATTAAGCGGTATAGCATTATAGAAGGCAGCCTGTGCTTATTGAAGTGTGAAAGAGGGAACCACTCATAACAATCCTTCATCAGCCATTGATGTATAGCCTTCAGGCAATAATATCAAATGGTCAAGAAGGTTAATATCAAGCAGGATTCCGGCTTCTTTTAATTTTTTAGTAATTTTGATATCAGCATCGCTGGCCTCATTATTTCCAGACGGATGATTATGAGCAAGAAGGATGCTTGATGCAGAAGCTTTCAGTGCTGCCTGATAAATACATCTTACGTCAACTACAGTGCCTGAGATGCCTCCTAATGATATTAGCTGATATCCCAACACCTTGTTAGTCCTGTTCAGATAGAGTGCATAGAAGGATTCCCTGTAGCTTATATCATTGCCCCAGATGGTGCGGAATATCTTCTCTGCATCTGACGAACAGGTTATTTTAACCATCTCTGATGGCTTTATAACAGGCTTATACGAGATCTCTATTTCTGAAACCTTTGGAATTATTTCGTTTGTCATGATTGTAATGTTTATGTGATTTTAGTGATACCTGGCTCTTATCTCATTATTCAGGTAGTCGGATTCAAGGTCAACAGATTCAACATCATTGAACCATTCCCAGAACCTGTCAAATTTGTCAGGGTCATCTTCTTCCCACTGGTAAAGAAGTGAATCATCATAAATAAGCACTATCTCGGAGTACATTCCAAAGTCATGTGAAAACCATTTCACTTTGTATTGGCACAAAAAAGTAAATTCATCAGGCACAGGGTAATTTTCTACGAGATGTTGTAGTAATACTCTCATTTCTATCTTATTTTTTTCAAGAAAGTCAGGCCTTCCAACTTGTGCAAAGCCATTGCTTCCAATAGTTAAATAATCCATAGCTGTAATTTTTAAGTGTGAATACTCCATCCGGGTTTATTGTCAGGGTCAATGCAGACTGAGAATGTGGGTGCACTGCCATTTCCAAAGCCATCATTTGGGCTATGAAAGATAAAACCGCCATTGAGGATAAATTTCTCATTCAGGGTAATCTCAAAATAGAGGCTGTAAGGTGCAAAGTCGCTGTAAAGGGTAACCGTGTATCCTTTATCTGAATAGGTTTCAAGCCTGGAAAAAGTCTCATTGAAACTTACCAGCATGTTATTTTTTTTGGCAAAGGTCTTGATCTCATCAAGCCTGCCGGTTGATTTGTCTATTATCATTTTGTATAAAAATTAAGATTTTACATATTGAGTTGTTTGGGAAGTTTATTTTGAAATTTTGTTTGGATATTCAATAACAAGTAATTAACTTGTTTTATATATTTTTTGTTCTATACATTTCCAGTATATACAAACTGATAAATAATTAAATATAAGGATTATAAGATTGTTGAAATTTATTTGTATTGTAATGTTAATGTTAGGCATAATGCAAAAAAATCAATCATGAAACATATTCTAATTGAATTATTTGAGAAAGCTCTATTTGAATTTTATAATGATGATTTTATTAGCGCAAAGACTCATTTTGACAAGATAATTAGTATTGATGAAGATTCCGCGCCTGTCTATTGGTATTTAGGGAGGATATATGAAAGTCAGAATAATGAATCTGCTGCGGGAGATATGTACGAGAAATATTTATTATATGGGCTTGGTGAGTATAATGCAAAGGATTATCAAAGTGCACTTAAGATTTTTAATGATCTAATAGTATCTATGCCGTTGTTAGATGTGTTATACGAATACAGAGCTAATGCTTATAAGTGTATGGGTTTAATAGAAAAAGCAAGAAAAGATAATAAATCCAAAATGTCATTTAAAAATGACAATAGAACCCGAGATATTTATTTATTTATAGATACCGAAACAACAGGACTTCCTAAAAAGTGGGATTCGCCTATGAAGGATTTGTATAATTGGCCAAGAATTGTACAAATTGCTTGGATTCTTTCGGATGACATTGGAAATATTATTTATGAAGATGATTATATAATTAAACCTGTAGGCTTTAAAATATCTGATGAAGCTTCAAAAGTTCATAAAATTTCTAATGAAATTGCGACAAGCAAAGGTGCAGATCTAACTCATATTCTTTGGAGATTAAAAGATTTTTCACATTATGTCGATTATATTGTGGCCCATAATTTAAACTTTGATTATAACGTGATTGGAGCAGAGTATTATAGATACAAAATTAAGAACCCACTTCTTTCAAAAAAGAAGATATGTACAATGGAATCTACAACAAATTATTGTAAAATTGTTGGACTTTATGGTTATAAATGGCCTAAATTGAGTGAACTTTATTTCAAATTATTCAACAAGGAAATCCAGGATGCACATGATGCCTCGGTTGATATATATGCAACTTTTGAATGCTTTTGGAAATTAAGAGAACAACAAATACTATAGAAAAATGGATACATTAGAAATTATCATTAACGGTATAGTTGAATTATCAACAATGAATGTTTTGGAAGGCCTTTCTGAAGATGTGATTACTATAAAAGGGTCAAAAAAAGGTTTATTTAATTCAAAGGAAATTGAATTGCAAATAAGAAAATCAGATGATGAAGTAGCTGCTCTTGTTGACCTGATAAAGAATGGTAATAAGCATTCCTTGGAAATTCATAAAAATATTCTCTATGACATATTACAAAGAACGCATTTATTAGATCAAAAACTGAAGATGAAATTAGATATATTGTTCAACGACAGAAAATTAGTTTTTAAAGATGGTAAATTAATCATTGAATAGCGCGATACACAGCATTTTAGGATTTAAGGCACAAGTGATCTTGAAAATGTCTGCACAGCTCTTACCAGACGGACAATATATTCAAACCTTTATCCAAAAGTACCAGACAAAATAAGCTCTCCCATCAATAATAAAAACATCTTCAAGTTTTAATGTCATTTTTACAACCTCTACAGTATATTCCCGGCCTTTGTGAGGAGGAGAAATCTCAGACCTAAATATAATTCAGATATGGCATTTAGAACTCTAAATCCTTCCTATTTGCATAATAAACCGTATTCAAGGTA
>Ga0068713_1004291_pt1 | contig 11260 bp, 11 predicted proteins | sample MTBAKSrepl2MetaG_FD_62223 | JGI IMG/M metagenome (GOLD analysis project Ga0068713, IMG submission 62223) | Enrichment culture microbial communities om Arthur Kill intertidal strait, New Jersey, USA, that are MTBE-degrading - MTBE-AKS2 (Arthur... | ecosystem: Environmental > Aquatic > Marine >...
ACGTTTCAATTCCTCATAGGTAGTCTGAAAGCTCAACGTCTTTCATGGCTTCGAGCCAGAGAACTTAGTTTCAATTCCTCATAGGTAGTCTGAAAGCGGTTTGTTCCAAAGCTGGTAAAGAAGTTCACAAAGGTTTCAATTCCTCATAGGTAGTCTGAAAGCTATACGCAACATCACCTTTTCTCGAGTCCCCAAAGTTTCAATTCCTCATAGGTAGTCTGAAAGCTGTTTGTTACGAAGGTTTTTTTAGGACTTCAGATTAGTTTCAATTCCTCATAGGTAGTCTGAAAGCAGACACTTTCTCATTCTCATCATCATCACGAAAACAGGTTTCAATTCCTCATAGGTAGTCTGAAAGCGGATTACGTTCAAAGTTTGCATACAAAAGCAGATTCAAGTTTCAATTCCTCATAGGTAGTCTGAAAGCCCATTACTATATAGATTATATAGGATTTTCAGCGTTTTGAGGCAACAAGAGTTCTTGCCTATTTTTCAAAGACCGTTTTCTCATAAATTGCATAGAAAAGCGAAGAGGTAGATTTAGGTGCTTCTGTCGATCTCCCGGTGTTTTCAATTTATCAGGGGTTGACGGAGCTAAAGGATTCCATCGTCAGCTACTTGTTTCTTATCTATTCCGAGAATTTCGATAGTCAAGTAGTCTTCTGACCTGAGTTTGTAGATTCTCACCGAATCCTCTTCTTTATTCATGATTTTCCCCAGTCGTTTCTTGAGTGTTTCGAGGCTTGCCTTTGTTAGTTCACCTTCAAATACTGAATTCTGAACCCAGTCAAGGTATTGTCTACAGATTTTTAGGGCTTTAACCACCCTCTTTTCCCCAATATCGTAGACGAGAAGAATGAACACATTCTATTCCTTCCAGGGAATGTATTCACGCTCGCCTGTTATCTGCTTTTCAATTTTGTAAAGCTCCAAGCGAATCAGATACCGATACGATACACTTCTTTTCAGTCCCGGATGCTTCATTGTTGTTTTCAGTTTCTCATCGTATGCTCTCACAAAGATTTCTTTTCCTGAATCGTTCATGTATATCCCTTCCAGGTGTTTAGCGAAGTGTTTCGCCTGGATCTGTTTCTTGTTTAGCAGTGAGAATATCAGTCGATCCACAAGGACAGGTTTAAACACCTCGGCGACATCGAGATTCAAGGAAAAGCTGCGAAAATTCGTTGTGTGAAGGTATCCTATTCTCGGATCGAGGTGCGTCCGATAAATCTCTCCCAGAACGGTTGTATAAAGCATTGTGTTCCCGAAACTTATCAGAGCATTGAGTCTGTTGAGAGGCGGCTGTCTCGTTCTTGAAACGAACTCAAAGCTAGAGTTATCTATTATAGAATCAAAGCACTTGTAGTATAGGTCCCTGAAGTTCCCCTCTATTGCCATCGCTTCATCTATGGTCCCAGTATCTTCAAGGCGTTCTTTCAGTGCGTTTAAACCTTCTATTTCTCTTTCGAGATCCTTTCCGCGTCTGTTGTAGTAAGTCAAAACACTCAGCATGTTTTGCATTGACCCTCTCACAAACCTCTTTGCAAGGTCCATGCGTTTCTTTCCATCGTTGTAGAAATTGGCCTGTTGCAGTATCAAAAAACCTGAATTCAAGTGTTCTCTCGGATAGTAGGTTCCAGAATAATAGTCATACCGGTTGAAGAAATGAAGTGGGATCTGCTTCTGAGTAAGAAACTCCAAGACTCTCTTGTTAAGATCGATTTCTCCGAAAGCGCAGATTGAATCTGTCTGTTCGACAGGAAGATGAACCTTCTTTCCGTCCTCCTTTTCAAAGACCAGCGTATTGTTCATCCTCAAAAGCTTTCCCGAAGTGAAAAGATATAACATACGTTTCATGTCATCACACCCAACAATAAGTGTAGTAAGCACAGTTTTTGCACTTGTTCTGAGTCCGCTCGATCTCCGGAATCGGGCCTTCTACGAGTTTCTGTACTTCTTCGCATAACTTCTTTATTCTGTCTTCTTCTTCATCAGTAAGAGTAATCGTTATCTTCTTTTTTTCTTTCGGCACCAGCAGCTGTCCCTCTGCCTGAACTCCCATTTCTTTCAATCGCAGCAGGTAGAATAGCAGCTGATCTCTGGCACCTTCAAGAGAGTACTTGGACTTCTTTATCTCGCTGACGATAGTTTTTCCCTTTTTCTCTTCGACCATGTCGAGTCTTATGTTGTCTATAGAGACATCTTTTTCTCCCCTATTCTCATAGGATGTTTCGTGAATAAGGCGGCCAAGAGACATTGAGGTATTGTCCTGTTCAGGAATAATTCGATGGGCCATAAGCCAGGCTTCCCTGTGGCAATTTGAATATGAGAGTATAAGGCTTCCGTTGATGTCAATCACAGAAGAAGTTGTCTCCTTCCGGTTTGATACCCGTTTTTGGGTCATAGTATCGCTCTATCTCGTCGTTTGATATGTAGCAGAATCCATGTTGTACTTCGGGCAAGAAGTAGCTCTCGGTTCCGGGATGAGTGAATACCCTGAGATTTACGACATAAGGAGCGAGTGCTCTGGCAGCTTGCTTCTTTCTTGCCAGGTGTTCATACCTAGCGTCTCTTTTGGGTATCTCCTCAAGTATTTGGCAGTAGTTCTGCCAGTTTTTTGCTGCGTCTTTGTCGATTTCCAGAAATACGGGAACGTTCAACGCATTCTTCATTTCTTCGATGAGGCTGAACCTTGAGATCCGTTCAAAGTCCATGTCTCTAAGGGCGTCAAGAAGATTCAAAGACTCATTCTCCAGCCCTTTCTTTGTTAGTTCTTTGAAGTAATCATCGGCGAGTTGGTACATCTGGGGTTCATTAAGTTCGGAATTTCCATTCAATGTGCCCCTGGTGGTTTGCATTATCGTTGAGTTATAGATCCACGAGAAAGGTCTGTTTGAACCGTCTTTCAGGAGTTCGACGATTGCGAGTTCACCGCGTCTTTTTTCCGACGAGCGATTAACTCTGCCCGCGACCTGAAGCAAGCTGTCAAAAGGGCCGAGATCTCTTATCGAATAGTCGAAGCTGAGGTCTACCCCGGCCTCGATAAGCTGTGTTGTGACCAGGATGTGGAAGCCCTTTTTCTTACCGACCTTTCCAATTAAGTCTCGACGGACTGCAGTGGGGATATTCGATGAAAGGCAGTCCAGCTTCTTCTCGTCGATGCACAGGTCATTTTTCATGAATTCATACAGTTCTTTGCAGCTTTTTATGGTATTGACAACTATCATGAGGGATTTCTTCTCATCTGTTGCAGTGGATACATAGTCTTGCAAGATCCCTGTTTTGAAATCCTCCAAGGTGACCTCGCCGAGATACTTGACGTCATATCTGTCCAGCTCATATTTTTCTTTGATTAGCTGTTCAGATGAAACCAAAAAAGGCTGTGGGACAGTGGCGCTAGAGAATATTATGGTTGTACCGGCGTATTTTGCAAGGTGCGATAGCATTTCGCTGGCGACTTTCCAATATTTCGGCGGGACAGCCTGTATTTCATCGAGTATGAGAATAGAACCTGGGATTCTAAAGAAACGAGTGTTCCTCTTGTCTGTAAGCATGGAGTCGAAAAGACTCACGAAAGTGGTGAGAATAATCTCGCTGTTCCATGAGTTCAGAAGGATATCAGCGAGGTATGCTTCGTAATTCTCTACTTCTCCAGCTATGTCGCTGTCTGTTTTTGAGTATTCAAGATCTGTAAGGTGATGCTGCTGTATCAGTATTTCTGACGAAGTATCTATCCCGCCGTTGGTCAAAACCCTGGATACAGTGTCGTATGTCTGATCGATTATGCTCAGAAAGGGCAGGCAATAGACTACTCTTGGTGTGTAGCCTTTCTTTTCCAAGATCTCTTCCCTCTTCTTGAGTGCCAGTGATGTTATCGCCAGGGTTTTGCCTATGCCGGTTCTGCCCCTTATGGTACCTATGTTGAAATCCAGGCGCGATATGCTTTCTTTATAGAACTCGTTTCTCATGTTGTTCATTTTGGTTTGAGGGTTATCGAATTCTCTGGCCTTTCTGAAATCATCTACAAGGTCTGAAGGCAGTTTCCGACGATTGGATTTGTATTCTCCAAGAAAACCGGCGTCAGTTCTGTCTGCCCATGTAAGGAGAGATGAAAGATAAGCAAACAGTACATATGGCCTGATCCCGTTTTTTTCACTCTGCCGACCAAACAATCTTATCCACCTGACTATTCTCTTTGCCAGACCGTCTATATCGAGATTAATTTCCTCTCCAAGTATCTTAGAAAAACTCTCAACGTATTCTTTATCGAGCTGCTTTCTTATCTCTTCAATTGGCCTTCGGCTGTCTTTGTAAATGTCGATTAGGAAGTTGAAAGCCTTTGCCCTGCTGTGATGGTATTTGACAACGGCCATCCCTATAAGAATGGCCGCAGCTTTATAATCGGAGATTTGTCCATCAAGATAATGACCGAGTGCAATGGATCCAATCACTGCGTGTTGTGAGAGTTCTTTATCTACACGTTTACCACCTAGCGACTGCTGAAAATACGTACTGCATTTGCCTAGATCGTGAAAATAAGCGATACCTTTCACCAGGATTTCGAGATCAAAATAGCTTATGCCAAAAAGCTCTTCGCAGTTGATGAAATGTTTCCCTTCTGCAAGTTCGCTAGACATAAGCGAATAAACACCGCGAGTATGATCTATCAGCAGCCTATACGGATGTGAGCAAATCTCGGTCATCTAATCATCACAGCCACTTCGCCGTCGGGGGTTGCAAAGCCTACTAATATTGACTCTGGGTCGACTGAGCGTGCAATCAAGGGTTTACCGTCTGCCTCGTAAGCTATCTCGCTGTATTCAGTCACGTGACGATAGTTGTCCATGGAAACTGCGTGAGTTTCCCTGAAGATCTTCTGCCCATTTGACATGACAAAATTGGTGCTATCTGACATATAAATCGCCGAATAGATCTTTTCCGATTTGACCAGGATTCTTGCTTCGTAAGTCCCTATGTAATTAACCCTCGCTATAAACTCGGTAATTCCGAGATACGGCGTGTAATAGCATTCTTTTTTCGATACAAGTCTTTCCAGTTTTTCAAACAGAGGGCCATCCGCGCAGATGTGAAGGCGATAAATTGGTTCTTTCACCATTTCTACGGGAACCTGTATGTGCAAGACATTCTTGGTCGCAGCATCCGCCTTTGTGTAGGAATAGTTCATGTTGAAACGCACCTTTTCGATGGGTTTCATTACACGTACACCGATCCGCACGTTTGAGTTTTCCAGTTTTGGCACATGCTCGCTCTTGCCAAAGCCACCACTCTCAGTTCCAAGAATGGCTCCCACTATTCCAAGCACAGCAGTTCGCGGGGGTATAGCATAAGTCAGGGAAGAGGTTGTCGAGTATGGCTGCCTGAAATGTGCGTAGTCACTGGCTATGTCGAAGACGAGGACTTTCATGAGTCCTCACCTCACTTTTCCAGATATTTTGTTTTGCTTGGAAGCAAGTCCTCGATCATGAATTCTCCGGCGTCTAGAGTAAGCTTCAGTCTCGAGTCAATCATGTATCTGACTTCTTTTATTTTGTCTTTGTATGTATCAAGGAGTTCCTTCAGTTTGGAGACCTCCAGAGCGAAATCTTTGATTCCGCGGATCTTTTCGTCAGGGAGATCAGATTTCAGTTCAATAGCTTTATCTAGCTCGCCGATATGGAAATTGCCTCCCTCATTGTAAACAACATCAATTAGAAGCCTTGGGAGCTGCTCCATCTTCGAACGGGTTATGAGATCTTTGGTGCCATCCCACATTGCCGCAAACATCTTTTTCAAGTCCTCATCGCTCAAGAGAGTCTTTTCGGCAGTGTTCTGGTTCACAACTCCATAAAAAGCTATACAGGAGTAATTAAGGGTCCATTCCTCTCTGAAGCTGCGTTGCCCTTTTTCTTCTTGAGAAACGAAAGCAGCCGTGCCTTGAGTGAAAACCGGATCGACAGCGTGAAGAGATCTACCGAATCTGAACTGAACAGGTCCGGTATATGTTATGCTGCTTATACCTTTCTCTTTTTTCTTCTTTTTATCTTTAGATTCGCTTTCATCAGAACTTTTCTCCTTTTTTTCTGATTTGAAAGCCAATGTCCCACCGAATAGTCTTAAGTCTATAAATTTGTTTAGCAGATTTTTGCTAACTACTGAGGTATTTTCAGGATTCATTTTTGTTGGATCTTCACCAAGAACAGCTGCAGCTCTTTTTGTTGCAGTTACTGCTTCGCCATTAATAAAAATATCTGATTTAGTATCCTGAAGATGATCCCTTATCGTTCTCTTCAACCTTACATCCGAAACAATGTTTACTCCGGTAGTTATGTCTAGCCTAGGTTTGTTGCTATCCATTGGATCGCCATTTGGATTCCCGTCTTTGACATCGTAAACGAAGACAATTTCATGCCTGTTCTTTATCGCCATTATTCTCCCCCCCCCACTATTTCTCTTGCATCTTTGGGTTCAGCTTCTGCTGGGTTCAATTCCTTTCTGAAAACTCCTGTTGCGAGTTCACCAGCCAAAAACGCGTAGTTCAGATCTTCTATAGGTGCTTTCCATTCAAAACCACTGCTCAGCAAAAATCCATCAGCTATCTGAAAAAGACTCATCAGTGGTCCTTTGACCTTTACCGGGTCCATTTCCTTCCCGTACTGAGTGGTCTTCCATTTCAGATCCTTGAAATGGTTCATAAAATCCAACGGTCTCATATTGTATGCTTTGAGCTTTAGGTCGACGGTGCTCGCGATATTTAAATCTTTCTGGAATCTGGCGATTCTTGAGTGTATCTGTCCCATTATGAACAGTAACTTCTCTTCATCGGTTCTGAAGAAAGTGGGATACTTCTCAAAAAACTCATCGATCCTCTCTTCTCGTTCTTTTACCATTAACGGATTACCTCCTTTGATGTCTTTTTGGAGCCTATCCATGAAGAGTCCAAACGTAATTAACTGCTTTGCCCTGGTAACGTAAGGATCTCCCCGCAGTTTTTTGGAGCTTATTGTTTCCAACGTCGCCCTTTTAATGGGAACCAGCGAAACCGCAGAGCCTTTGAAAATTGCCTCAAGATAGTCAAAGAAAGTCTTCAATCTGTTGTCTTTAAAGACATCATGAATAGTGCTAAATTGAACCGAGGGAGAATACTCGGTAGTTCCGAAAACACCCTTCAGTTCATCTTGTACCTCCGACATCCTCTTGGATATGTTTCTTAGGCGACTCGGTGGTACATCCAGTACACTCAGATTGATTTTCATTTCCTGGTTATTTATGGTGTAGAAAACAAAATTCAGTGTCGCATACAGCCCTTCAGCTAATTCGGGAAGCATGAAAGTCTCTAGATTACAGTACCCACTGTTTTTATATGCGGTGTCTTTCAGGTTAGTGATCTTACTCAGCCCTTTTCTAGCGTCTCCGATTGCATCCTCAGTATCGGCTTCGTCCGGTGCGTGAAAACGAGGTATGATGTAAACTCTGGAACTGTAAAAACCCATGCTCAAGTCTTCATCAAGTACTTTCTTGCCGAGTGCCAATTTGGAAAAACAATCCTGGCACAAAGGCATGTTCACATAGTAGTTTTTATCGTCCATCTCGTAGGCGAACCCAGGCTTATCGAAAGATGCGAACTTGAAAATGTCGCTTGCTTTCAAGCCGATTGTTCGCCTTTTTCCACACAAGAAACAGGTCCCAACATATTCACTCGAGCTACTGAGTATGTTTCCCAGGAAGATAGTCTTGAATTCTTCGATATCTCCGGGATACAGTTCTTTATCACCATCAACGATAACCACTGTGTAGAATTTGCCCTCTTTCTTGTTGGAAATGGCTGCTGCCATCTTGTCAAGAGTTGTCGATATGGTGTCTTTCTGCATGGATATTACTTTTGAGACTTTGGTTGCGATTGGAGTATTGTTGGCTGTTCCAAAGTTTATGAACTTGTCTAGTATCGGAGCAGAACCCTTACCCGCATCCCTTAAAGTAATGGACATAGGGATTTTGACGTTCCCCTTTTTCTCACGGAAGAGATAGTTGCGGCGAGTTTTCTCTCTTTTATCGCAACCAGAATATCGAAGAGCCTCTCCATCATTCTCAAGCACAATGGTCAGTTCATGAATATATGTTTCCCCTATGTCTGTTGTGTACATCTGTGTTTCGTCCTTACCCTTGGAGACAATTCTTCCAATTTCATAGGTTGATTTCAGCACTGTCTCACCTCCTTTCAATAATCTTTATCATTCCAAATCCCTGCGCATTCTTCGAACCTAGTCCCCAATCGTAGGCTATCAATATAAGCTCCGGATCTGCCTGAAGCTCAAAGCGGAAGTCCCAGGCGATTTGAGTGAAATCCTTGTACTTGACAATCCGTTGAACTGGTCTTGAGGCAAGTTTGAATGAGAAGGATTCTCCCGCTCTTACGGAATTACCCAATGCACTCGCCTTTCTGTTGAGGTTTTCCCGAATCTGAATTGCGAAATCTTTCTCTGCCGGATTGTAGAAATATGTTTTCTTTCTCCCGTCTGCTGTCATGAGAGTCGAATAGACAGTTATTGGTGACATTGTTTTTGCCGCTATGCATTTCGTTTCCGGAAGTGTTGGTTCTACCTCTATCGATCTAAGATCAAGGGTTGCACCGAGAAGTTTAATCCCTCCGTTCTTCATAAGGCCGTTTGCAAAGGCTTGAACGTGGTCCTCAAGAGGGGATGAGAAGTGCAAGCTTATCGGTGAGGTTAGCGAGATTGAGCCTTCGTTAATCCTTTGTTTATGACCAAAGAGCCGAGAGAAAGTGAATGGTCTTAGGGTTCTTCCATTCACAGTTAGGCCAAAGTCGTGGCTTTCCGGGATTACGTCTGAGAGTATCTTATATATTGCCGACTGAAGTGGGTGTGAGTAGCTGATTGGAAGAGAGACGGTTTTTTCGCTTTCAAGTGAAATCTTTATTCTCAAAATGAAACCTCCATGACACAGCCTCTTATATTGATTTTTTGAATAAGCAACATGAATTCACTTCGGCAGTCCAGAAAAACGGAGTCCGGGGTTTCATATGTTGCAAGTCACCGCAAAACCATCACCTCAATTCATCTTGTAAAAACAATATTCATTTGACACTTGTTTGTAGGACAAAAAATGTAATGCCTTACTTGAGTTATTTGAAGCTATGCATGGTAAAAGACTTGATAAGGATTGATTTATGTACATTATATCTCTTGTAACACAAAAACCAAAATCTAAGAATCTATCAGTTTTCTTCATATGAAAGGATCTAGTGGTCTATAGAGATCCAGAGGTACGAGAACTTCACAAACCAATTGATCACTCAATCAGGGTTGACCAGTCAAGATCAGACTGGCAAATGAGGACAAGAAGAAATCCTTCCTCTCGAGAACTGCTTTGGTGAAACCAGATAACTCGATGCCGTAATGCTCTACGCTTTTCTGAGGATGGACGCTTTCAGGAGTATCTACTCCAATTAGCCTTGCCTTGACCAAAGAATCAGGATCGCTCTTTAGCTTCAGCTTGACAGTATCTCCATCCACGACAGTGCATATAGAAGCGCTTTCATATTCGCAGATGTCATCAAAGAGGTTAAGGTATTCCCTGTAGTAAGTGGCTGAAGTATCGCCAATTCGAAGAGTTATCGGCACTATCCCAAACACCAGTGGTGATAAAGCAAGTAAGAGAAAGAAGATAGTCCTTCTCATTTTGATCCTCCTTCTCTCGTTCCAAGCATCCCCAAAAAAACGATCGAATCTAAACAAAATTATAAAGGAGTTTACATTGAAAACAAAATCCGCCGTCTTCGATAATTAGAAAAAGACCCGGCATCAAAGCCGGGCAAAAGAAAGAAGGTGATATACAGTGGGTTTGTTTGTGTTCTAGTCGCTCATAAACATTACGTTTCTCAATCGCTATCTGCTAATAGCTATCATTTTACTAACACCTTCATCGCTGTCTTCCAAAGTCCCCTGTTGAGGAACATGACGACAAGATCTATCAAGACATACAGGGCGAAATCGAAGAATTCTGTGTCTATCTTCCTTTCTTTACCTAGATGTCCGTCCTTCAAGAGATCGAATATCAGATCCTGATTAGGAGTCCTGAATGGGAGCAAATCAGTGCGGGCTGGTCAGATAGCACACTAGGTACTTCCTTCAAACCAGTATGTTGATATGACAAGCTGATCTGGCATATCGCTCGTCCCATACAAACACACACCATAACCCAAGACTGACAACCACTCAACAAGCAAGCCGACTTGCTCTGGGGTGACTGTGTTTCCAGACCCTAAAAGGGACAACGTGTAGCCGAAATATATAGATGAAAGCCATTTCTTTGCTCTAGAGAAACATGAATTCATGATATTCTTTTACTTGCTGGAGATGATGGTATGAACACATGGTATGTAATAGGTGGTGTGGCGCTGGTAGCTGCAGTCGCTGCATTGCTTTTATTCAGCAGTTATGGAGCTCCTGATAGGTCTCAACTTCCCGATGTATATGTAATGAAACTCGAGCCAAACGTACCGGGAGTAGATGTTTCTATTGAAGCTGGAAGGGTTATCACCGTTTCGATTACTAACGACCTCGAAGAGTCAATAACTGCCAAATTTTATGAAGAGATAAGATCGTCAACAGGAGAAAGCTCACATGTAGTAATCGAAGGTGAGCCTGAGATAGAAGTTCTTCCAGGCCAGACAAGACAGGTTCGCATCACTCCAGACGAAACCTTGAGTGAGTTCTATCTGCCATGCGACATAATTGCGAAGGGCGTCAAGTACGAATGCAAGGCTACCATCGGAGTGTTCCAGCAGTAGGTCGTTCTTAATCCCTTCCTTCGTGACTCCATTTTTTACATTCAGTTGACCTTTGCCTTTTTTTGCTAGGAGATAGTTCTTCATTCCAAGGAACCGCTGTACGCTTAGGAGCAAAAACTCGCTGATCGCTGTGAAGAACAGTTCCATGTTGTCTGTTCCAAGTTCCAAGTAATGAGAATGACAGTGCCTCTGAGTACCAGCAATTCGGTGTTCGCTGCAGGCTACTAAGATCCGCTAGCAAGAACACGCTATTCGCTGCACGCTGAGGGATAGAGATCCCTCTCGTGTCTCGTATCATGGTCAGATACGAGATTACCTAGCAAAGAGCCGATCAAGGACCTTTTCGCTTTGGTATCAATAGCTCTCCTGTTGTTCGAACACGGAGAACTGAGAACCGTTGAGGGACAACTTTCATTTCTTTCAACTTGCAACTCAGAATATGCAACTGTTCCA
>Ga0068713_1004293_pt1 | contig 11259 bp, 10 predicted proteins | sample MTBAKSrepl2MetaG_FD_62223 | JGI IMG/M metagenome (GOLD analysis project Ga0068713, IMG submission 62223) | Enrichment culture microbial communities om Arthur Kill intertidal strait, New Jersey, USA, that are MTBE-degrading - MTBE-AKS2 (Arthur... | ecosystem: Environmental > Aquatic > Marine >...
CTATGCTCGATCCCTGCGTAGCGGCGCCTCCGTCGTCCTTCGCACTGCGCGGGAGAGACACCGACCTTTTCCCGTCACCGGAGCGAACATTATAGCCCCTGGCCGGCCGTTCACAAGGTTATTTCCTCCGGCGACAGTATTGAACTCCCGGGACGGCGCGGGTATGATCCTGGCGCGAATTCTGGGCGGTTTCATGCAAAAAGGAGTGTCCGATCATGGCCAGATGCGTGGCGAGAGTCTGTGCGGCGGTAGGTTTCGTGGTCCTGTCTCTTTCCGGCGGCTTCGCTCGGGGCTATGAGCATTTCCAAGTGGCGATCTACTCCCGCGCGTACGAGACACGGGAGATGAACGACGTGGGCTGGATCGAGCCGCGCTGGGCCGAGTTGACCCGGCAGGTCCACGTGGACAAGATCTACCTGGAAACGCATCGCGATTTGATCCTCGTCAGCAATGAAACCCTCAACGCGGCCAAGAAGTTCTTCGCCGACCGGGGTGTCCGCACCGCCGGCGGGATCACCCTCACCGTCAACGAGTGGAACCGCTTCGAGACCTTCTGCTATACGAATCCCGAGCATCGGCAGAAGGTCAAGGAGATCGTCGAGCATACCGCCCGCCACTTCGACGAGATCATCCTCGACGATTTCTACTTCACCAACTGCAAGTGCGAGCTGTGCATCCGTGCCAAGGGTGATCGGAGCTGGACCGAGTACAGGCTCGACCTGCTCGCCCGGGCGGCGCGGGACCTGATCCTCGACCCCGCCAAGGCGATCAATCCCAAGGTCAAGATGGTCATCAAGTACCCCAACTGGTACGAGCACTTCCAGGGACTCGGGTTCAACCTGGAGGTCGAGCCCAAGATCTTCGATGGGCTCTACACCGGCACCGAGACGCGGGACCCCTCGGGCAACCAGCACCTCCAGCAGTACTTAGGTTACCTGATCTTCCGCTATTTCGAGAACCTCAAACCCTCCGGCAACGGCGGCGGCTGGGTCGATACCGGCGGCATGATGTACCTGGACCGCTACGCCGAGCAGCTCTGGCTGACCCTCTTCGCCAAGGCCCCAGAGATCACGCTGTTCGACATCCGCCAGGTCCAGCGCCCCCTGCCCCCGTCGTCCAACGTCGCCTGGCGCGGACAGCAGACCAGCTTCGACTTCGACGAGATGATGCAACCCGTCCAACAGGCGGACGGGACGACGAAGCCAACGACGATCGCCCGCGCCGCCGGCTACACGTTTGAGAAGGTGGACGAGTTCCTCGGCAAGCTGGGCAAGCCCGTCGGCGTCAAGAGCTACAAGCCCTGCCACTCCACCGGCGAAGACTTCCTGCACAACTATCTCGGCATGTGCGGCATTCCGATGGACCTCGTGCCCGAGTTCCCCGCCGAGGAGAAGATGATCTTCCTGACCGAGTGCGCCAAGTTCGACGCGGACCTCGTGGACAAGATCAAAGGCCAACTCCTGGCGGGCAAGTCCGTCATGATCACCTCGGGCCTGTTGCGGGCCCTTCAGGGCAAGGGCATCGAGGATATTGCGGAGTTGCGTTACACCGACCGCAAAGCCGTCGTGAAGGAGTTCGCCGGCTGGGGCAGCCGTCCCCAGGCCAAGGCGGAAATGGTGATCCCCCAGATCCAGTACCTGACCAACGACGCCTGGGAGGAGATCTCTGCGATGGACGAGACCAACGGCTGGCCCATGCTGATCTCCGCGGGCTATGCCAAGGGGACGCTGTACGTCTTGACGATCCCCGAGAGCTTCACGGACCTGTACAACCTGCCCCCGGCCATTCTCTCGCGGATCAAAGACACGCTGACGCGTGAGCTGCCCGTGCGGGTGGACGGCCCCGGCCTGGTCAGTCTCTTCCTCTACGACAACGGCACGTTCATCGTCGAGTCCTTCCTCGACGAACCGGTGGACGTGAGTGTTACGGTCGCAAAGCAGGCAACCGATCTGCACGACCTGGTTTCCGATGAGACGCTTTCCCCTGCCCGCAATGCAGGAGGGCCCCGCATGCCGCCTTTCGGCCGTCGCGGTCCGAGCGCTCCTCGGACCACCTTCGCTTTGCAGATCAAGCCGCACTCCTACCGCGTCTTCGAGTGCCGGTAGAAACCGATGGGTCACTCGGAGTCCGCTTGATCCTCTTCCGGTTCGCCGGGCGTGTTCGGATCGTTCTCAGCATCGAATCCCCTGTCAAGGCCCAACTTGTTCCGGTAGGCCTCAACCTTCTGGCGCCTCTGTTCCGGGGACAGGTCCGTCCGCCCACTCAAGAGGAGTGTGTAAAGCCCCGCCTGGCGCCCTTTCCTCATCATGGATATGGCTTTGCGTTCGATAAGCGGTCTGAGAGCGGCAATTGCCGCTCGTTCCGCCAAGCCGGGCTTCTCCTTCCTCAGGGCCGCCTCGAACGTCTTCTTGAAGCCGGCCTTCAGGCAACGGTCCGTCGGGCAGATGACGCACCACCCGACCTGCCGGCCTGCGTCCGTCGGAAGACCGCCGACAATCTCAGGCACCACCTCCGGCCGAATCGGGATCGGCGCGAGGGACAACATGACACTCAGGTCCAGCCCCAATTCCTTGGTCTGTTTCTCCGAATCCACAATCGCCCTCAGCCCCTTCTCAGACTCCTCGGCCGTTAGATTCGGATCCACCTTCTTCAACTGCTCGACGAGCCTGGCAACATCACACGGGTAGTCCTCCTTGACATCCACGACCAGGATCAGCCCGGCCCCCGACATCACCACTCCCTCCTGCTGCGCATCTTTGGCGACTGTCGCCAACACCTTTCGAAACTGATCGACCGCCGATTTCTGACGGGCATAGACGAAGCCGTACTCGCAGGTGTGGAGCCGTCGCTCACCCAATCGCTGGGGCCACCCTTCTGGGGTCGTCGTCTGGAGTGACGCGGCCCGCCCCGCCGCCATGGCGACCAGGCAACACAATATCATCGCCGCCGGCTTCCCTCCGCCCAAGAGCCTCTGCTTCGTCATACAAGGTCTCCTACATCCGCATCACACCGGAACATGCCTTTTCTCACGCGCCCTCATCCTATGGACGCCGTGTTACCATTGTGTTACCGTTTGGCGGGGAAATGCTTATTTGCCTTCCCTGAGACTCATGGCCATAATAGTAGCCCGGAAGACGGTATGAGCAAGAGTATCTGCTTCGCACGAACACGGCACGCCTCATCGGCGGCTCGATGGTTACGACCGGGAGGTCAAGAATGACGACGCGAATCTGGATATCGATGTGGGTAGCTCTGATGGCACTCGCCTGCTCTGTTCAGGCAGGCATGTTCTCGCGACTGCGCAGCGGCACGACGACGGCCGTCGCGAAACCGCAGGAAGAGGCCACGAACGAATCCAAACCCGCGATGGTTCGCTTCCAGCGTCAGTGGGAGCCGAAGGAGCGAGCGTACTCGTTCCTCGTCCCGGCGGACTGGATCGTCGAGGGCGGCATGTTCCACGTCGATCCCACCCAGGCTGGCGGCACCGCCAATTCCATCGACGCCAAATGCGACATGACGGTCAAGAAGGACGCCGCGGGCACAATCCTGTTCCGCTGGCTGCCGACCTGGAACTACTGCGACATGACGCAGAACCCGCAGTTCAGCATGTCCGCGGGTCTGTTTCCCGCGGGCGCGCGGTACCAGGGCATGGAGGTCCGGCCCATGCCGGACTACGCATCGTTCCTCCAAGGATTGTTCCGAACCCTGCACCCGACGGCCACCGACGTCAACGTCGTTGAACTCAAGCCGATTCCGGAGTTGGGCGAGGTCTTCCGCAAGATCAACAAGGCAGTCGACGACTACCTTCGCGGGACGGGCTCTCCACCGCTGCGCTATGACGCCGGCGGGATGACCGTCGAATACACCGAAGGCAACCTGCGTTTCCGCGAGGGCCTGGTCACATGTCTGATGGACATGCGGCACTCGGCGGCCCTGTGGAGCAACCTGCACACCCTCATGCTGCGCGCCCCCGCCGGGGAGGCCCAGCAGTGGAAACCGGTGCTCGACATCATCCGCCAGTCGGTCCGCCTGAACCCCGAGTGGTTCGCCCGCGCCGCGCGGGCCGGCGCCCAACGGGCCCAGATGTCGCTCGAGACCCAGCGCTACATCCAGTCCGTCGATCAGCAGATCGTCGCGCACCGCAACAAGGTCAACGCCGAGATCCGCTACGAGGACTACCTCATGCTCACCGGCCAGGAGGACTACGTCAATCCCTACACGAAAGAGGTCGAGCGGGACACGTCCGAGTACAAGTACCGCTGGACCACCGAGCAGGGAGACATGATCTACACGGACGCGCGCGACTTCAACCCCAACGCCCAGCGGGAGATCAACCACCAGGAATGGAAGCTCACGCCGGTCCGGCCCCGGTGAGACTACTCGAACGGACGGTCCCGATCGAAGTCGGGCAGGTAACGGTGGCGGCTGTCGAGCTCCTGGATGAAGGCATTCTCCAGGCCCAGCTCGACTGCGTAGTCGGTGACCTCGTCGTACTCCCGCACGGTCAGCGGGCGGCTGATCTCAGGGTAGCGGGCCGCCCGGTACTGAGGGGAATACTGCGACATGATGCTGACATGGATAGCCGGGGACAACCGAGCCAGGAAGGCCAGGCACTCCCGGCTGTTGTCCACGTGTCCGGGCAGGACCAGGTGCCGCACCAGCAGGCCGCGACGCGCGATCCCGTGGTCATCCAGCTCCAGAAGCCCAACCTGGTCCAGCATCTCACGCAGCACGCCCGGGATCACGTCGGCGTAGTCGGTCGCACCGGAGTACCGGTGAGCCGGATCGTTCGAGAGATATTTGATGTCCGGCAAGTAGATGTCCACGAGGCCGCGGATCTGCCGCAGTGCCCCGATAGAATCGTAGCCGTTTGAATTGTACACGACGGGAACAGCCAAGCCCCGCTCTCTCGCCGCCACGATAGCCTCGGCTGCCTGCAAGACGACATGGGAAGGCGAAACCAGGTTGACGTTGTGCGCGCCGGCGTCCGCCAGCCGGAGCATCTCGGCCGCAAGACCATCCGTCGTCAGAGCTGTCATCTGGCTCGCCTCGAAGTCCTGGCTGATCTGGTGGTTCTGGCAGAACACGCAGCGGAGATTGCACCCGGCAAAGAAGATGGTCCCGGAGCCTCGCGTCCCGGAAATGGGCGGTTCCTCGCCGAAGTGCAGGCCCGCATAGGAGATCAGCGCCTCGGCCCCGATCCGGCAGAATCCTGTCTTGCCCTCCAGTCGGTTGACGCCGCACTTCCGCGGGCAGCATTCGCAGCGCACCAGTTGATCGACAAATCGCTGATTCATGGTCATGCCCATAATACCGCAAAACGCGGGATTTGTTCTCCGCCCGGTCCGTGTGTGTCCGTGCCAACCGTCCGTGTCCGAGATTTTCTTTGCCTCCCCCATAACAATATTGTAGATTCTTCTACGTAGCCGACAAATTTGTGGGCTCTGGCTTCTGGCTCCGATGGGAAAGGCATTCGATGAAGGCAACGTTTGCGACGGAAGTGCAGCTTCTCAGCGATATCGCCAAGGCCTTCGCGGAATCGCTGAACCTGGAAGAGACTCTCAAAAGCATTCTGACCCTGCTGGACACGCACCTCAAGCTCCGGCGGGGAACCATTACGCTGCTGGACCCGGACACCGAAACGATCAACATCAAGGTCGCTCACGGGCTCAGCGAACGCTCCAAGAGCCAGGGCAGCTACCGGGTGGGTGAAGGCATCACCGGACGGGTGGTCCAAACGGGCGAGTCGATCATCGTGCCGGACATCTCGAAGGACCCGCGGTTCCTGCACAGAACCAAATCCCGCGAGACCGACAACGGCAAGAAGATCGTCTTCTTCTGCGTGCCGATCAAGCTGGAAGGACGCACAGTGGGAGCCCTGAGTGTGGACCGCCAGGCCGGACGGAGCGACGATTTCGACGCCAACCTGCGGCTCCTGAACATCATCTCGACGATGATCGCCCAGGCCATCAAGCTCAACAAGATGGTCGAGTCCGAGCGGGCGGTGCTGCGCGACGAAAACGTCCGCCTCCGTCGCGAGCTCAAGGCCCGCTTCGACGTGCATAACATGGTCGGCACGAGCAACGCCATGCAGGAGGTCTACCGGCTCATCGAGCAGGTGGCCGATAGCAACGCGACCGTCCTGATCCGCGGCGAAAGCGGCACCGGCAAGGACCTCGTCGCCCACGCGGTCCACTACAACAGCCTCCGCGCAGACAAACCCTTCATCAAGGTCAACTGCACCGCCCTGCCCGAGACGCTGCTGGAAAGCGAGCTCTTCGGCCACGAGAAAGGCGCCTTCACCGGCGCCATCGAGCGCAAGCTCGGCCGGTTCGAGCGGGCTCACGGCGGCACGATCTTCCTCGACGAAATCGGCGATTTCCCCCCGAACCTCCAGGTCAAGCTGCTGCGGGTGGTCCAGTTCCGCGAGTTCGAGCGGCTCGGCGGCAGCGAGACCATCAAGACCAACGTCCGCGTGATCGTCGCCACGCACAAGAACCTCGAACAGCAGATCACCGACGGCGCCTTCCGTAGCGACCTGTACTACCGGATCAACGTCTTCCCGATCTACCTGCCCCCCCTGCGGGAACGCAAGGACGACATCATGCTGCTGGCAGACCACTTCCTGGAGCACTTCGCCCGGGAGAACGGTAAGCCGATCACGCGGATCTCGACGCCCGCCATCGACATGCTCACGCGCTACCACTGGCCCGGCAACATCCGCGAGCTGGAGAACTGCATCGAGCGGGCGGTCCTCGTCTGCGAGGATGACGTGATCCGCAGCGAGCACCTGCCCCCCTCCCTGCAGATGGTCGACAAGCGCGACACGACCGCCCGGCCCTCGTTCACCGAGATCATCGCCAACAAGGAACGGGAGCTGATCGTGGACGCCCTGAAGAAATGCGGCGGCCAGCAGCGCAAGGCCGCCCAGGAACTGGGCATCACCGAGCGCATCCTCGGCTACAAGATCCGCAAGTACGGCATCCTGCCCAAGTACATCTGAGTCCGATGGTTACCCAACTCGTTTTCGCTCGTAGTGACGCCGCAAGACGTTGTCTTCTATGGCCTGAAGATATGCCCTGACGGGCACACTGCAAACGAGCCGCACAGCCGCCCTGCCTGACAGCTTCCGGGCACGATCATCCCTCAATGACCGACTGCCCGCGCGGTACGCGATGATAGCTCACGTCGAAGCCGTCCTGACCGAAGGTCACCTGGGCATCCCATTGGGAGTTGAAGAGATAGCTGAACTGGGCCGCCGCGGCCTGCGGGTTCTTCTCGTACGCCTGCGCGAACCGGCTGTGCTCCTCGCCGTGTTTGACAATGGCCAGCGCGGACGTAGCCGCGTTGTACGTGTTGCACAGATCGAGGTCCTGAGCGAGCAACTGCTCGATCTTCTCGGCCTGCGGGTGACCGTTCGTGACGACCAACCGGCCGCTGCCTGCCTCGTGGCCCAGTGTGATCGGCTGCGAGGTATCGACACCGTTGGCCGCTAACAACGCCTTAAACCGCTTGGCGAATTCGTCCAGCTTCTCCTGAGCGAAGCTCCGCAGATCGTCGAGCGTGAGGGCCTTGCCCGGCTCGGTGCCGAACAGCGACGAGAGCTGCAAGCCCTGTGCCGAAAGCGTCGCGGTATCTTCGGTCGAGGAAGTCTCCTCCGTGCTCTGGGTCGAAGTACCGGAGCTCTCGCTCGCACCATAGATCTGATTCAACGCCGCCACCAACGATCGGTCCACCGCCGAAATCGACATCGTCCGTTTTCTCCATATCTCCTATTGTCTTGTGCCTTCGTCCGAAGCAGAAAACGCAGCAGATTCCGTGCCAGAAGAGGGAGAACCACAGGCATGCCCCAAGAAGCCCACAAATGATCAGGAATCGTCCAGAGATGGATACTGCCGATAGTCCCGAAGAGGAAGAAATCTCCTATCCTCGGCAGATTCTTCCCAGCGGACCGTACCATCGGGAGCGACGGCCAAACCTCGGGAAGCCTCTCGGCGTGACTTGACGGATCTCACTCGTCCGACCAGACGTATGCTCCCGGCCCCAAGGCGAATCGCCCGTCAACGCGGTCCCCCGAACCGGAAGGGGGCGTCGGCAAATCCTTCTGCCCAACCACGATGCCCCAATGACCGATGAAACCGCCACCCCAAAGCAGGCGCACCATCAGACGCCCCCTTTCATCCGGCAGTACGGTCGCCCACTTCGGATGGAGTGGCGCGATACATGGCGGCAATCGCGCTTCCATGAAGCGTTCCTCCTGGACGCCGCCGTACTTGTTGGTGTAGTCGTTCGGGTCCAGCGTATCCAGCCAACCACGGATCGCCTCCACGTCCGCCCGAGACTCGATGTACCTGGCGAAACCCCGCGCGTACATGCCGAAGGGCGAAGGACTCAGACCGGCCAGGCCCAGGAAGAAGGGAGCACCAAAACCACCGCTGAGCATAATCCACAGGAGCAGGGATCGCCGACCCTGCCGGGTCTGCCTGCGCCACGTTCGAACCGCCTGCGCGATCAGAACCGGAAAGGCAATCACGCCCACGAGCGCCGCGCCGGACAGGTAGAACAGAAGAATAAAGCCCCCCATACTGTTGAACAAGCCAGCGGCATAAGAGAGGGTGCCCAGCGGTCCCCAAACGAACCATGCGGGCAGGGTCAGTACCAAGGCTGCCGTCCCCAATATGGCGAGCCTTCTTCTACCCGATTCGTTACCCCTCTGCCGTAGGACTTCGCTCATGGTTGAGCCTCTCGTCGCGGATTCCTGTCATCAACGGATCTCTCGCCAGACATACGCTCCTGGTGCCATCGGCAGGCGATACTCGCCGTCGTTCCAGACGACCTGCTTGCAGCTATTGTCTCTCGTCCTGGGCTGGCTCTTCGGTATCGGCATATCCGGCGGCCCGATTTCGATGCCCCATTTGTCCCACGGCGTGCCCCACATCAGGCGAATCGTCAGACGGTGGTCTGCGGTCTCCCCGAAGTACGCGCAAAGCGGGTCCAGGCGGGTGAGGGTTGCGGGCCAATCCACCGTATCCGGCCAGACCGTAGTCCCATTTCGCTTCGTGTGGATGAGCTGTCCGGTACGCATTTCGGGACTCAGATTGCTCAGCCATGCCTGGACCGATGGTATGTCCACCTTCCTGAGCATGTATCGCCGGAAGCCGTGCTCATATCCTGGAGGTCCAGGGGGACGCAACGGTGTGAACGGAATGACGAGGAGGACCGCCAGACCGCCCAAGGTACCCAGGCGCAGCAGCCAGAGCCTCCCCCTTCTGGCGATGTGCTTGGGCCACGTGCGAACCATGCGAATGACCAGGACAACGAAGCACGCCGTCACCACCGGCCACAACGCACACACGACAGATATGGCCAACGTGAAGGCCAGCCCCTTATCATTTCGCAACCCTGCGACATAGCCGACGGCTGGGACGAAGTACGGACTGCCGGCCAGGATGGCGACTCCAAGCAGGACATCGAGGACATACCACGGCCTCCCGCTTCGTCGTCCGCCAGGATTGTCGCGTTCGCCTGCGCCCATGGTGAGACTCTCAACAGCAGCGTCCGCCGTCATCAATGCATCTCATGCCACACATGAGCCCCGGGCGCCACCCACAGGCGGTACTCGTCGTGTTTGGAGAAACCGGATGGTGGGATCCCCATGTCCGGGTCACCCACTGTCAAGTCTGTCGGGCCCCCCGTGCTAAAGAAGATGTGAATCGTCGGGCGCCCCTCGCTACTGAGAGACAGGATAGCGCAGTGGGGGCTCAAGGGTTTGATCGCCCTCGCCCACGGCGCCGCATCGGGCCACCACGATTCGATTGTTGCCCCCGACGACAAATCGTACACGTAGTCTGAGCAGGCATTTGGGTCGAGCGTATCCAGCCAAGCTTGTACAGCACCGAGGTCCACGTTCGCCTCGACATATCTCCTGAGTCCGGCGGTGAGCCTCCTGGTCTTCGGCATTCCGAGCCGCGTGAAAGGCAGAGCAAGATACCCAATGATGGCGGCGGTCACGAACAAACGCAACCCCCACAATCGATACCGGCTGTCGATGCGTTGTCCCCAGCGTCGGACCATCCGATAGATGATTGCTGTCAGAAGCAGGAGCACCAAGGCGGTCAGCGCCAGGAGCAGGCCGAGGCACACGAGCGGTGGGGGCTCCCGCCGAAGCCCCAGAAGATATGCAATGACTGCTACCGCGACCACGAGAGCGCCGTAAGCCACGACAAGCCCGCCAAGAAGCAGGACATCCCTGGAGTACCAGGCCCGTTGTGTCCACAACACCGGCACGCTGTTGTCTTCTCGCTTAGACATCGTGGCAACTCCCGGTCAATTCAGGTCCATGAAGCGCCGCACTTCTTGCACACAGCCTTGGTGAATAGGAAGTTACCGCCCCTGGGTTTGGCGTGCCCGCACTGGGGACAGGTCAGTCGGAAGTGCGCGCGGGCCCCTTCCGTGCCCAAGGCGAAAAACATGGGGAACAAGGGGATACCCTGCAAAAGCAGGAGCACTCCCACGATGAGAAGTCCCGGCCGGTCGGCCGAATTGGACAGGGTAACGACGGCCACGAACGTCAAGAGCACGCCGCCGAGAAGCCCCAGCAACCGGCCCCACTGCCAAGCGAGGCGATGTCCCATGACAATACCGTAGAGGATCAGCAGGGCCACCACGATAGGCACAACTACGCTGATGACCGATCCGCCGCCTCCGACGACGATCAATACGCCCATGAACAGCCGGGCGAACACCATCACCCCCACCGAGATCGCCGCCACGAGAATTGATGGATGCACACCTGCTCCCTCACCCATTGGACCCGTTCCGAGCGGGAACTCAACCGCACTCGCCTGGGAGAGACGCCCGCCGCACATCTCCCCGAGGTCTCCAAACCCGTGCGTCCATTCTACCCGTTCGTGACACCCGATACAAGTACGGCCCGAGAATATGCCCGGGCAATCGCAGAGTCATTCGACAGGTCTGCCGTATGTCGTTGCGAGGAGCGCCGTGACGAAGCAATCTCAATCTCCCGAGTTGGAGATTGCTTCGCTGCGCTCGCAATGACATTCGGGGCGGTGCCCGGAAACAACTACGCGTCTTGCCCGGGAGAATATGCCCTTACGGGCACACTACAAACGAGGAGTTCTCCACCGCACATGTCGCCTCGTTGTCACAGGGTCCCGCGCGGACGGCTTCGGCCTATAGATGCTCCAGCCACTGGACCAGGCGGGGATAGTAGAGTTCGTGGCCCCAGACGTTGTACCA
>Ga0068713_1004305_pt1 | contig 11230 bp, 10 predicted proteins | sample MTBAKSrepl2MetaG_FD_62223 | JGI IMG/M metagenome (GOLD analysis project Ga0068713, IMG submission 62223) | Enrichment culture microbial communities om Arthur Kill intertidal strait, New Jersey, USA, that are MTBE-degrading - MTBE-AKS2 (Arthur... | ecosystem: Environmental > Aquatic > Marine >...
ACCCGCACGACCGTCTCAACCCGAACCTGTCCAAGCTGGCCATCACCGCTCACGTGCGAGATGGGGAGCATCTGGCCCGGCTCTACGGCCTGCCGCAGCCCGTGGTTGACATCATCAAACAGCACCATGGTACTTCTGTGCTGGCCTTCTTCTATCACAAGGCGCTCGAGGCTTCCAAAGAGCTGGTCTACGAAGAAAGCTACCGGTACGAGGAGCAGAAGCCGAAGTCGAAGGAGGCCGCGATCATCATGCTGGCCGACAGCGTGGAGGCGGCCGTTCGGGCCATGCAGAATCCCACACGCCGCAAGATCCAGGGAGTCATCCAGGAGATTGTGAAGCAGAAGGTACAGGATGGGCAGCTGGACGAATCAGACCTTACTCAGGGAGACCTGAGCAAGGTTCGTGATTCCTTCGATGCGAATTTGCTCGGATTGGTGGGACACCGCATCCGCTACCCGGATGGCGCCGATCAGGACGAGCGCCGGCAGCCGCGCGGTCCGGGCGCCGGCCCCCAAGGGGCGCCCGTGCCGGACGACCTGCCCGCAGGAACAGGCGATGGGCCTCGCCGCTCCGGCGGCCCGCCCAGCGCAGCGGCTCTCAGGGGGAATTCCCGCCGCAGCTCGAACTCTAGAACGGAGACGGAGGAGGCTCCGGACGGCCGCGAGTGAGGGTCGTGGTGGAGGTGATCGACGAGACCGGGGTCGCGCCGGCCGAGAGGCCGGTGATCGACCTTGTTGAAGCGGTGTTGGGCGCTGAGGGCACCTCGGGATTTGTAACCGTCGCGTTTGTTGCGGAGCAGACCATCGCGGAACTCAACCGCCGCTGCCGGGGAGTGGCGGAACCCACCGACGTTCTCTCTTTCCGCTACGCGGATGACGGTGCGAGCTGGCCTACCGAACCCGCCCGGGAACTGCCGAAGCGGCAGCGCACGCCCGTGACGGAATTACCTCCCCATCTGGGAGAAGTGATCATCTGCTTGGAGTTGGTACGCCGCTATGCCGGGGCCGACGGCGTGAAGCCGGGCTGGCAAACGGCTTGGACCCTCGTGCACGGAGTCCTGCATCTCCTGGGGTATGATCACGAACAAGATCAGGGCGACATGCGCCGGCGGGAGCGGGCTCTGCTGACCGAGTTCGAAGGAGCGGTCGATTCCCTCGACTTGGGGACGGGCTACTGACGCAGGAAACACAGCGGGGAGGGCTGGGTATGGCTCACGAGCGCCGCGGGACGATGCTGTTCCAGAGCTTCAATCACGCCTTCCAGGGACTCGTGTACGCAGTACGGTACCAGCGGAACATGCGCATCCATCTGGTGGTGGCCCTGCTGGTGCTGGTAGCCTCCGTCCTTCTCAACCTGTCCCGCGTGGAACTGGTCATCATCTTTGTTACCATCGCGTTTATCTTGATGGCTGAGCTGGTCAATTCGGCCGTCGAGGCCGTGGTCGACATCGTCACCGATCAGTTCGATCCTCGGGCCAAGGCCGCCAAGGACTTGGCGGCCGGCGCCGTGCTGGTGGCGGCCGTAAATGCACTGGTCGTCGCGTATTTGGTGCTTGCCGACCGGCTTGCCCACGTGTCGTTGGATCTGCTCACCGCCGTCAGGCGGTCTCCCGCACACCTGACCGTCGTTGCCCTGGCTGTGGTAATGCTCGCGGTCATAGCGCTAAAGGCCGCGCACGGGAAGGGGACCCCGCTCTCCGGCGGTCTTCCCTCCGGGCACTCGGCGTTGGCGTTTACCGGGTGGACTGCGGTGACCTTCGTCATCGGCGGCTCTCCCCAGGGAGTGCTGGTAAGCGGCGTCACCTTCATAATGGCGGTCCTGGTAGCGCAGACCCGCCTGCAGGCGCGCATCCACTCGCTACTCGAAGTGGTGCTGGGCGCATTGCTCGGTATTGCGGTTGCGACCTTGATCTTCCAGTTGTGGTTCTAACGAAGCGGGGAGCCGGATGTCCGAAGAGCAACTTACTCCTCAAATGGGCCGCTTGATCGACGCGGCCAAGGCCGCCGCCCAGGTCGATCCGATCCTCCCAAAGGCGGAGGGGGTTGCTCTGCTCACCAGCGCTCATGCCGTCTACGTTGGTCGCGCCGGCTGGGATGCCCTTGTGCCCAGGGCCTCGGCCGCCGATGTTGCTCTGGCTGCCGCTCGCCGGGCTGGAGACGAGGAGGTGCTCGTTGCCGCTGTGGCCGTGGCTGGTGATGCGTCCGAGACCATCCCGCTCAGCCCGGCCTCGAGCCGGTCCCTGGCCGGAATCGACCCCGATCTGCCGATCGTCACCAAGCAGCGGGGGCGGTGGGTCGTGCTCCCGCTCTCTCGGCTCCTGCCGGCTCCATAAGGCGGCCCGTGTCCGCCTTGTTCTCAACGGCCGATCAGATGACCATCGCTCGGGTCAGGCAGCCCGATCACGGCCTTCTGGTCGCCCTGGAGGCCCATGACAGCGAGGCCTTTGGACCGACCGGCCTGCGCACTTACGACCTGGCGGTCGTGGCTAGAGCCGGGGCCATCTTCGTGGCCCGCATCGGAGAGGAGATCGTTGGAGGTTGCCAGTTGATACGGGTGCTGGACGAGCCTGGCTACCTCTACGTAGTTGGTTTCTACGTCAGGCCGGCTTGGCAGGGCCGTCATCTGGGACGGGCATTGCTCACGGCTGTGGCCGGGGAAGCCCGGAAGCTCTCCGCGGAGGGTTTGGTACTGACGGTGGCTCCTGACAACATCAGGGCAATGAATCTCTACACGAGCTTCGGATTCGTGGTTGAGGCGTTCATTCCCCACTTCTACGGGGAAGGAGAAGACCGGCACATCCTGCGGTGGCGCTTTGGCGGGGGGGCTTGTCAGGCGGTGTATGATAGAGGGCCTACGAAGGAGGTGGGTGGGCCGTGAGAGTGGAAGAGCTAGCCAAGACCATCGACAGCGCTTTGCTCGAGGTCACGAGCACTACAACCGCCGTCGAGTCTTTGTGCCGAGATGCGATTTCCTACCATTTTGCCTCGGTTTGCGTCCTACCCTACTGCGTCCCGGTGGCCCGCCAGTTGCTTCAGGGATACGACGTCAAGGTGGGGACCGTTGTCTCCTTTCCGCTGGGGGCCGATTCGCAACGGACCAAAATCACGGGCGCCGAACAGGCGGTGGCCTTGGGGGCCGACGAGCTGGATGTGGTCGTGAACATACCAGCGATGCTCTCCGGCGATTTTCGCTACGTCCGGGACGAGCTGCGCAGCGTGGTACGTTCGGTGCGCATGACCAGCGTCAACACCGGGCGCGGCCTGGTGCTGGTGAAGGCCAACGTGGAGGCTTACTACCTGGACGAGAAACTCAAGCGCCTAGTCTGCAAGATAGTGGAGGACTCGGGGGCCGATTTCATCAAGACCTCCACCGGCCAGGCTCCGGGGGGAGCCACGGCGAAGGACGTCGAGCTCTTCCGCGATCTTCTGCCCGAGAGTGTAGGCGTGGACGCCTCGGGAGGCATCCGGACCGCCGAGGATGCCGAACTCATGATAAACGCTGGAGCGGCCCGAATCGGGACGTCCCATGCGGTCGACATCATCAAGGAGTTCTCCACCGAGAAGGACTGACCGGCGGAGAAGCCGGCGTGAGCTCCCGTTTCTTCACCACTGAGGCGCTCGTCATCGGATCCATGCGCTATCGGGAGGCCGATCGCATCCTCACTCTGTACACACGGGACCGTGGCCGGGTGAGTGCCATCGCCAAGGGCGTCAGAAGGACCAAGTCCAAAGTGGGCGGCCGGCTGGAGCCCTTCAGCCTGGTGCGGGCCAGTCTCTATGCCGGACGCGGCCTCTATACCGTTGTGGGAGCAGACACCCTGCGCACGTTTCAGGGAGTACGCGAAGAGCTGTTCCGCATGGAGGAGGGGGCTCGTTTGCTGGGGGCGGTCCGCCACTTGTTCCCCGGAGAAGAAGCCAGCATCCCGGTCTTCAACGTACTGGTCCGGGGGATCGCCCACCTGGCCGAATCACCGGATCCGGCTGCGGCGGCCGGTGTGGTCCTGGCGACGCGCCTCAAGCTGCTCGTCTTGTTGGGGTATGCTCCCGAGGTGTCACGGTGCGCCGGTTGCGGCAGCGAAGGCCCCCTCTTCGGTTTCTCTCCGAGCTTGGGCGGAGTGGTCTGCGAACCGTGTGCGGGCGCGGCGGGCATCTCCTGCTTCCCTGTCAGTACCGGCGCGGTGGCTACCCTCCGCGCGCTTCTGGACGGCCCCCTTGCACAGGTGGAACGCCTCGGCCTTGATGAGCGAGCGACGGCCGAGATCGAGCAGATGGTGGCTCAGACCCTGGCCTACCATGGCCACTAGCGATGACGGCCCGGCCCGGCGGCGCTGCCGCCTCGGGCCGGCGCCGGGGGCCGCATCCACCTACGAGAAAGGCAACCGCCGCTCGTAGTTAGGCGCCTCTTTGGTGATGGTGATGTCGTGGGGATGGCTTTCCGCAAGGCCGGCCGGCGAGATCCTCATGAACCGCGCCTTCTTGTGGAGCTCCTCGACGGAACCGGCCCCGGTGTAACCCATACCGGCGCGGAGACCGCCGACCAATTGGTACACCACGTCGGAAAGCGGCCCCTTGTGCGGCACCATTCCCTCGATGCCCTCGGGCACCATCTTCTTCTGGTCTTCCTGGAAGTACCGGTCGGCGCTGTGGCCCTGGCTCATCGCCCCGACGGAGCCCATGGCGCGGTACGCCTTGTAGCTGCGGCCCTCCCAGAGGATGCGTTCGCCCGGGCTCTCCGTCGTCCCTGCGAAAAGGGAGCCTATCATCACGCTATGAGCTCCTGAAGCCAGCGCCTTCACCACATCGCCGGAGTAGCGGATGCCGCCGTCCGCCACTATCGGGACGCCGTACTTGTAGGCCTCGGCCGCGCAGGCGGACACGGCAGTGATCTGCGGGACCCCACAACCGGTGACTACCCGGGTGGTACAGATCGACCCCGGCCCTATCCCCACTTTGACCGAATCGACCCCCCGTTCGATGAGGGCCTTGGTGGCTTCGGCGGTGGCTACGTTTCCCGCCAGCAGCTCGACCTCGGGGTATTGTTCCCGGATGGCCGCGATGGCGTCCAGCACGCCCCGCGAGTGGCCGTGTGCAGTGTCGATGCAGATGATATCGGCCTGGGCCTCCACCAGCGCCTGGACGCGCTCCGCCGTATCCTTCGCTACCCCCACGGCGGCCCCCACCCGCAAGCGGCCCAGATCGTCCTTGCACGCGCTGGGAAACTCGATCATCTTCATGATGTCCTTGATGGTGATGAGGCCTCGTAGCTTGAAGTCATCGTCTACCACCAGGAGTTTCTCGATCTTGTGGACTTTGAACTGGTCGATGGCCTGGTCGAGAGTGGTCCCCACAGGGACAGTGACCAGGTTCTGGGAGGTCATGAGTTCGGTGATGGGTTTCGCCAGGTCGGTCTCGAAGCGCGTATCGCGGTTGGTGACGATGCCCGCCAGCCGCCCGTCGGGGTAAACGATAGGCACTCCGGAGATGCGGTACTCCTTCATGAGAGCCTCGGCATCTCCATAGGCAGCGGTGAGAGGCAGCGTGATGGGGTCCACGATCATCCCGGCCTCGCTCCTCTTCACCTTGCGCACCATCTCCGCCTGCCGATCGATAGGCTGGTTCTTGTGGATGATGCAGAGGCCCCCCTCGCGCGCCAGCGCGATGGCCAGTGTGGTCTCCGACACCGTGTCCATGGCCGCGGAAAGCAGAGGAATGTTTAGGCCGATCTTGCCGGTGAGACGCGTGCGGACGTCGGTCTCTTTCGGGAGCACCCCGGATTCTGCCGGGATCAGGAGGATATCGTCGAAGCTAAGGCCTTCCCCAGCGATTTTCCGGTCCCAGTCAATCACGCCCGACCTCCCCTTTTCTTGGTGATTCTAGCCGAAATGCCGGGTGATTGCACCGACTCGTAGGGAAGGTCGCGCAGGGTGTCCGGGAACGTCGCTATAGTAGTATGGTCCTGCAGGATGCTCTCACAGGAGGGATGTGAAGTTCCGCTTCGTACATGCCGCCGACCTGCACCTCGACACGCCCTTCCAGGGTCTCGCCCAGGTGTCCCCAGAGGCCGCTGCGCGGCTGCGCGATGCCTCGCTGGAGGCGTTCGACGGAGTCGTGAAGCTCGCCATCGAACGCGAGGCCGCCTTCGTACTGCTGGCAGGTGACCTCTACGACGGAGAAGAACGGGGAGTACGTGCTCAGCTGCGTCTCCTGCGGGGTGTGGAGCGCCTGGCCAGGCGAGGAATCCGCACGTTCGCCGTTCATGGCAACCACGACCCTTTGCGGGGGTGGCCCGCAGTTCGCCGGTGGCCTCCAGAGATGACCATCTTCGGGGCGGAGGAGGTTGCCGGGGTTCCCGTGGAGATCGAGGGCCATCGGGTGGCCACAGTCTTCGGACTCAGCTATGGCCGGCGCGACGTGACGGAGAATCTCGCCCTGCGCTTTCCTCGCCGGGGCGATCACGACCCTGGGACAGGACTGAAGATCGGCCTTCTACACTGCAGCGTCGGCGACCAACCGGACCACTCCCCCTACAGCCCGTGCTCGCTCGCCGATCTGAACCGGGCGGACATCGACTATTGGGCGCTGGGCCACGTCCACCGGGGGGCGGTGCTGCAGGAGGGCCGGCCGTGGGTGGTCTATCCCGGCAACACGCAGGGCCGCTCGCCGAAGCCCGCCGAGATGGGGGCCAAGGGTGCCGTCGTGGTGGAGGCCGAGGGGACGACGGTGCGTTCGCTCGAGAGCATCCCCCTCGATGTGGTGCGATTCCTGGACCTGCGGCTCGAGTTGGATATGCTCGGCGAGGGGAGCGACTTGGGCGGACTGCGGTCTGAGCTGATGAGGCGCGCGGTGGAGCTGCGGGAAGAGAACGGCGACCGGGCCCTCTTGGTGCGCGCGACCCTGGTCGGCCGGGGTCCTCTGCATCACGATCTAGCTCCTCCGGGAGCTGCCGACGACCTGCTTCGCGATCTTCAAGACGCGGTGGGTGACGCGGACCCGCCCATCTGGTGGGAGAGCATCCGCGACCACAGCCGCCCGCAGGTCGATCTGGACGTGGTTCGGGCTCGAGACGACTTCTCCGCCAACCTCTTGACCGTCGCGGAAGCTATGGCAGTCGATCCTGTTCGCAGTGAGGCGCTCATGCGGCTGCTCACCCCTCCGGCCCCGGCGGATCTCCTGCGCCGGTGCGGACGACCTTCCTGGGATGACCTGCCCGGACTCCTTGAGGAAGCGTCATTGTGCGCCCTGGAAGCTCTTGAGAAGGAGGCGGCAGGGTGCGAGTGACCGGCTGGTTCGTCGAGGGGTTTGGCGTCCTAAGCGCCTTCGAGGCCTGCGACCTGCCGGCCGGGCTCATCGTCTTCGAGGGGGCCAATGAAGCCGGCAAGAGCACGCTGCTCGCCTTTCTGCGCGGGGTTCTGTTCGGTTTCCCACGAGTGGTGAAGGGCAAGCGGCCGCACTATCCTCCGTTAGCCGGGGGGCGTCACGGTGGGCGGGTCTTCCTGCAGACCGCTTCCGGACCGGTTACCGTCGAGCGCGAGGTTGGGCGCAGCGCCCGCATTACCCTCGGCGACGGGGCACACCTGAGTGATCCGGAGTTCCAGCGGCTCATCGGCGGGGTCGATGCTCAGACCTTCCGCACGGTGTTTGCATTCAGTCTCGACGAGCTGAGCGACTTCGACTCCCTGACGGGCGAGCAGGTGCGGTCCCGCATATTCGCCGCCGGAGTGGGAGGAGCCGGTCCCTCCGTGCGCCAAGTCGTGCAGGATATGGAGAAGATCGGCGGCCAACTCCTCAAACCGCGATCGCGCGATGCCGAGATCAACCGGCTCCTGGCCACCCTTGCAGAGCGGGAGCACGAGCTGGCTGACTCCCGCCTTCGCGCCGGGCAGTATCCCCAACTGCTTGAGGAAGAGGAGCTGATGGAGGCTCAGCTCGGGCGACTGGACGAGGAGGAGAGGGAAGCCCGGTCAGAGGGAGCGCTGCACGAGCGGTTGCTGGACCTCTGGCCCGTGTGGGTCGACCTCGAGAATGCCCGGGCCGAACTCCGTTCCCAGGAACCTGTGGACGAGTTCATCGCCGACCCTCTGCTGCGACTTGCCGAGACGAAGCAGGCCTTAGCCGGAGCCCGCCAGAACCTGTCCAGGGTCGAGGAGCAGTGGCAGCTCCGGTCCGTCGAGATGGAGAGGCTCCGAGCGGACTTGCGTGAGGATGTCTGGGCGATTGCGCCGGCTGCAGAAAGACACGCAGGCTTGTTGCCCTTCTATCGTGATCGCCTGCACGAGTGCGAGGGAGCGCGCGCCCGCGTGCAAGCCGGCGAAGCCCGGCTGCGCGGCGCGCTGCGGGAGCTGGGCGGAGAGATCGACGAAGCCGCGCTCATGGCCATCGACACCTCATTGCCACGCACAGAACAGCTGCGCGAGTGGCGATTGAAACTCGAAGAAGCTGGCGAGCGGGTGAGGCGGTCCGCCGACCTTGTTGAGACCTCCGCCGCGCTGTCCAGGCGCGCGAGCGGAGAACATGAGTACCAGAGGGCTCTCGTGGAGGCCCTGGAGACTCCCGACGAGGCCGCGGTTGCCGAGCGGTCCGAGGCTCTGCGTACGCTGCGCGCCGGGCTGGCGGAGGTGAGGGCGAAGCGCGCCGCCCTGGAGGGGCGCGAAATTGCCTCGAGCGCCACGCTACGCCTGTTGGAGCGTGGGGCTGCCGGGGCCCCCGGCCGGCGACTCGTGTCCCGACCAGCGTTTGGTGCACTCGCGTTGGGGGCCGCCCTGGCCCTGGGCGCGATGGTGGCCGCGGCTGTCGGGGCCCGCGCGCTGCTGCCCATTGTCCTGGCTGCTCTGGCCGTGGGGGCGTGGGCGGTTGGTCTGGCCCTGCTCCTGCGAAATCGGGGTGGCGAGGTCGACTCCGGCGCTCCCGACCCTCTGCAACTGCTGCGGAACGAGCAGGCAGAGCAGGCCCGGCTTGGCGACGACGTCAGCAGGTCTGAAGCGGGGCTGCGACAGGCGGCCGAGATGCTGGGATGGGTGCGGCTGCCGGATGCGCGGGAACTGGAGCATCTGGATGCCTCTCTGGCCGAGGAAAGACAGGATCTGGTCAGATGGCGCGATCAAATGACCGAACTGGACAAGGCCGGGGAACGTCTCCGGACTTCGCTACTCGAGGAGCAGGCAGCGAAGGAAAGACTGGACGAGGATCGGGAGGCCGCCCGGCTCTTGGAGAGCGAGTTCGCCCGCCGTTTGGGTGAGTGGGGCCTGCCGGTCACGTTGTCAAGCCAGGGCGCGGAGGAGTACCTGCGCGCCGCCGCCTTGGCCAAAGAGGTTGCGCTGCGGCTCGACGATGACCGAACGACGGCGACCCGTCTTCAGCACGAGACAACCGAGTGGGAGACCGAAGCGGAACGGCTGCTCGACCAGGCGGGCCGCCCGAGCGGTCACCAAGGGGTGCGGGACGTGGAGGCCGAACTGCTTTCCCTGACGGATCTGTGCAGCGGCGAGGCGGAGAGGCGGGCAAAGCTGTTGAGGCTTGAAGAGACTAAGGGTGAACTAGAGACTGAGTCTGGGAGAGCCGAGGCCGTGGTTGAGGAGACCGCGGCCCGATGGCGCTCGTTGCTGGAGCAGGTCGGCGTGACCGACGAGGAGTCCTTCGTGAGAAAGCTGGAGGTCTTTGAGAGCCGCCGGATGCTGAAGCGGCGCATCGCTGAGGCGGAGGAGCTTCTGGTGAAGCGGATAGGCCACGGGTCTGAGGCCGAGACCTTCCGCCAAAGGCTGGAAGGGGGCGATGTCGGTGTCTGGGAGGACCGCCTGCGCGGGCTGCCGGTCAGGCTCGAGGCCATCAAGGAGGAACGTGCCCGGCTCATCAAGACGCAGGGTGATACGGAAAGGCGGCGTCGCGAGCTGGAGGAGTCGGCCGATGTGCCCGGTCTAGAAACACTGGTTGAGGGATTGCGGACCGACCTCGACTCAGCCGTGCGCCGTTGGAGGGTGAACGCCCTGGCGGTCGCCCTTGTGCGCAACACGCTCACCGAGTTCACCCGCGAACGCCAGCCCGCGGTGGTGGCCGACGCTTCGCGGATGTTCGCGCTTGTCACCGATGGCAGGTACCGGGAAGTTCTCAGCTCCCCTGATGAAGAGGGGGTCACTGTCATCGACTCCGAGGGGCGGGTGAAGTCACCCGAGGAACTAAGTCGCGGCACCGCGGAACAGCTGTATCTCTGCCTGCGCTTGGGGTTGGCGGACGAGTTCTCCCGCAGAGCTGAACCCATACCGCTGGTCATGGACGACGTTCTCGTGAACTTCGACCCGGCTCGACGGAGGGCGACCGCGCGCCTGCTTCTGGATTTTGCCGAGCTCCATCAGATCCTGCTGTTCACTTGTCATCCGGAGATGGGAGAGTTGATGCGGGCGGAGAGGCCCGAGACCCTCGTGGTCAGGATGTCGTGACCCCGAGGAGGCGATTGGCTGTCGCGTCCGCACGGTTCTGCTAACCTTCCGCACCGTGAGCATCGACACAGTCATCTTCGATATGGACGGCGTGATCGTCGAGACCGAGCAGGTCTGGCACGCCGTGCGCCGTGATTTCGCGACCGCCCACGGAGGTCGCTGGGAGGAGCGCGATCAGCCGGCGGTGATGGGTGCCAACTCTCTCCAGTGGGCGGCCTACATGCGCGAGCAGGGTGGGATCGAGCTGACCGACCAGGAGATCTACGATGGTATCGTCCAGGGGTTGCGCGCATGGTATGAGCGCGATCTGCCGATCATTCCCGGGGCCCGCGAGGCCATAGCCGGTCTGGCGCCCCGGTATCGGTTGGGTGTCGCCTCGTCCTCCCCTCTCGAACTCATTGAGTATGTGCTGGAACTTGCCGGCTTGCGCGGATACTTCGGCGCGGTGGTCTCTTCTGACGATGTGGCTCGGGGCAAACCCGCGCCAGACGTGTACAGGGAAACGTGTGCGCGCCTGCAGACATCGCCCGCGAGGGCGGCGGCGGTGGAGGATTCCTCCAGCGGGATACAGTCCGCAGCCGCGGCCGGACTTGCCGTCATAGCCGTGCCCAACCTCGCCTTCCCGCCCTCGGCAGACGCGGTCGGTCTGGCCGACATGGTGCTTGGCTCCATCGCCGAGGTTACCGGGGACGTTGTCGCGTCGTTGAGGCGGGAGGCGGTTGATGGTTAGTAGAGAGCGTTTGGACGCATTCCTGCGTGGCGAGCGCTGGGCGGTGGTCGGAGCTTCAGGGGATCGAAGCA
>Ga0068713_1004310_pt1 | contig 11218 bp, 11 predicted proteins | sample MTBAKSrepl2MetaG_FD_62223 | JGI IMG/M metagenome (GOLD analysis project Ga0068713, IMG submission 62223) | Enrichment culture microbial communities om Arthur Kill intertidal strait, New Jersey, USA, that are MTBE-degrading - MTBE-AKS2 (Arthur... | ecosystem: Environmental > Aquatic > Marine >...
CCTGCTCGGGATTATGACGCTTTCGTTTGACCATCTTCGAGCCTCCTTGGCCTCCTCAGCCATCTTGAGACTCTCATTATACCTGGACCAGTTTACGGGGGGCAGACCAGCTTCATTCAGTATTTATCTCACTTGTCACCTCTCAGGAGATCTGAGGATACAGGCCCTCAACAAACAGACTTCGAGAAAATTGAGCCAATTGATATTTTAAAGAATTCTAAATTAAAAGTTATGTGCTGGGAACTTCCCTGGAAGATACACCCACTATCTAAAATGGGAAATAGGCGTGTGGATCATTATATTGAAATATTTAATTCAACTTGGATTCATAACCATGCAAAAGTCATTGCTGATTATGTACTCCCTGCAGATTTTCGAGCAGAGATTGAGCTAAAGGGCATATATATTGATATTCAGCTCCAGGCTGCAGATGGTTCAGATCGAAATATTGCAATCACTCCGGCAGGCTTAGGAATTGATATTGAAGAAAAACAAAGGTATATTATCACCAGACGACAAATGCAAATAGAATTTAGAACGGAGACAGGAAAATTGCTTGAATATGACAGCTATCACGCTCACAATGATATGAAATGCTATCTTGCTATAGCCATCGGTTCTTGGCAGCAAATAAAATTGTACTCTTTCAAGATACAAATACCTGAAGAAGTTAAATCGACGATATAGGCATTTAGCAAAATATGCCTTACAGTCCTTAACAATGCAATGTTTGTTTTATACTAAAATATATGATAAATACCTAACTCAAAGAGATTGTGTTGTTTGTATAAGGTCTGATGAAAATACATATTTTAACGCCTGGAAACAGGCTGAGTTATTTTGCTTCGCTAAAAATTGAATTAAATCATACCTTTTGTTTGATGGAATTGATGGGTGGATGCTGATGACAATGAATAGAGCCAACAAAACTATTCAGCTTACCGTCCTTGTTGTGGATGACGATGCCAATATCAGAAAGACGCTCTCATATTGCTTGGCGGCTGAGGAACATACAGTCATCGCGGTAAGTAACTCAGCCGATGCCATTGATGAAGCGCGAAGGCGTTCCTTCGACCTTGCCTTTGTGGATCTCCGCTTGGGTGCGGAAAATGGCATGGACCTGATCCCCGACTTACTTTCGGATTCGCCTTGGACCAAGGTTGTGGTCATCACGGCGCATGCCTCCATTGAGAGCGCTGTGGAGGCTATGAAGAAGGGCGCTATCGATTACATGACTAAACCTTTCAGCCCGGACCAGGTCAAGCTTCTTGCCCGACGAATAGGCAGGATCAGAGAACTGGAAACCGAGGTGGCCGCGCTGCGAGAGAATCTGCACCGGCTTGGACCAGAAGATCGGCTTCAGAGCAAGAACGCCGGCATGCAACGAGTTATCGAGACCGCGAAAAAGGCCGCATGTTCAGAGGCGATTGTCCTGCTTTGCGGGGAGAGTGGCACGGGCAAATCGGTATTCGCCAGAGGTATTCATCATTGGAGTCCGAGAGCGGCAAAACCCATGGGAGTTATCGCATGTCCAGCGGTTCCGCCCGAACTTCTTGAGAGCGAACTGTTCGGGCATGCCAAGGGATCCTTCACCGGAGCGGTGCGGGATAATCCGGGACGCATCTCCGCATGTGAAGGCGGCACGCTCTTCTTGGATGAAATCGCTGATATGGCTCAATCGGTGCAGGCCAAGCTGCTTCGGTTTATCCAGGATAAGGAATACGAACGTCTCGGGGAATCAAGGGTACGCAAAGCGGATGTTCGCATCATCGCCGCCACAAACGCTGATCTTGAGGGACGCGTAGCTGAGGGGCGCTTCCGGGAAGACCTGTTCTATCGGCTCAACGTGATTTGCCTTACAATTCCCCTGCTTCGGGATCGACTGGATGACATCATACCGCTGGCCAAGGATTTCCTAAAGCATTTCAGCCGAGCCAATCATAAGGTTTTGCTTGGCTTCACCGAAGAGGCCGAGAAATCGCTGACTAGCCACACCTGGCCAGGAAATGTTCGAGAACTCCGTAACACCATCGAACGGGCCGTAATTCTAGGCAACGGGGACCGAATCGACGCTTCGGACCTTCCCGACAACATCGCTCCTGCTATGGGCACCCCGGCTATTGGGGACAAGGTGTCCTTATCAACCATCGAAGAGCTGCACATTAGAAGAGTCTTGGCCAACACCTCCTCGCTCCAGGAAGCGGCGGACGTCCTGGGAATCGACCCGGTGACGCTCTGGCGTAGGAGGAGAGCCTACGGCATCTAACTCCGCCTTCAGTTTCAATCAGCTTTGCATTTTGCAAGGTCTCATCATCTGCGATCTTTCAGATTTCAAGCCCATCCCTGCAATATCTTTCGTAAGCAATTGATATAATTAGCATCGTAACATGGCATGCTCGTTGCGTATTTCATCGGTGTTCGTGGCGAGCTAGTGGAGGATTGTGCCCATGACGCTTAAGAAAAAAATTCTCATAGGATATGGGGTCGCATTCGCCCTTATGGGCATCGTGGTTGTTTGGGCGATCGCGAACCTTGTCTCACTGGGCCGGGCGACCGACGCCATCCTGAGCGAGAACTACCGAAGCATCCTCGCCGCTGAGAACATGGTGGATGCGCTGGAGAGGCAAGACAGCGGCGTGCTGCTCATTTTTCTGAACGACACGGAAAAGGGAATCACGCAATTTCGGGAAAACGAAGCGATTTTTCTGGAATGGTTGGCTCGCGCCAAGGACAACGTCACGATTCAGGGAGAAGCGGAACTCGTCCAAGCCATAGAGGCCGACTATGCGACCTATCGGAAACAATTCTCCGCGTTTACTGATTTGCGCGGTGCCGCCGGCGCGACCTTGAGCCCCACATATTATCAGGAAACGATCTATCCCCTTTTCATCAAAGTGCGCGAGGCTTGTATCGACCTTCGTAATCTCAACGAGCAGACGATGTACGCCGCTAGCGTTAGGGCCGGCAACGTGGCCAGGCGCGCTATCTGGTCAACGGGGTTCGTGGCTGCGTCGGCGCTACTTGTGGCCTTGATCTTCAGCTTGCTTCTCGCGGAGCGCATTGTGGGACCGATCCGGCGCTTCATGGAAGCATCCCGGAAGATCTCATCCGGCGACTACGAGGTGCAGGTACCCGTGGAAACCGGTGACGAGCTGGGACACTTAGCGGTTGAATTCAACCAAATGGCAACCCAACTCGGCCGTTACCACGAGATGAATATCGACCAAATCATATCGGAGAAGAACAAAGGCGCGGCGATTCTTTCGAGCATCGAGGACGGCTTGGTGGTGTTCGACACCAAGCTTAAAGTAACCAGTATCAACCCGGCTGCACGCCGGTTGCTGGGGTTGGAATTCACAGATAGTTCCACATTTCAGTGCCTGGACATTTTACCGGACCCTCAGGTTTGCGATCTTATCAGCAGAACCGTCGAAGAGGGAACACAACCTACCGTCCCTGACGAGCAACGTATTATCGTTCTCCCTGATGGCGAAGGCTCCAGGCATTACCTCTTTTCCGTCACGACCATTAAGGGAAGAGATCGAAACTTTTCCGGCATCGTTCTCTTGCTCAAGGATGTAACCCGCTTAAAGGAAGTGGAGCGACTCAAGAGTGAGTTTGTCATGGCGGCGTCTCATGAGCTTCGCACGCCCCTGACCAGCCTTGGAATGAGCGTGGACCTTCTCCTGGAACACGCAGCCCATGGACTTGCTGAGAAGGATAGAGACCTCCTGCAAGCCGCGCATGAGGAGGTCCACCGTATGAAGGCGCTCGTTAATGATTTGCTCGACCTCTCCAGGATAGAGGCGGGCAGGATTGAACTAGAGTTCGAAAGTGTTCCGGTTCCAACCTTGTTCGACCATGTCGAAGCGGTTTTCAAGAGCCAGATGGATATGAAAGAGGTTTCATTAACCTCAGAACTCACCGGCGAAATGCCTAAAGTCCGCGCCGATGCCAATAAAATTACTTGGGTATTGACCAATCTGATTTCCAATGCCCTGCGATATGTGAGCAGGGGCGGGCACATAAGCTTAAAGGCTAACAAAATCGGGGCTCACGTGCATCTTTCCGTACAAGACGATGGACCGGGAATTCCTCCTGAATACCAATCCAAGATATTTCAGAAATTCGTCCAAATCAAAGGGCAGGAAGCAGGAGGGACGGGTTTAGGCCTGGCCATTTGTAAGGAGATTGTGCGCGCTCACGGCGGCGCGATCTGGGTTGAGTCATCTCCTGGCCAGGGCAGCACCTTTACCTTTACTCTGCCAGTGGCCCAATAGGAGTAACACATGGAAAAGAGGCCGATTCTGGTCGTTGACGATGAAAAGAACATTCGTCTGACCATGTCGCAGTCGTTGGAGCCCCTGGAGCTACCTGTCCAGACGGCGGTGAATGGCGAAGAGGCGCTTCGGAAGCTTCGAGAAGGCCCATTTAGTTTGGTGTTTTTGGATTTGAAGATGCCCGGGATAGACGGGATGGAGGTCTTGCGACAAATCAAGGACAATTGGCCGAAAACCCGGGTGATCATCATCACCGCGCATGGAACCATTGAATCCGCCGTAGAGGCCATGAAGCTCGGCGCGGTGGATTTTATTCAGAAGCCGTTCAGCCCTGCTGAGATTCGAGAGTTGGCGACTCAGGTGCTGGAGCGCGAAGCGTTAGATGAAGAGAACGCTGTTGAGTATGTTCCCTTGATCGAACTCACCAAGCGCCACATCTCGGATCGTGGGTTTGCGGCTGCTCGTGAATCCGTCCGGAAGGCTATTGCGGCGGACCCGGCCCAGCCGGAGGCCTACAACCTTCTGGGGGTTTTGCTTGAAATCAAGGGGGACAGGCTGGAAGCCCAGAAGTTCTATCGAGCGGCCCTGGATATCGACCCTACGTTCAAACCGGCCTTGGCGAACCTGGATCGGACCACATCGTGGAACAAGTTCGGGCGGATCGATCTCGGACTTGATCGTGAAGGCTCTTCCCCGCAAGAAGAGAGAACCAAAAAGGAGACGGATGAAAAATAGTCTTTACATCGTGATCGTCGGTTGTGGGCGGTTAGGGTCGCACTTGGCCAACCAGCTGAGTCGAGCCGGGCATTCAGTAGTTGTGATCGACTTGAATGAGGACACCTTCGGTGATTTGTCTCCGGATTTCAGCGGATTCCGCGTCGTGGGAGATGCGACGCGCATAGCGGTCCTCAAAGAGGCCAAGGTGAAACAGGCCGACATTTTTTTCGCCACGACACATGAGGACAACGTCAACCTGATGGTGGCCCAGGTGGCCCTCAAGTTGTTCAACGTAAAGCATGTCTTGGCCAGAGTATTCGATCCGAGACGGGAGGAGGTGTACAGCCAACTCGGTATCGAAACCATTTGTCCAACATTGGTGGCCGCGGAAATTTTTCTGATGGCCGTTGCCAGCAGCCGAGCGGCGCGAGGGGACGTGAGGCCATGAAAATATTACTCGTTGGTGGAGGGAAGACGCTCTACTTTCTCTGCCAAAATTTTGTAGCGAAGGGACACACGGTAGTCATCATCAATCGCGACCAGGAAGAATGCGTTCAATTGGCGCGCCAGCTTTCCGCCACGATAATCTGCGGTGACGGCAGCGATGCCCTGATTCTCAAGGAAGCCGGCGCTATGGGAGCGGACGTGGTGCTGGCCATTACTCCCAACGATCAGGACAATTTGGTTATCTGCCAATTGGCCGCTCTTAAATTCGGAGTGCCTCGGGCCATTGCCTTGGCCAACGATCCAGAGAATGCCGAGATTTTCGAAAAGCTCGGCGTTTCGGCATTCTCCATAACTCATATTGTCGGCAGTTTGATTGAACAAAGGGCATCCATGGAACAGATTGTCAACCTGTTGCCCGTCGGTGAAGGTCGAGTGAACGTGACAGAGATTGTGCTGAATGACGAGTCGCCAGTCGTGGGGAAGCTCCTAAAGGACCTTGATCTGCCTGAAAACGCCTTGGTGGCGGTCATGATGCGCGACAACAAGCCGATCGTTCCTCGGGGAGCCAATGACTTGTTGGCGGGTGACCGTGTTGTGTTGATCACACTGCCGGAAAACCATGGCCCAGTGCTCAGGGCATTCACCGGCGAGCGGATTTAGCGGGACGGCTGGGCCTTGCGAGAAAAAGATTATCTCAGACAACGCTACGCCGCGATCATTTCCTCAATCGGATTGATCCTGCTCATATCCAGCGTGGTGATGCTAGCGCCTCTGCTGGTTCTCATATCGCATCCTGAGGAGGTAGATCATGCGCGGGCGTTCGGTTTGCCCGCGGGTTGCCTGTTCCTTTTGGGAATTGTCTTGCGGAAAGCGTTTCGTTCCCCGCGCAATATAACGCTATCCGTCCAGGAAGGCGGAATCATCGTTTTGCTGAGCTGGATCACCGTCATCCTTTTTTCCGCATGGCCATTCACGGCCGCCTTGGGTCTTCCGTATTCCCGAGCCGTATTTGAATCGGTAAGCGGATGGACCACCACCGGGCTCTCGGTCGTGGACGTGACCAACGCCGGAAGGATGATCTTGGTCTGGCGGAGCATCATGCAATTGGCCGGCGGAGCTGGGCTGGCCATTATCATGATGTCAGCAATCGTCGGTCCCGTCGGAGTCGGCATATCGAGCGCCGAGGGACGAAGCGACCAACTCGTGCCGCATGTCCGGCGGTCGGCGCGGTTGGTTCTGATTATCTATGCCTGCTATGCCATCGCCGGGACTCTGGCCTACTGGATAGCGGGCATGCCGCTTTTTGACGCGGTCAACCACGCATTCGCCGCTGTTTCCACGGGCGGGTTCTCCACTCGGGCCGAAAGCATCGGCTACTGGGATTCAACTACAATCGAGGCCATAACCCTTCCGCTCATGATTCTCGGTAATTTAAGTTTTGTTAGCGCATGGTTCCTGTGGCGCGGCAGGCTGCGCATAGTGGCCCGAAATGGCGAGCTGCGGCTATTGGCAGTCCTCATTCCTTTCTCCGTCGCCGCCATGTTTCTCCTGACGAGCCAGACGCTCTATCCACAGCTCGGGAAATCAATCCGGGTCGCCATCTTCGAGACAGTGACCGCCATAACCACCACGGGCTTTTCAACCGTTAGCTACGGTAATTGGAATGCCTTTGGTCTGTTTCTCATCATCACGCTGATGCTTATTGGCGGCGGAACATGTTCCACCGCCGGCGGTATTAAACAGTTCCGTATCTATCTTTTATGCAAGGTGCTCTACTGGGAAATCAAGCGCTCTCTCATGCCACGTACCGCGGTATTGGAACGTCCCATCTGGGAGGGGAATAAACGTGTCTTTGTGGATGACACCAAGATTCTCCAGGTAATGATCTTTATTTTCCTGTACCTGATGACTTATGCGCTCGGAGTCATGATCTTATGCGCCTGCGGCTACAATCTCGCCGATTCTCTTTTTGAGTTTGCGTCCGCTATAGGAACGGTCGGACTTTCGGTCGGTGTAACCAATGCTCAAATGCCAGATGCCGCCCTGTGGTCAGAAACTATTGCTATGTTCCTCGGGCGGCTGGAGATCACCGTGGTGATCGTCAGCCTGCTTAGAGTCGGCCGGGATAGCCGGTTACTACTGGCACAATCACCATAAGAAAAATTGATGAAATGAAACGAGCGATGAAACCAAAAGATGAGGACACGAAACAAAATCCTCGGTTCTTGCTCTGCGACACAGCAGGCAATGCCGCTAACCTTTCGTCAGTCGAGGGAGAATGGATTTCCACTCCCATACAATGCTTTGATAAGGCCGTTGAGTGGAAGCCCGAGATGATTGTGATTGTTTTTCGCCCCGTTCCTGTTCGGGAGCGTGAAACCCTTGTGGAATTGAGCACATCGCTCAAGAAAAACAGCCATACCAAGCGGAGCCCAGTATTGGCGCTTCTCCGCTCAAAACACCGCAAACTGGTTGAGGAGCTGAAGCGAGCGAAAGTTGATTACATCCGGTATATCGGTGAGGCTAAGTTAAACTCAGGTTTTGTGCGGAAAATCATTGAAAGCCTAGGATCGGGAGATAAACCTGATCGGTATCTGGATGTATCATGTCCCTTCTTGCATTACTTCAAGATAAATTCACAAGACGAGATGACGGTATGTGGGGCGTATCTAGATCGGTTGGTGCTGGGCGGCCGTCGTCTTCGCGAATTATGTGAACTGGAAACCCATGTCAATTGTGAATACTTCCAACATCCGAGGCTCGGGTCATGATGCTTCGGAATCGTATGCTTAAGGTTCATCCAACGACCCTTGTTCTCGCCAGCTTTCTCATTGCCATAGCTATCGGGACATTTCTTCTCAAACTCCCCTATTCCAGCAAGAGCGCGTATATCCCTTGGATGGATGCGCTGTTTACAGCCACGTCGGCGGTTTGCGTCACAGGCCTGGTAGTTGTTGATACGGGCGACCATTTTACCATATTTGGTCAGTGTGTGATCCTTGCGCTGATCCAGATCGGTGGCTTGGGCGTGATGACCGTTTCGGTGGCTCTATTTCGATGGATCGGCCGCAGTGTTTCTTTTCGCCATAGAATGGTCATGCAGGATTTGTTCGCGCATACCCCACGCGAGGATATCTTTAGCCTCGTCAGAGACATCGTCTTGTTCACGGTCGGCGCTGAAGTCATCGGGGCGGTGTTGCTGACCATCCATTGGAGCCAGGAACTCCCTTTGGGACGCGCAATCTATACGGCGGTATTTCATTCTATCTCAGCATTTTGTAACGCAGGGTTCTCGCTTTTTTCAGACAGCATGATACGCTACAGCGACAATGTCTTGCTCGTCACAACCGTTTCCTCCTTGATCGTTATAGGAGGCGTTGGGTTCCCAGTGCTGTACGATATTCAATCCTGGTTCACGCGGCGAAAAGTAAAACGGGTTCGATTATCGATTCAGACTAAGTCGGTTTTAATTACAACGCTTATCTTGATTATCTCTGGCGCTTTGATGTTTTCTTTATTGGAACGACAGGCTCTTATTAACGATAAGACAATTTCTCATATCATTTTAACACCTCTGTTTCAATCCATTACGTGTCGAACAGCTGGATTCAATACAGTGGATATCTCCACATTAAAAGACGCCACCCTCTCCATGATGGTTTTCCTGATGTTTTTTGGGGCCTCACCGGGTTCTTGCGGCGGTGGCGTCAAAACCACAACATTGGCCCTTCTGGCGGCATTCACTATAAGCCGAATACGCAAAAAAAGACGGGTTAATATGTTCAAAAAGAGCATACCTGGTGAAACAATTACCCGGAGCGTATCGCTCGTTCTCGTTGCCATGGGAATCATTGGCGCGGTCTTATTCTTAATTCTTGTCGGGGAATCAATGAGTGGTAACGATGTGTCTGTTCATCAAAGGTCCTTCCTTGCCTACTTGTTCGAAACTGTATCCGCGTTTGGGACGGTGGGTTTGTCCATGGGCATAACCTCATCGCTCGACTCTTGGGGAAAAAGTTTGATTATATTGATGATGCTCGTCGGTAGAGTCGGCGTGCTCACATTCGCCTATATTATCGTCGGAGCCGGCACGACGAATGGAATCGAATATTCCGAGGAGAACCTGATGGTCGGTTAGGCAAACGGAGAACGAACATGAAACGTTTTGCGGTGATAGGTCTTGGTAATTTCGGCTTTCATGCGGCCAAGGCTTTGTTTGAAGACGGTAATGAAGTTGTAGCCATCGACACCGACAAAGCTAAGGTACAGGCCATTGACCCCCATTCAACCGAGGCGGTCGTACTCAATGCCACGGACAGGGAAGCGATAAAGTCGCTTGGCCTTGAAAGCATGGATGGCGTGATTGTCTCCACGGGCACCAGAATCAGCACCAGCATCTTGATATGTCTCTATCTTCAAGAAATAGGCGTCAAAAAAATCCTGGCTAAAGCACTGGATGAAGATCATGCGAAAATTCTTAAAAAGGTGGGCGCTACCGAAGTCATTCACCCGGAACGAGACATGGCGTTGCGTGTGTCACGCGGATTATCACGACCAAATATGCTGGATTTTATTCCGTTAGCGGATGAGTTCGACTTGGTGCAATTTGGTCCTCCGAGAGATTTCATCGGGAAAAGCCTTAAGGACCTAAACTTGAGAGCCAAGTATAACGTGCATATCATTGCGATTAAAGAGCTGGTCCCGGAGAATTTCGTTTTGGTTCCGCCAGCCAACTTTGTAATAAAGGATAGCGACATACTAATCGTGTTAGGGAAGTCCGAAGATATTCGACGAATTAAAGCACTAAAGTAGCTAGGTATATCCTATGTTCCTTATTCGCGCCAATTAATTTCATATTTTACCATTTTATGCTATTATAAAATAGCGAGATGAATAGCAACATATGATCCCCTTAAAAGTATTAAATTAGGTTCATCCGACTAAAGCGTACCTGGTTTCATGAACGGCCATGATTTTGAGTTTGAAGAAGTCCAGATCGCGGAAGCCATAGGCTTGCCTTTTCATGGTGTTGATCTTGTTGTTGGTGCCCTCCAAGGGAGCGGTGGAGATGGGGTAGTCGTAGTAGGCCAGGATGCCGGTGCGATGAGTGGCCAAGGTCCGGGCGAATTTTTTCAGCATGGCGATACCAGATGATCCGGCCTGATAGACCCAATCCAAAAGGAATTTTGCCGCGGTCTTCTTATCAAGCTGCTTCCATATTTGGCGAAGGGCTTCCTTCATGTAATAGGCGGTGGCTAGAGGTTGGTTGAGGGTCAGAGCTTCTTGCAGCCGACGGGGTTCGTCCCTTTTTTCATTGAGGTTCTCGGGATTTTTCAAAAGCAGCCATCGGGTACCCTTGATGACTTTTTTCTCCATGACTTCAGCCTCATGATAGAGCTGGCGTCTCAAGTCGGACAGCCCGTCGTTGTAGAGCTTGACCACATGGAAATGATCGAAAACAATGGTCGCCTGAGGAAGGTTTTCCATGACCGCACCGATGTAAGCGGGCGACATGTCTATGGCCACGGCTTCCACCTTGGCCCGAGACGATTTAAGGCGCTGCCAAAACGGAATCAAGGCCTCGGACCCTTTGCCTTCCCCGACAAAAACAACCGCGCCGCTCTCCAAGTCCAAAACGATGGTCAGGTAGCGGTGCTGTCAAGCCCCCATTTTTTGGTCCAGGGCTTATGAGAGTTTAAGGTGTATGGGACATTGTGCATGGTCCTGGTCCTTCACGCTGTGGGGATGTAGGTGGAGCCGAGCGAAGCGAGGCG
>Ga0068713_1004325_pt1 | contig 11176 bp, 9 predicted proteins | sample MTBAKSrepl2MetaG_FD_62223 | JGI IMG/M metagenome (GOLD analysis project Ga0068713, IMG submission 62223) | Enrichment culture microbial communities om Arthur Kill intertidal strait, New Jersey, USA, that are MTBE-degrading - MTBE-AKS2 (Arthur... | ecosystem: Environmental > Aquatic > Marine >...
AGCTCATTTTCGTCCCTCTCTGTGCCGTGTGTACACAAAGTGTGGATAAAAATGAGCCTAAGCGTGGTGCGATCTAAAAATATCTAATGATATTAGTATCTTGGTGGAGGGAACGCCGACCTACCGCAAAACAGTCTCAAAGCCCGCGCTCCTCGTAACTCATTGATAATAAACGCCGAAGTCATCTCACACAACTACTTCCCGATAACTCGACCAGAGAAACGATTTTCTCCCCTGATTTCCCGGCACCGGACGAGGGTGACGGGTTTGCAGTAAAACCGGATACCTGGCGTCGAGCCGCAACAACTTCGAATCCGTTTTACGGATGCCGGTTCGGTTCCCAAAACGGGAATCGAATTCCAAGGGATCTTGTTTGCTTCCTTGATCAAATAGTTTAACTTGTTCAAACATAATGACAGTTCGTTAAAAAACTGTCTCCAATACAACTTGCCTCCCCGTAGTACTCATGCCAAAATTTTCTCCCGGTACCGAGGCAAGCTGACGGTCACTTGAGTCCATCCACCTTGTTCGCTTTCGAATGTTACATCGCCCCCATGAAGTTCAACGATCCTTTTGACGATGCTTAACCCGAGGCCGGAGCCCCCGTGCTCGATTGATCGAGATTTTTCAACCCGGTAAAATTGGTCAAACACCCTGGGGATATCCGCCTCGGCAACACCTGGGCCTGTATTGGCGACTGTTACCGTCAGTCCGGCAGCAGAGAGATCGCCCCTCAGCGCAATCTGTCCTCCATCCACGTTATACTTGACGGCATTATCCAAAATATTCGATAGTGCGCGGTGCAGTTTTTGCTCATCTCCCTGGATGACGAGCCCCTTGGGAAGACGAGAGTCTATTTTGATGTTACGGGAATCTGCCAGGAACTTATATTCCCCAACCAAGGATGACAACAACTCGCTTATTTGGACCGGTTTAGGATCGATACTGGACAATGTTTCCAAGGAGGACAGGTTCAGTAGATTCTTGACCAATCGCTCCATGCGCAACACCTGATTTTTTAGTCTGAAGAGATTGCTCCTGATAAGAGGGGGCAGATTTCCGTCGTCACGGGAAGCAATTTCATCGACGGCGAGCCGTATGGTGGTGAGGGGCGTTTTCAGTTCATGCGAGGTATCAAATAGGAAATTCCTTTGCCTTGCAAAAGAATATTGCAGCCGATCCAACATCTGGTTGATGGTTCTGGCAAGTTCACTGAATTCATCCCGCTCTTTTCCATGCAGTATTCGCTGCTCAAGGTTATTTTCGCTGATATCCTGAGCCAAGTTTTTCATCTCACCAATCGGCCGCAGAATCTTGCCGGCCATGACATGACTTATAACGATCAATGCCAGGGAGGAAAAAACCAGCCCGGCCAATATCCCGAGAACCAACTCCCAGATCTCTTCGTTCAGTTTTTCCATGGGCCGTGCGATCTGGACAATGAACGATCGCCCGTCCAATTCGATTGACAGGGTCCTTACCCGAAAGGGTGAATTTTTGTTTCGGGACTGGGCCGACTTGATTTCTGCCTCAGAAACAAGGGGGCGTGCAATAGCACGAGAACCGGGATTCACCAGAGGCAACTTTACCGATTTTGCCAGATTGGACTGAAAAATTGTTTTGCGGGTGTTGCCATCGTAAATTTCAATCCAATACCGATCCATTTCTTGAGAAGCAGAATCTAGAAATACTGAATCTGATTCTTTTTGCGCTTTCACGAGCATCGTAGCTGTTCGATATGCTTCCTCTTTCAGCAGGGTGTCCAGAAGTTCGAAAGGTTGCTCCATCAATTCGTAAAACACGACAACAGAAAACAATAAACTGGAAAAAAAACCGGCTCCGACAATGAAGAGGGTGATCCTTGTCTTGACGGTCATTATTCCGTGTCTCCGATGATATATCCGACCCCGCGCACGGTTCGGATGATCCTGGCATTGCCGGTATCCCCAATTTTATGGCGCAGGTTCTTCATATGAACATCCATGAAATTGGACATACTGAAAGGATCGAAGTCATCCCCCCAGACATGTTCGGCCAGGCTGAAGCGAGTCACAACCCTGTCTTTGTTGTGTAGCAGGAACTCAAGAATGGAAAATTCCCTGGGGGTCAGTTCAACGGGCTTTCCACCCATGGTTACTTTACGTTTTACCGTATCAAGGGCCAGTTCCCCAAATTCCAGGACCGATTGACACTGGCCTGCGGATCTCCGGAGCAAGGCGCGTACCCGGGCCAGCAGTTCATCCATGGAAAATGGTTTGCTCAGATAGTCGTCCGCACCAAGATCAAGGCCCTTCACTTTATCGGTCGAGTCTCCCTTTGCGGTCAGCATCAGCACAGGGGCGTCGATCTTGATCTGTCTCATCTCTCTCAGTACCGTAAATCCGTCCATTTTTGGCATCATGATGTCGAGAATGATTAGATCAAAAGGGTTTTCGCAGAGTTTGTCCAGCGCCTCCTCTCCATTTGACACCGTCTCCACGATGTAGCGCTGGCTTGTTAAAATTTGCCGGATCTGATCCAGCAACGAGAGATTATCGTCAACAAGCAAGATTTTCATTTCCGCACGTTCCATGAAATTGATCTACCGTCATCTTTGAGCGCCTTAGCCGGCAAGCCATGAATACGGCTTTTCATGCTGAACGGGTAATCAGCCAAACACCAGCGCATATGACAATAATACCGGCCCAGCGGGTAGCGCCGATCCCCTCATTGAAAAACATTTGACCGGCAAAAGCCGTGACGATATAGCCGATGGAAAGTAGCGGATAGGCATAGCTGACCTCAACCCTGGAAAGCACCAGCAGCCAGACCGCCACGCTAACGACATAACACCCCAATCCGATCAATATAAAGGGGTTTAACGCCACCGCAAAAAAAATGCGGCTGCAGTTTTGCAAACCGAAGTCAAAATAGCCGATTTGACGCATTCCCTGCTTAAGGGCCAACTGAGCCGAAGCGTTGAGAAGCACTCCAAGTACAATGAGAGGAAGATATCTGGCCATGATCATCCTTTTGCTGTAACCGTTATTGCCAGTCTTACCCATACGAGCAAGACCACTTCACGACATTCACAAATAGCGCATTTCATATATAATTTCAATAAGATCAGTGAGGTGGCTAAAAACATATGACCAATAGGGCTACCGATGCCCTTCAAACCTTTGTTATGAGCCAATATCAAAATTTCCAGATAACATACCCTTCAGGACCACTCTGATCCTGGAAAACAGGCTGGGGGAGCTGATCCCGCCATCGGGCGATATGTTTCACCCTGGCAATCAGTACAGTCCTGCCCCGGTTGTTCTGAATCAAGTCGACCGCAGTTTGCATATCAAACAATCTGCCAGCCGCATCTTTATATTTCATCCCGTAATCAAGCTCACCCGTTCCACCCAGTAAGTAAACATCGTTTCGTTTCAGATACCAGCCCACTGCCCTGATCGAATTTTCATCGGAAATGACAATATCTTTGCTATCAATACCTTGGGCGTATTGTTCCAAAATGGGTCCAGGCGATTTTACCTCTCTGGTCAAGTCCGGAATAGTAAAGTGAACAACAAAAAATAGAAGAAGCGGCGAGAGACCGAGTAAAAGTGTTTTGCTGACCGTTGTCCGGCTTCTGAAAGCCCAAACGAGAAATAGTACAAAATACGCCAAGCCATTGACGACCATCACGGCTTTCCATGCCTGGCTGTATGGTCGGAACCCGTTGAAACCAAAAAGTTGAACATACAAAAAAGCTACTAAAATCAGACTGAAGAGAATGGTGTTGACAACAATCCCCCCCTGGAACAGCCTGCTCCGCGTATCTTTCTTTAGCACATGCAACAACCCAAAAGCGATGAGAATGGCAAACGGCGGGAAACAGGGAAGTATGTAGGTTAAGAGCTTCCCGTTTGAAAAAGAGAAGAACAAAAACGGCAGCACCAGCCAACATAGACAAAATTTCAGCAACCGGCCTGCCGCCCCCTGTTCAAACAATCGGGTTTTTATTCCCGGTACGGCTGCGGGCACCATAAACACCCAGGGAATAAACATGCCCGGTGCCGTCAGAAAGAAAAACCAGAACGACTCTTTATGTTGAGCATTGTCGGCCATAAACCGGCGGATATGTTCGTTCCAGAAAAAGAAACGCCAGAAATCAGGTTCCCGAAGGTGGATTGCGATACTCCATGGCAACGAAACCAAAATAGCGGTTAGAATCGGCAGCCAGCTCATGCGCAACAAATCGGCATACCGGCGCTGCCAAACCAGATAGGGCGCTACCGCCAAAACCGGCACGGCAAATCCGAGAAACCCCTTGGTCAGAAAGGACAGGCCGCAACTCAGACCGGCGAGAAACAGGTAACCTTTTTCTCGCCCCGACCCTGGCGGTGACTCCGTGGCAAAATAGAAAGCGGTAATGGTCGCCGTAAGAAAGAATGAGAACAAGCTGTCTAACACGGCAGTGTTTCCCACCCCGAACACCTCAAAACAGGATAAAAAAACAAGAGTGGCCAGAATAGCCGGAAAACCGCCGTCTTCATTTTCACGACGGGAAGTTCGCCATACCAATACATATATCAACAAGGCTGACAAACCCACGGATAGGGCGGAAGGGAGGCGTACGGCAAAGTTGTTTTCCCCGAACATCAGAAGTGAGCCGGCATGAACCCAATAGCCCAGCACCGGTTTTTCAAAGTAGCGCAGACCGTTAAGATGAGGCGATATCCATTCGCCGCTGGCAATCATTTCTCGGGGAATTTCTCCGTAGCGCGTTTCATCCGGAACAACCAGGTCACGCACCCCCAGGGGAAGAATGTACGCCAGTAAAAAGAATGACAGAATTAATAGAATGTAGCGTTTATTCAATGTGCTCATCGTTTGCTGACCTTATCGTGAATTTCCATGCTATCCGTGTCATCCTGGCAGGCAAGCCATCCGTCCCTGCCGGCGAGAGTACCTCTAACCATCCTTGATTTTTTTGCTTTTCCGGTTTCGCCAAGAATGTCGCCAAGAGGCACGAAGACGATATCCCGCTGTTGTGACTTGAACAAAAAATCCCGGAACAATTCCAGGCAAGCGACCCCCTCCACTTCGGCGTGGATGGTCAACACATTGAGCTGATCGGGACGAATCATATTCAAAAGGTGGTCGTTGTAAGTCTCTGGTGTGCATTGGCGGCCGACGAGCTCATCGTAAGTCGGCAGCGTGGTCGGGACCTGAACATGACGAGACGGCCGGTTGTCGATCAGCGGATAAAAAAGCGAACGACCGCGACAATCGGATTCAAATCGAAAAGGGAATTGCTCTAACGCCAATAGCGCTTCAGGTGTCACCCTCCAGGCAGGGGCCGCGAAACATTCTGGGGCGTGTCCCAGGATATCCGTCAGTAATTCGTAGCCTTTACGGATTTCAGCGATTATTGCGGCCTGATCCATCTTTTCAAGCGCCATCTGCCAGCGGTGATGGTCCCAGGCATGTAGGCCGACCTCATGCCCCGCCTCCACAACCTGACGAATCGGACCAGGACAGCGCTTACCGATCACAGCTCCGGGCCACAGGGTGCCCCGCAAAAGAATATCCCATCCATACAGACTGACCGCCCGCGTTCTGAGCATCTTGAGCAGAAAGGTGGGCCGCATCAAACGCCAAAGATGTCGACCCATATTGTCTGGCCCCACTGAAAAAAAGAAGCTGCCCCGGATTTGGTGCCGGGCCAAAAGGTCGACCAGGTTCGGAACCCCGATACGGGTGCCCCGCAACGTATCGACATCTACTCGCAGGCCGACATGGCACATGATGCCTCCGCTGCGCATTCCACCGCCGATTTAAGAAAATAATCCAGCGTTTCTTCAACGGACTGCTCAAAAGGCACGTTCGGCGTCCACCCCAAAATGCTCTGAGCCTCGCGGATCGATGGCCGCCGATGCTGAACGTCCTGATAGCCCGACCCATAATAGGCTCGGGCCTCGATTCGTTGAATTCCGCCAGCCGGAGGGAAATGATACCGAAGTGGATGACCGTCAAATTTTTCCCGAAGCATATCGGCAAGAGCGGCCATACTGTATTCGTTGTTTGGATTTCCGATATTGAAGATGCGCCCATTGCATTGGTCGTTCTTGTTTTCGATGACCCTGAAGAGACATTCGATACCGTCCCTGAAGTCGGTAAAACAACGTTTCTGCTTGCCGCCGTCCACCAGGCGAATCGGGGTGCCTTCCACCAGATTCAGGATGAATTGGGTGATCACGCGTGAGCTACCGATCCGGGCGGATGCCAGGGAGTCGAGTTTCGGGCCTACCCAATTGAAAGGTCGGAAAAGGGTGAATTGCAGCCCCTGACTCTTGCCGTATGCCCAGATCACTCGATCCAACATCTGCTTACTGCAGGAATAGATCCAACGTTGTTTATGGATGGGGCCAAGAACAAAGTTTGACCGCTGCTCGTCAAATTCATCATCTGTGCACATGCCATAGACTTCCGAGGTGGAAGGAAATATCAGCCGTTTCCCATACTTGACGCAATACCGCACGACACGCAAATTTTCTTCGAAATCCAGTTCGAATACCCGCAACGGATTGCGGACATACTCAATCGGGGTGGCAATGGCCACCAGCGGCAGGACAATATCGCATTTGCGAACATGATACTCGATCCATTCCCGCATGATCGAAATATCGCCTTCCGTGAAATGAAAATCTGGATGCCCCAACAAATGTCCGATGCCGCTCGAACACAGGTCCATTCCGTGGACCTCATAGCGGCCGCTTTCCAACAACCGCTCACTCAAGTGATTGCCGATAAAGCCGTTGACGCCAAGGATCAGGACATGCTTTTTGCGGTGTTCCTCTGTTACCGTCTCGGTTTGGCCGTTGAATCGCATGCCGACAGCCAAGTTAAGTTCCTGCGCGAGTTGCCGGCCGCTCATGTAAACGCCGTTTTCACTCTGCCCGTAGCGAACCTCCACCGCGCCGTCGCCACAGGCGATTCGCAGAGGATCTGTCGATAGTATGCCGCCTGGATAGGCCCCCGGCGCTGCTGCCGTCGTCTCAACGTCCCAAAAGATGCACTTGCGGTTTCCCAGAAAGGAAAAAGCACCTGGATAGGGGCGGGTCACCGCCCGCACCAGATTTCGAACGACTGCCGCATTTCGAGTCCAGTCGACCAACCCGTCCTGCGGTCCGCGCCCGCCAAAATAGCTTGCCAACGCTTTGTCCTGTGGAACGCGGTCAGCCTCGTTTCCCCGGATTTTCGGCAACAGGACATCGAGCATTTCTCCCGCTGCACTGGCGAGCTTCGCATGCAGGGTCAAGGCCGTGTCGCTTTCTTCGATGGACACTTGCTGTTGTCCGACGATGTCACCGTCATCCGGCCGTGGCGTCATGTAATGCAGGGTCACCCCGGTTTCTTTTTCTCCATGGATCAACACCCAGTTCACCGGACAGCGGCCCCGGTAACGGGGCAGAAGCGAACCGTGAAGGTTCAGACAGCCCTTCAAGGGGACGGCGAGGATCTCCTCGCCAACCATCTTGCGGTAATAAAAAGAAAAAATGACGTTCGGCGCCAATTCCCTGATCCGTTCAACCCAGAGGGGATGGTTGATATCTTCCGGCGCATAGACCGGAATATCATTGGCGGCCGCCAATTCCGCCACTGACTCGAACCAGGTATTTTCATTCGGATCGTCCTCATGGGTAAAGACCGCCTGGATATCATAGCCATGCGCCAGAAGGGCTTTGATGCCAACGCATCCGATATTGTGATAAGCTAATACAATTGTTTTCATAAACTTCTCCTAAATAAATTCAAACTTGTCGATTTGCTCGACTTGCGACCATCGTATAGAGAGCAGAATCGGGTTGGTCGCCGCAATCATCGAGGGAGTTGCCCCGGATTTCATGGATAAAAAAGCGGGGCCTGCTGCGAACATCGTGATAGATGCGTCCGATGTATTCACCGAGAAGACCCATGCCGATAAACTGTGCCCCAATAAAGACAAAGAGCACCGCAAACAGCGTAAATATGCCCTCGGCAGCCCACTGGGAGCCGTAGGCAAATCGCAACACCATCAGAAGGACGCCGAAACCGATGCCGCTGGCCGCGATGAGCAACCCCAGCAATGAAAGTAAGCGCAGGGGAAAAGTGGACATAGAGGTGAGCAGATCGAACTGGAGCGAAATCAGTTTGAAGAGGCTGTACTTGGATTCACCGTTTTCCCGCAAGGCGTGTTTGACGGGTATTTCAGCGGTGCTGCCGGCAAAACTGTTGGCCAGGATCGGAATAAAAGTGGAGCGCTCCCGACACTGGAGCATGGCCTCGACAACCGGCCGCCGGTAAGCCCTGAGCATGCAACCGTAGTCATGCATCATTACCCCGGTGGTCTGCCGGACGAGTCGGTTGACCAGCGCCGATGCTGTGCGGCGGAATAGGGAGTCCTGCCGATTTTCGCGCACCGTGCCCACGACATCCACACCGCGATCCATTTCATCGACCAGTCTGGGGATTTCTTCGGGAGGATTCTGAAGGTCCGCATCCAGCGTGACGACGATATTGCCCTTGCTCTGCTCCAGCCCGGCAAAAACCGCCGCGTGCTGGCCGTAATTCCGGTTCAAAATCACGCCGACGACTTCAGTGTGTTGATCAGCGGCCTGGAGAATGAGATCACGGGAGCCGTCCCTGCTGCCATCATCCACCAGGATGATTTCGAAATCGCGTCCGTTTTTTTGGCAGGCGGCCAGACAGCGGTCAATAAGCTCCGGCAGATTGTCCCTTTCGTTATAGACCGGGATGACCACTGAAAGATCCGGTGTGACATTCATGCGAGCACCTCCTTGATGGCCGCAACAACCTCATCCACATCGTTCAAGGTCATGTCCGGAAACAGGGGAAGCGAAAAAATCCGATCCGAATTCCACTCTGTGTTCGGCAGTACGCCTTCGGGCAGTTGCAATGTCTCGCGGTAATATTTCTGTCTGTGCACTGCCTTAAAATGGATACCCGTACCGATATTCCGCTTTTTTAGTTCCGCCATGAAGGTTTCCCGGTCCATACCCACCCGCTTTGTGTCCAGACGGACAACAAACAGGTGCCAGGCGTGGCGCATGGGATAGGAAGGAACGGCGAGAGGCACGATTTCATCAACATTGGCTAACAATTCCCTGTAACGATGCGCCAGAAGCGCCCGTTTTTGATTGAACTCGTCCAACCGGCGTAATTGTCCTAAAGCAAGGACCGCCGCCATATCGGTCAAGTTGTACTTGAATCCAGGCTCCTGAACCTCTGCCTGCGGAGAACGCCCCTGAGTGTTGCGGTCATAGGCGTCCACGCCAAGCCCGTGAAACTTCAGCCTCCGGATATGTTCGATAAGGCCAGGGTCGTTGGAACAAAACATCCCGCCTTCGCCGCAGGTCATGTTTTTGATGGGGTGGAACGAAAATATGGCGGTTCCCCGTCGGCCGATTCGTTCTCCCCGGTATTCTGTGCCGACGGCATGGGCCGCGTCCTCGACCAACGGAATGTTGTTTGCCGAAGACAGCTGCCGCAACGGGTCCATGTCCACCGCAGCGCCTGCGAAATGCACAGGGATGATCAGTCTGGTACGTGCGGTAATGAGCGGTTCAATGGTTTTCGCCGAAACCAATAGCGTCTCGCGCTCGATATCGGCAAAAACCGGCGTGGCTCCGGCGAGTTTGATGAGATTCACTGTGGAGACCCAGGTCATGGAGGGGGTGATCACCTCATCTCCGGGGCCGATACCCAGGGCCGCCAACAAAAGATGCATGCCAGCCGTACCGGAACATAGCGCCACTGCCCCTTCAGTATTGCAGTAAGCTTTAAAGGCCTCTTCAAACTCGGCGGCCTTGGGGCCGGTGGTGATCCATCCGGAACGTAGAACTTCGGCCACCGCCTCGATTTCGGGTTCGCTGATGGACGGTTTGGAAAACGGCAGAAATGTTGTCCGCATAATCTCTTCCCTCTATCCAGGTTCAATCATTTATATGCCGGATCGGAAAGGGATCTCCTGATCCGATCCGTTGTTGGGTGGGAATGTAACAGACGAAAATGAAGAAAGGATGAAGCGGCGAGGAAAAAGGATTCCGGGTGTTTTTTATCAAATCAGTCAGTCAACACTTGGTCTGCCAACAACACACCACCGCTCCATTGTGTCCCTTGATGCTCATGGACAGTTCGCGTTTCACGATCCGCCCGATGAACCAGCCTTACTTTGAATGTGCCACCGAGTGTTTGCTCCAGCAGGTGCAACGGACGTTCATAGTTTCCGGTATCCTTTGCCATGGTTATCAAGCCCGCCAGGCTGCGCCCCTGCTGTTCCTCTATGGTCCCGACAAATAGAGGTGTATCTTTTCCGTTTATTTTGACATCGGCGGACCAGAGGCGAAGCACAAGACGCTGGACCCCTCTCCCCGTTCGAACAAGGCGCAAACGCTCCACCTTGCCGTCGTGAAGTAGCGGCAAAACCGGGAGCTGTTCAATCGGCGTGCCTGGGGCAAACATCCCAAGGAAACTTTTTGGATTCATCGGCAACGGTCGCCGCCATCCTTTACTCATGAGAAAGCGGGACAGCTCATCGGGTGATCCGGCCCACTGGACGGTGAGAGGTTGTTCTGGTTCGCCCTCCATGTCGACCCGCCAAGCTGGAAGGTCGCGCCAGACATCGGCTTGCCATGATGTGAGCGCAATGTTCCGCATGGGATGGCGCGGGGCATAAAACGCTAAGTCCTTTTCGTGCTTCTGAACCACATGCCAGCTCCCGGCAATGGCGATAACGAGGACAACCGTCGATGCCAGCAAACGCCGAGGAATCTCGTCATCAGCCCCCTTCAGCCAGGCTATTCCCATGAACGCTGTCCAGCTTGTGCCGACAAAATAGCCGCCCAGGACATCGGAAAGCCAGTGTGCGCCCAGATAAAGACGGGAAAAGCCGATAACAAAGGAGATCAAAACAACGCTTGAAAACAACCCCAAGCGCCATGCTCCGGTCAGTCTCCGGGCAAGCAGGATGGCAAGAAATCCATAAAGGATCACGCTCATGGTCGTGTGGCCGCTGGGGAAACCGTAGGCCGAAGCACCGTGGTAAATAGCCACGGGTCGCGGCAAATGAATGGCCCATTTGAGCAACTGAACCCCCAACAGGCCGCCAAGCGCAGCCAGTGCCCAGAAAGTCGCCGCCCGG
>Ga0068713_1004326_pt1 | contig 11172 bp, 7 predicted proteins | sample MTBAKSrepl2MetaG_FD_62223 | JGI IMG/M metagenome (GOLD analysis project Ga0068713, IMG submission 62223) | Enrichment culture microbial communities om Arthur Kill intertidal strait, New Jersey, USA, that are MTBE-degrading - MTBE-AKS2 (Arthur... | ecosystem: Environmental > Aquatic > Marine >...
TGCGTAAGGATGGTCACGCCGGTCGCGGCCGAACCCGTGCCCGCGCCGGCCCCGGTCAGCACAGCCGCTATTGGAACCGTCGCCGCGCCACCATCCGGCGCCGCTACGATCTTCAGGACGACCCCGGTGTCACCCACCGGGCCCAACGCCGTGCTGGCCAGGAGGTAGACCTCGCCGTTGAGGTCCTGGCCGAACCCTTTGACGAACAAGCCCAGCGGATTGCCCGCCTCGCCGATGAGCAACTCCTGGATTTCGCCGGTAAACAGGTCGGCCACGAACAGACGCCCTTCGGGCACAGAGAACTGGCGGGAGAAATCACCGCACACATATCGGCCCCAAAGCGCTGGGACCGCGGTCCCGTAGTACGTGTATCCGCCCACCACCGCCAATCCGTCGTCGTGATCGTACTGCACGACCGGATCGGTGAAACGTGGATCTTCCACCGGCGCCGGTCCTACCGTCCCCGTCGGCGGGTCGAAGAGGTAGCTGCCTTCCTTGACGTTCCAGCCGTAGTTGCCTCCTTTGACCACGAAGTTGATCTCCTCGACGCGGTTCTGTCCCACGTCCGGAACGATCAGCGCCCCGCTCTGGGCATCGAAGCTGAAGCGGTACGGATTGCGGAAGCCGTAGGCATAGATCTCATCGACCCCTTCGGCGCCCACAAACGGATTGTCCGTCGGCACGCGATACGCGCCGTTGGCGCCGGCAGCGTCCGCACTGTCCGGCGTCAGGGCGGGATTCAACGGGTCGATACGTACGATGCTGCCATGGATGGTGTTGATATTCTGGCCGTTGCCCTGCATGCCGTGCCCGACGGCGGTATCGTTGGCGCCGCCCCCGTCGCCGAAGGCGATGTAAAGATAGCCGTCCGGGCCGAACTCGATATGTCCGGCGTTATGGTTGGATTGTGGTTGATCGACGCGTAGGATCTCCCGCGAGGAGCCTGGATCAACCTGCGTGCTCGTGCCGTCCCACTGCCATTCCCGCACGACGCTCTCGTGATTCATCGCCGTGCCTTCAGGCACTTCGACCGTGAAGTCGGCAGACCCCTGGACCGGCTCGCTGGTGTAGGTGTAGAACTTCCCAAATCCCGGGCTGCTTGGATTGGTGTAGCCCGGATGGAACGCCAGGCCCAGGAAGCCGCGCTCGTCGTAGTTGACCCGCACGGGGACCACGAGACCTGTCACGTCCAGGAATGGCTCCTCCACGAGTTGCCCCTGATCCACGATACGCACCAGGCCGACCTGGTCCACGATGTACAACCGGCGCATGTCGCCCGGATCGGGGACCAGCAGGACCGGCGCCGCCAGGCCGGAAGCCACCGTCTCCAGGTTCACACGCGTCGCCGACGGTCCAATCTGTTCGGCGATGGGCAGACCCGCCACGGTGAACTCCCCTCGCATCGTGGCCGAATGCGGTCGGCAGCGATAGCCCGGCCTTCGCCCCCCCTCGCTCATGGCCTGATAGAGGGCCGCAGTGACCGTGAACTGAACGGTACCTTGCCCGTTGTCCTGCCAGGCGACGCCCGGATCGGACTCGAACGAGCCGAGGACCACCATGGAGAGCAGGACCTTGTCCTGGGACGGCGAGGTCGCCAATCCCACGATTTCCAGGGGATGGAACGAGTAGTTCGTCACGCGGACTTGGTATCGGCCCCCCAGCCTCAGCGGCAGGGTCGGATTCTCGGTGCCCAGCGGCGCAAACTCAATGCCCGCAGGCTGATACGCATCGAGCCGGTAGGCGCTCATGTCCACATTCCCGAATGTCCAGGACACATCGACAGACTGTGCCAGAGCCCCTGCCGACGGCAGCACCACAGCCCATAAGAAGAAACTTGTCCATTGTGCAACGCCTCGTGTCTTCATGAAATTCCCCTTCAAAAGCAAACTCCCACTCATTTCTGTCACGCTATGGCATCGCTCCGTGTGTAGAGCCTCGACGTCCTGTCGGAGAACTTACTAAAACATTGCATACCGTAATACTGGGATACGTCGGACCGGTTCATCGATCAGGAATTTGCTGTGAGGATTTCTGCGGTCCGCCCGCCTGTCGGAAAGGCGTAAGTACATTTGACGACCGCAGCGTACATGAGGTGGAACGATATGCCGGCCACATGTGAGCCATCGTCCCAGGTCGTCGGCTGGGGGACCCTGGCCCTGATCAATGGCGAACTGGCCCAGGGCAAGAACCACAATAGGCTCAACCGGTGGGAGAAGCTCTGGCAAAGTTGTCTCCGTGTGGTAGACTGTGTCTTTTCGACAGGAGACTGATCGATGCCCGAATCGATCTCGTTGGACGATATCCTGGACAGCCGTGATGAAGCCGTGTACGAGGTGGCCACGCATGCCCCCGGCCCCGTGGGCGAGTTGCCGCTGTCGGCGGATTTTCTTGCCCACGCGCCGAGCGGCGACCTCTTCGGCCTGATCCAGGACGTCGGGATGGGATGGGAGCCCGCGAAGGTCTCCGCCGAGGCGTTCCTCCTGCTGAGCCATCAGGGCGGCATTCGCGGAGCCGACGGCCGGCCCATCGCGCTAGGCTATCACGTCGGGCACTATGAGCTGGGACTACTGATGCAGGCGGCAGCCCAGGAGTTCACTGCTTTGGGCGGCATGCCCTTCGCGGCCTACTGCACCGACCCCTGCGACGGGCGGACCCAGGGCACCCCCGGCATGATGGACAGCCTCGCCTATCGCAACGAGGCCGCGGGTATCTTCCGCCGGCTCATTCGTAGTCTGCCCGGCCGCAAGGGGGTGCTCGGCGTCGCCACTTGTGACAAGTCGCTGCCAGCGATGATGATGGCCCTGGCATCCATGCACGATCTGCCGGTCGCCATCGTCCCGGGCGGCGTCACGTTGGCGCCGAGTCGGGGCGAGGATCTCGGGACCATCCAGTCCATCGGCGCGCGTTTCGCCCAGGGCGAAGTCACGCTCGAACGTGCCAGAGACCTGACCTGTCACGCCTGTGCCAGCGCAGGCGGAGGCTGCCAGTTCCTCGGGACCGCCGCGACGAGCCAGGTCGTCGCCGAGGCACTGGGCCTGACCCTGCCCCACGCGGCGCTGGCCCCTTCCGGCCAGAAGATCTGGCTGGACCTCGCCAAACGGTCCGCCCGGGCGGTGGTGCGCCTGCATCAACGGAACCTGGCCGCCGGGGGAATCCTCACCGACGCGTCCGTCCGCAACGCCATGGTGACATTCGCGGCGTTCGGGGGCTCGACCAATCTGCTGCTCCACATCCCCGCCATCGCCCACGCCGCCGGTCTCGGCCGCCCCACCGTCGATGACTGGAACGCGGCTATGCGCAGCACGCCCCGTCTCGTCGATGTCCTGCCGAACGGTCCGGTCGGCCATCCCACGGTCCGCGCCTACCTTGCCGGTGGGGTCCCCGAGGTGATGTTGCACCTGCGGGACCTCGGCCTGCTCGATCCGAACGTTCTGACAATCAGCGGCGAGAGCCTCGGGGGTATGCTCGCGTGGTGGGAGGGTTCGAGCCGGAGGATGCGGCTTCGGGAGATCTTGCACCGGCGCGACGGGATTGATCCCGGTGACGTGATCCTGTCGCCCCGCGAGGCGCGCCGTCGCGGCCTGACGGGCACGATCACGCTGCCGCGCGGCAACCTGGCCCCCGAGGGCTCGGTGATCAAGAGCACCGCGATCGATGCCTCGCTCGTGGACCAGGACGGCGTATACCGCCAGACAGGCCCGGCTCGCGTATTCATCGGCGAACGGGCGGGCATCCAGGCCATCAAGGACGGTGCCGTCCGGCCCGGCGACATCATGGTCGTGATCTGTGCCGGCCCCCTGGGCAGCGGGATGGAGGAGACCCTCCAGGTCACCGGCGCTTTGAAGCATCTGTCCTGGGGCAAGCACGTCGCGGTCCTCACCGACGGCCGCTTCAGCGGCGTCAGCACCGGCGCGTGCATCGGGCACATCGGTCCGGAGGCCCTGGCCGGCGGTCCCATCGGCAAGCTCCGCGACGGCGACATCGTTCAGGTGGTGGTAGACCGCCTGAAGCTGGAAGGAAGCATCGACCTCATCGGAACCGCCCAGACGCCGCCCGAGGAGCGGAACCCGCAACGCGGTAGTCGGATCCTGGCCGAGCGTGGCCCGCGCCCGGACCTGGCCCCCTATCCCGACCTCCCCGACGACACGCGTCTGTGGGCGGCCCTGCAGGCCGTCGGCGGTGGTACCTGGGCCGGCTGCGTCTACGATGTCGACAAAACCCTACGCACCCTGGAGGCCGGCCGGCGTATGCTTCAGAGCGGAGCGGACAAGGACCTCACCGGAGAACCAAGTAGATCTTGAGGCGAACATGAATCACAACAGTCAGAAACTCGCGGGCGTCTTTGCACCGGTCACCACGCCTTTCGCCGGCGAGGAAGTGGACCTCGAAGCGCTCGCGTTCAACCTCTCCCGGCTCCGCCGCACCAGTCTCACCGGCTTTCTCGCCCTCGGCTCCAACGGCGAGGCCAAGAGCCTCACCGACGAGGAACGCATGCTGGTCCTGAAGGTCTTCGCCGAGGAGCGCGGCGACAAGGTCGTCATGGTCGGCACCGGCTGCGAATCCACCTGCGAGACGATCCAGAAGTCCCGACTCGCCGCCCAGATGGGCTTCGACTATGCCAGCGTGCTGACGCCGCACTACTTCGCGAAGCAGCTCGACGGCCCCGCCCTGCGCCGGCACTACGAGCGAATCGCCGAAGAGATCGCAGTGCCCTTGCTGCTCTACAACGCCCCGCAGTTCGCCGGCGGCGTGCAGATCCCGCCGAAGACGGTCATCGAGCTCTCCCGGCATCCGAACATCGTCGGCATCAAGGATTCCAGCGCAGCGGGCCCAAGCCGCTTCCTGGCCGACCTCGACCCTGACGAGGATTTCTCCGTCCTGGCCGGTTCGGCCGGCACCTTCTACCCTTCTCTCCACGTCGGCGCCACGGGCGGCGTCCTCTCGCTCGCGAACGTCGTGCCCAATCGATGCGTGGAGTTGTACGAGCTGTTCGCACAAGGTCACTACGACCGCGCCCGCGAGTTGAGCAGCGGCCTGGTCCGCCTGAACCAGAGCATCTCCGGGACCTGGGGCGTCGCCGGCATCAAGGCCGCGATGGACCTCATCGGCCTCAAAGGCGGCCGCCCGCGCGAGCCGCTCACGCCGGTGAGCGCCGAGGGCGTCGCCGCGATTCGCCAGGCCCTGGTCAACGAGGGCTTCCCCATCCCCGCCGACGACGCTCGTGCGTAGCGTGTCCGTCAAGGCCTATCCTGGATACGGTTGGAGCAGAACAAATGTGGATTCTCGGTGTCGATATCGGCACGACGAGCCTGAAGATGGCCGTCTTCCAACGGGAGGGCGACGCGCTCCGTCCCGTCGGCCAGTTCTCCCAGTCCTATGAAGTGAACGTCTACCACGACGGCCTCTATGGCGACATCGAGCCGGACAAGTGGAAGGAGGCCTTCCGCGCCGGCTGTCGCACCATGGCCGGCACCCTCGCGGACGTGGACGTCATCGCCTTGAGCGGCACCACTCCCGGCCTGACCGCCATGGACGAGCGTGGCGAAGCCCTCTACCCCGCCATCCTCATGCTCGACCAGCGCTCCCGCCTCCAGGCCCAGCGGATTATCGACACCGTCGGCCTGGACACCCTCCTGCAAACGACCGCCAATGTCCCCGTCGCCGGCGGCTGCTCCCTCGCGAGTATCCTCTGGCTCCGCGACCACGAGCCCGACGTGTTCGCGCGAACGCACAAATTCGGCCATTCCAACACGTACTTCGCCCACTGGCTCACCGGCACCTGGGCCCTCGACCCCTCCTCCGCTTCGCTGACCGCCCTCTACAATACGACGCGCAACGACTGCACGTGGAACGCGGATATCGCCGGCGCCTTCGACCTCCCGCTCGACCGCCTGCCGCAGCTCGTTCCCGCCCACACCAGCGTCGGCCGGGTCCACGCATCGCTCGCCCGCGAACTGGGCCTGGCCAAGGAGCCCCACGTCCTCATCGGCGGCAACGACGCGGTCCTGGCCGCCTACTCCGTCGGCGTCCAGTCCCCCGGCCAGATCGTCAACGTCAATGGCACCTGCGAGATCACGCTCGTCTGCCTGCCCGAATGCCTCCCCTCCTCTCACTACAACGTCCGCGCCCACGTCCTGCCCGGCCGCTGGCTCACGCTCCACGTCATGAACGCCGGCGGCAAGGCCCTCGAATGGTTCAAGAGCGTCTTCTGCACAGAAATGACCGACGCGGATTTCTACGACCGCTTCCTCCCGCAGGCCCTCGATGCCTGGCTCGACCGCGACTCGCACGTGACCTACACCCCCTACCTGATGGGCTCACGCTACTCGCAGCAGCCGCTGAAGGCCGAACTGCTCGGCCTGACCCAGACCACCACGCGCGAAGAGATCCTCGCCGCCATCGTCCGCGGCCTGTGCCACTACCAAGCCAACCACCTCCACGAAATCGAGACCCGCGTTCCGCTCGACACCACGATCCACCTCACTGGCGGTGCCGTGAATGAAGCCCTCATCCGCGCCAAGCGCAGATGGCTGCGCGACGCCGGTTATGTCCACGAGGAGGAGTCCTCGGTCAGAGGCGCCGCCCTGCTGGCCCGCCTCTGGGCGCCATAGCCACCGCCTCGCCGGTCCGTGTCCGTCCGTGCCAGTCTGTGTAGGTCCGTGCCCCAATAATTCCTACCCCCCAACCGCACTATCTCGCCCCGATCCCCCAATCCCAAGTAGGAATAGCAAAATTCGTGCAACATCTCAGCACCCTAAAACGCCCGCGCGCGAAGATTTTTTTTATTCCTTTCTGCACAAACACTTAACCCTGGTTTGGCCATGCCTGCCACCCCAGATTCTTCGACACATTCGTGCAACATCGGGCAAGGGTAGAGGGACGTGTGATGCGTTCCGCGGCCCTCCGATGGCCGTGTTGGCGATAGGCATTGTCGCCTACCAGCCGGCAAACACGGCCCTGTGAAAACCCGAAAGGAGTAGTCATGGAAACATGCGTAAGCGAGCCCCAAGCAGCGGATCGAGCCCGGTCGAGCGTCGAGGCAGAATGGAAGGCAGCGGTATGCCAGGCGTTGGCCCAAGCCCACGCCGCCTGCCCCCTTCTTCACGAGCGACGAGGGCCGAGCGACGAGCGACGCTGCCCCGCAGCCTCCTGCGCCCACTGCGTCTACGCGGGCATCATGCACGACGGCGACCAGGAAGTCCCGATCTGCGCCAACACCCCCAACTCCCCCGGCGAGATCGTCCGCATCACCCCCGCGGGGAGTTGTCCGAACTTCCGGCTCAAGCCCGAGCCCATCCTCCACGGCGTCCCGCCCCAGCCGACAGACGACAGCATCCGCTACATCCCGCTGACCAAGGGCAAGTACGCCATCGTCGATGCGGCCGACTACGCCTGGCTGAGTCGCTACCGCTGGTGCGTCACCGGCACGGACCGCCCCTACGCCTGCCGACGCGAGCACGGCCGGACGATCTACATGCACCGCGAGATCATGCAGCCGCCCGAAGGCATGTGCGTGGACCACATCGCAGGCTTCACGCTCGACAACCGCCGGGCCAACCTTCGCAACTGCACGCCCTCCGAGAACATCCGTAACCGTCGCGGCAACTGCGGCCGAGACCTGCCCAAGGGCGTCACCTGGGAGAAGCACGCCAACAAGTACAAAGCCAGCATCGGCTGCGACGGCGCCCCCAAGCACATCGGCTACTACGACGACCCGACCGAGGCGGCCAAAGCCTACGACCGCAAGGCCCTGGAACTCTTCGGCGAATTCGCGCGGCTGAACTTTCCTGACGCCGTGCGTCAGGAAAGCGTCGCTTGGCCCTCCCTCGGCGTGGAGCGCCGCTGCGCGTCGGGGCTCGTCTCGCGTGCCGGCGAAGCCGGCGGGGAGACCAGCGATAAGTGACAGGTGACAAGTCAGACGGCAATCGCCGGTGCAGGCTCTTGCTTATCGCTTATCACGTATCACTTGTCGCCTCGCGTCCCCTGCTCTTTGACAACCTCATAACGAGTTTTTCCTTTTTACTCTCGCCCGTGAAGACAGACGATTTCTGCCACGGTTACGCGGATATGAGAGTTCCCGTTTGTAGTGTGCCCGTAAGGGCATATTCTGGTTTGATCCGGGGTCTGCAACACCCTCAAGAAGGCGAACAGAGCAGACGCACGTTCGATTCTCCCTTGACGACAGATCGTCGAGCAGTAGAATTCACGATGAGGAAGGCAGCAGAGATCTGCCGACCTGATCTGGCTGTTGGTATCAGACACCATTTGTGCGAAAAGCGAGCGAAGCGGATCATGGGAATCCGAATGGCCTTCTGGCTGGCTATCATGATGGTGCCTCTGTCATTGTCGTGCGTTCCATGGCCGCGGGCGGGAGGTGAGATGCAGGTGCAGGAACAGCAACTGGGCGTCGTGCCGGACGAGCGGCTGCACGAGCGAGTCACACACCATGGCAGACACCTCGCCTGGATTGTACGGCGAGGCGCAAAGTCCGTGGTGGTCGTAGACGGCCAAGAGGGGGCGGAATACGATGAGGTCTGCGTCCCGTCCCCGCGCGAATCTACACGTGCCGTTGTCGAGGAGTTGAAGTCATTGTCCCAGATCCTCTCCTTGCCCGATGAGTCGCTTGTGCAGTGGCTGAGCTGGAGCCCGGGCGGTGGGCGTTGGGCCTATGTGGCCAGGCGAGGGGACGAGCAGGTCGCGATCATTGACGGTCGGGAGGGCTCGCCATACGATGAGGTCAGCCTGCCGCAGTTCACGGAGGATGGCGTTCACTGCCTGTACCAGGCCGGGAAAGACGGGAAATCCGTCCTGGTCATCGATGGGAAGGAGAGTTCGCAGTACGACGGCTGGACAGATCGCCCCTGGTTGAGCAAGAACGGCGACCGCGTGGCCTGCGTGGCGATCCGAGACGGCAAACAGATCCTTGTGGTCGACGGCAAGGAAGGCGACCCCCACGATTGCATCCGTCGGACCGTGTTCAGCGAAGACGGCGCACATGTCGGTTGCATCGTCGTCGACGGCGGCAAGTACTCTGTCGTTGCCGATGACAGGACCGGTCCGCCGTACGATTGGATCGGCGGTCTGGAATTCAGTCCTGATGGCAAGCGTGTAGCGTATCGAGCCATGAGAGGCTCCAGATCGGTCATGGTGGTGGATCACGAAGAAGGCCCTGAATACGACGTGGTGGAGACTCACCAGGAAATGGGCCATTCGGCCTTCAGCCCGGACGGAAACCGTGTCGCCTATTGGGCCTCCAGAAGAGACAAGTGGGTCGTGGTTGTCGATGGGCGAGAAGGCCCCGAATACGATCACGTCACGAACGTTCAGTTCAGTTCGAATGGTCGCCATGTTGCCTACCATGCCATCAGAGGCGCCAGGAGCCTTGCGGCGGTGGTCGGCACACCGGAACTCGAATGGGATCATATAGGCGACTTCCGGTTCAGTCCGGACGGAACACGCTGGGCCTACGAGGCCAAAACCGGCGACAAGTGGCTTGTGGTCGTGGACGGGCGGCCTGAGCGTAAGCACGACCTGGTCACGGGTTTGACCTTCAGTCCCGACAGCACACACGTGGCGTATTGGGCCGTGGAGGCAAATACCGTCTCGCCGGTTATCGATGGAGAAATGGGACCTGCATACGACCAGAGTGGGCACCTGGTGTTCAGTCCGAACAGCAAGAGGATTGCCTACTCCGTTGGAAGAGAGGGAAGATCTCTCGTCATCGTGGATGGGCAGCCAGGTCCCGCACTTGACGGTGCCGGGTTCCTCCGATTCAGTCCGGACAGCAGACACCTCGCCTATTGGGCAGAGAAAGGCGGCAAGCAGTGCGCCGTCCTGGACGGAAAGCCCGGCCCGGAGTACGACAAAGTCAATGGGGGGACCCTGGCATTCAGTCCCGACAGCGGACATCTCGCCTATCTGGCACAGATGGACGGCAAGCACCTCGTGGTTGTCGATGGTCGGGAGAGTCCTCGGTACGAGCGAATTGCCGACCCGTACCTCATGTTTAACGCTCATGCGACAGTCGAATGCCTCGCGGTCCGAGACGCGACGCTTTACCGCGTCGTGATTTCAGCGAGACAGGTAATTGCGGAATGCGGGCCGTGATACAGAAGATGGCGTTTGTAGTGTGCCCGTGAGGGCATATCTTCGTTCGTAGTGTGCTCGTAAGAGCATATCTTGCATTTGAAGTGCTGAAGGCATAAGATAACGCCTGACGGCGTCACTACGAACAGGTGGGAGCATGTACGAATACCGCGAGATGACGGCTGCAGAGCGGGCCAAGGTACTGGCGATCCGAAAACTGCATCTGCGGCCGTGGCACGCCCCGCCGCACTTTGAACAGACTCAGGGCGTCTACCTGATCTCGGCCGCCTGTTATGAGCACCGGCCCATCCTTGGGACGGAGGCACGTCGTACGGAGTGGGAAGCGGCCCTTGTAGACCGGCTCGGCCAGGAAGGCGCCGAGTGCATCGAGATTCGCGCGTGGGTCGTTCTGCCGAATCATTATCACTTACTCATGGAGGGCGACCTTCACATGTTCACCCGGCAGATTGCACGGCTGCATAATGGAAAGGCTACCCAATGGAACCGGGAGGATGGGACGCCGGGACGGAAGGTCTGGCATCGATTCTCGGATCGGGTCATTCGCTCCGAGCGGCACTACTATGCCTCGCTCAACTACATCCATGCGAACGCGGTGAAGCATGGGCATGCAACAACGGCGGATGCCTGGGCGTGGAGCAGTTTGCCTCTTTACATGGAGATGGTTGGCCGTGAGAGGCTCGCCGGGTGGTGGCGGGAGTATCCGGTTGGGGATTTCGGGAAAGGCTGGGATGAGTGAGGACGCGTTTGTAGTGTGCCCGCAAGGGCATATCTTCGTTTGTAGTGTGCCCGTAAGGGCATATCTTCGTTCGTAGTGTGCTCATAAGAGCATATCTTGTCTTGATTTGATCTTGGAGCGTCCTCGGAGAAGCGAAGATAACGCCTTACGGCGTCACTACGAACAGGAAGATAACGCCTTACGGCGTCACTACGAACGGGAAGATATGCCCTCACGGGCACACTACGAACAAGAAACGCTTCCACGCCGTCGCCCGCGACGGCTCCCGAGCGACGAGCGACGAGGGCCGAGCGACGCCGGAAGGGATGGCTTCGCCATCACTTCCGGAT